>Ga0136555_1000799_pt1 | contig 11993 bp, 13 predicted proteins | sample AntRauTorckE5432_FD_104927 | JGI IMG/M metagenome (GOLD analysis project Ga0136555, IMG submission 104927) | Saline lake microbial communities from Rauer Islands, Antarctica - Metagenome Torckler E5 #432 | ecosystem: Environmental > Aquatic > Non-marine Saline and Alkaline > Saline | place...
AGTGTGGATAAGAAATACAAGAGTATTGAATTTAAGCGCTATAATTAAAAAGTTAAGCTTATGTGGCTTTCGACGGAAAGTCGGAAATTGTTAAAAGCTTTTAATAATTTAATTTTAATTTAAAAAAGTATGAAATCAAATAAAGGTTTTACATTGATTGAATTGTTGGTTGTTATCGCAATCATCGGAATTCTTTCATCAGTTGTACTTGCTTCACTTAACACAGCACGTGATAAGGGAGCAGATGCAGCTGTTAAAGCAAACTTGGCAAACTCAAGAGCACAAGCAGAATTGTTTTACGATGAACAAGATCCAACCGCATACACAGCTGTATGTACAGGAACAGGAGGAATTTCAGCAAATGTGGCAGCAGCAGGAGCTGGTTGTGACGATTCTGCTACTGAATGGGCAGCTTATGCACCGCTATCAAAAGCAGGTGAATGGTTCTGTGTTGATTCTACAGGAGCATCAACAGAGTTTACAAATACGGTTCTGCTAATCGCAGATGCCTATACTACATGTGCAACTGCAGCAGTTGGTACATAATTTGTAAATAATAGATTTACTAAAAAAACCGCATCAATGCGGTTTTTTTATTTTCTTATTAAGTTTGTCAACAACTAATCTGATATAATTAAACAAATGTTAATTCAAGGAATAATTTTTACTTTTATATTCGGCGCGATTATTGGTAGTTTTTTAAATGTAGTAATTCTGCGATACAACACCGGTAGAAAATTAGATGGCCGTTCAGGATGTATGCGATGTGGTTATCAATTAAAATGGTACGATCTGATTCCAATTTTCAGCTGGCTGTCCTTATTTGGAAAATGTCGCAAATGTAATTCTAAAATTTCAATCCAATATCCTTTGGTTGAATTATTTACAGGGTTACTTTTCTCGGCCCTTTTTTATTCGCTACTGCCATTGATAGATTTACCAATGCTTGCCGCAACAACTTTTACTTTTAATGCGGTTATATTTTCTATTTTAATAATAATTTTTGTTTACGATTTTTATCACAAAATTATTCCAGATGAATTATCTTTTACATTCGCAGGACTTGCACTGGCACAAGCGGTCTATGTTGCTGTTATTGGTGGAGTATTAAACACAACATTAATTTTAAATCTGTCCGCAGGAATTTTAATGTTCTTTCCGTTTTGGGCACTTTGGTATTTATCAAAGGGAACTTGGATTGGGTTGGGTGATGGAAAACTGGCACTAGGGATTGGTTGGTATCTGGGATTTGTTCACGGAGCATCCGCAATTATTTTGGCATTCTGGATAGGTGCAATATTTGCACTGGGATTTATGTTGGTAGCTCGTTTGTGTAGAAAAGATCAAAATATTACAATGAAGTATGAAATACCTTTTGCACCGTTTCTAATATTAGGAACTCTGATTGAATTTTTCTGGAGGATCGATGTAATCGGATTAGGATTATTTATATGAAATTAGTTAACAGTAAAAAGAGAATAGAGAATAGAAAGAAAGGATTCAGTATTCTGGAACTTTTGATGGTGATGGGAATCTTTTCGATTTTAACTGGTGTAACAGTTTTTGGATACGGGGATTTCAATAATAATATTATTACAACCAATCTTGCTTATGAGGTTGCCCTCAGTGTTAGACAGGCTCAAGTTTTCTCTTTAGGTGTTCGTGGTTCAAGTAGTAACGATTTCAATACTCGCTATGGAGTCTTCTTTAATAAGGCTGCTGATGGTGGAAATCCAAGTAGTTTTGTATTCTTCGCAGACAGAGATAATTATGGAATATGTGATAATGATGGTGATGAATGTGATATATCTATATGTCTTGCTGGAGCGGATAATGAATGTGAACAAGTTAGTAGTTTTACAAGAGGTATAGAGATAAGTAGAATTTGTGCCTCTAATAGTCAGAATCTTATCAATGATTCCGGAGACTGTCATGCTGGTGTTGAAAGTATAGATAAAGCAACAATTACCTTTACCAGACCAAATCCTGATGCAAATATATTGGATGCAGAAACATCAGACAGTTATCAAAATATTTCAATAATTTTGGAGGCTACAAATGGATCCAAAAGAGCTGTGACAGTGAGGCAAAGTGGACAAATTTCTGTAGAGTTTATTTCAAATTAATATGAATATAGAGAATATAAAAAAGAGAATAGAGAATAGCAACGAGCAACGAGCAACGAGCGGGTTCACTTCAACAAGCGAGAAGCGGAACGGGAGATTTTTCACATTTCGTTCGAGCGCCGTTGAAGCAAAGACACGAAGTGGCTTTACTTCAACAAGCGAGAAGCGGAACGGGAGATTTTTCACATTTCGTTCGAGCGCCGTTGAAGCAAATACGCGTAGCGGATTTACCCTTATTGAAATGCTCGTGGCCATCGCACTTTTCTCTGTTGTTGTGACAGTTGCGCTTGGAACAATTGTGACAATCATTGATTCAAATAGAAAAGCGCAATCCCTTACTTTGGTTATTAATGATTTAAATTTTGCACTAGAAAGTATTACTAGAACTGTTAAAACTGCGGATCCAAGTACTATTACTGTTTCATCCGATGGCTCTACTTTAACTGTAGCAGACGTGATTTATAAAATAGAAGGCTCTACTTTAAAAAAAAACAATGTTTCAATTATTTCTCCCTCGATTGTAATAGACCATGATCCTGAGGACGATGATGTTGTCAGCGGATTTAATATATTTGATTCTGGAAGTAATGATCAGCCCAGAATATTTTTAATTATAGAAGGAGAAGCACAAATCTCTCCAAAGATTAGTTCAGATTTTAGTATTCAGACTACAATTTCACCACGTAAATTAGATATATTAGATATATGATTTTAAGCAAAATACAAAAGAATAGAGCAAAAAGCCACAAGCAACGAAGGAATGAAGCAAACTCTCGTAGGGGGTTTACTATCCTTGAAACTCTGGTGGCAATCCTTATTCTGATGCTTTCTATAACAGGTCCATTGGTTTTTACTCAGAATGCTCTAAAAATCGCCTTTGTTTCCAGGGATCAAATTTCTGCTTTTTACTTGGCTCAAGATGCAATTGAATATATTAAAAACACTAGAGACGATAATATCTTAGATGGAAATGATAATTGGCTTTTTGGACTTTCTAATTGTCAGGATTCTGGTGGTTGTACTCTTGATACAATCGATAATGATATTGTTGGATGTCCTAATGGTGATGGTTGCAGTTTAGATGATCAATTGCAGAAATATTCAGACGGGACTTTTGGAATTGGTTCTGGTGGAGAAGACTCTGGTTTTTCAAGACTTGTAACAATTAATGAAATTTCTAGCGATGTAGAAGCAGAAGTTACTATTGAAATTCAATTCATAACAAATACAGGTGCGAATAGAACTGTTGTTGTAAAGGAATACATTTATAACTGGGCCGGTAATCTAGGAATTTAGTGGACAAGTAATAAAGAATAAGTAACAAGTAAAAATTATGAATCAAGAATTAAGAAAAAAAGAATATAACAACAAGCAACAAGCAACGAGCATAAAGCGGGAAGCTGTTAGCGGTGAGAAAAAATACTCACGCAATCTTTCCGTTTTCCACTCACCACTCAATACCAACAAAGGTTTCGCTCTTCTTTTTGCGGTTCTAGTCTCAACACTTGTTTTGGCTATTGGTGCTTCTGTAATTTCGATTGCATTGAAGCAAATTGTTTTGGCCAGTTCTTCTCGCGATTCTCAATTTGCTTTTTATGCTGCAAACACAGGAATTGAGTGTGCGATTTATTGGGATTTAAATACTCCAACAGAAGGAAATGTTTTTGCCACATCCACTGGTTCTTCTTTACATGATTCAGACGATGTTATAAGAGCAGCGGTGACTTGTGGTGAACAGGAAATTATAGATGACGACAGTTCTTGTGATGGAGATATTAATAATAATACAGGCTGGTGTGTGGATCGTGATTCTGGGTCAAGTGCTATGAGCAAGTTTCGTATAAGTTTTAATGACACCGCGATTTCTGAAGCAGAAAGACTTCCTTATTGTGTTGATGTTATTGTCAGCAAAAATTTTGATGGAACTAATATAGAAACAACAATTGAGTCTCGAGGATACAATACCTGTGATGAAAATAACCCTCGTCGTATCGAAAGAGGGTTGAGGATCAGCTATTAATCGCACCTCCGATAAATCAAGGATTTTGTTATAATATGTCCTAAACACTAGTCTATGCAAAAAAAAGATGCTGAAAAACGCCTGGAAATACTACGGAAATCGATTGAAAAGCATCGATATCTTTATCATGTTTTAGATAAGCCTGAAATTTCTGATGAGGCATTAGATTCACTTAAAAGAGAGCTTGTTCAAATTGAGAGCGATTTTCCTGAACTAATTACTGCAGATTCTCCTTCTCAAAGAGTTTCTGGGGAGCCTTTAGATAAATTTGAAAAAGTAGAACATAAAGTTTCTCAGTGGTCTTTTGCTGATATTTTTAATTCTGAGGAAGCAATTGAATTTGATGCGCGCATCAAGAGAATGTTGAAAAAATCCACCGACGTAAACTTTGGCGTACAAGGGAAATCAGAAAAAGTTGAGTATACTTGTGAACTGAAAATTGATGGATTGAAAATCGTTTTGGAATATGAAAAAGGAATTTTAAAAACAGCAGCGACAAGAGGAAACGGAAAAGTTGGGGAGAATGTTACAGAGAACGTAAAAACTATTGATGCAGTTCCTTTAAAATTAAATACGCCAATAGATATTATTGTTGAAGGAGAAATCTATCTAGGAAAAAAACAGTTTGAAGAAATTAATAAAAGAATTGTAAAAGAGGGGAACGAGCCTTATGCGAATCCTCGGAATTTGGCTGCTGGAACAATTCGCCAATTGGATCCAAAAATTGTTGCAGATAGAAAGTTGTCGGTGTTTATTTATGATATTGCAAAAGCAGATAAAATTCCCGAAACTCAATTCGAAGAGCTGACTTATTTAAAAGAGTTAGGTTTTAAAACCAATCCTCATTTTAAACTTTGTAAAAATATTGACGACGTAATTAAATTTTGGAAACACTGGCAAGACAATAATGATGCGGAAGATTATTTAATTGATGGTTCTGTTATCAAGACTAATAAAAAAGAATATCAAGACGCTTTGGGTTACACAGGAAAGGCTCCGCGTTTTGCGATTGCGTTTAAATTTCCGGCGGAACAAGTTACAACTGTAATAGAAGACATCGCATTTCAAGTCGGAAGGACTGGAGTAATTACTCCTGTGGCGAATTTACGTGCCGTTGAGGTGGCAGGTTCGGTTGTCTCGCGAGCGACTTTGCATAATGAAGACGAAATTAATCGTTTAGATGTTCGTGTTGGTGACACAGTGATTTTACAAAAAGCAGGAGATGTAATTCCACAGGTTGTAGAAGTTTTAAAAGAGATGCGACCAAAATCCGCGAAACCTTTTAAATTTCCTAAAAAGATTTCAGAGTGTGGTGGAGACGGAAGTATTGAAAGAATTCCTGGGCAGGCGGCGTATCGTTGTGTTGATAAAAATTCTTTTACAATGCAGAGGCGGAAATTACACTATTTTGCATCAAAGACTGCTTTTGATATTGAAAATTTAGGTCCAAAAGTTATTGATCAGTTGGTTGAAGAAAATTTAATTCAGACTTGTGTAGATATTTTTACCTTGAAAAAAGGAGATTTATTAGGATTGGAAAGATTCGCTGAAAAGTCTGCTGATAATTTAATTGATTCTATTGATGAGGCCAGAAAGATTACGTTGGCCAGATTTGTAACAGGATTATCGATTGATAATGTGGGGGAAGAAACCGCAATTTTGTTAGCAGAAAAATTTGAGAAAATAGAAAAAATTCGTGATGCCAAAAAAGAAGAGCTGGATGAAATTAATGGAATTGGAGAAATTGTTACAGAATCAATCTATAAATGGTTTAGGGATAAAAATAATTTAAAAGTTTTAGGTGGATTATTAAAGGAGGTGAAGATAAGTAACAAGGAAAAAGTAATAAGTAAAAAGTTCGCTGGAAAAACTTTTGTTTTGACTGGAACAATGGAATCTATGTCGCGTGATGAAGGAAAGGAAAAAATTAGAGAACTGGGTGGAAGCATTTCCAGTTCTGTTTCAAAAAGCACAGATTATGTTGTTGCAGGGGAAAGTGCTGGTTCAAAATTAGATAAAGCAGAGGATTTGGGAGTTGAGGTTTTGGGAGAAGAAGAGTTTTTGAAGCTATTAAAAACCTCGTAAAATAATGCTAATATAAGCCCTATGAATAAAGACGATGTAAAGAAACTAGCCGATTTGGCCAAAATGGAAATATCAGACACTGAAATGGAAAAAATGGCTACAGATATTGGTTCTGTTTTGGGATACATTGATCAAATTAAGGATGCTCCCCTGGCTTCGCCAAAAAGCTTCGCCAAGGCGAGTGTTCCAGATTCAGACGTGTCCGCCGAAAAGGCGGGATCTAGAATTGAAAGCTCGTCTGTTCGAAACGTAATGATTGAAGATGAAAATCCTCATGAAACTGGAATCAACACGGAATCTTTAATCGCAGAAACTCCAGACTCAAAAGATAATTACATTAAAACTAAGAAAATTTTATAATATGGATTTTAAAAACCTAACAATTAAAACTGCAGGAGAAGCTTTGCGTAAAAAAGAAATTACAGTTCGCGAACTGTGTGATTATTATTTAAAAAATATTTCAGAGAAAAATAAAGAACTTAATGTATTTTTGGAAATTTATTCTGATCTAGACGAGCAAATTGAAACAGCTCAAAAAATGATCGACAATGGAGAGGGAAATGAAATGACAGGAATCCCAATCGGAATAAAAGACAACATTTTAGTTAAAGGAAAAAAATCTAGCGCTTCTTCAAAAATTTTAGAAGACTACAGTGGAACTTATAATTCAACTGTCGCCCAAAAAGTAATTGATTCAGGAGCTATTATTTTAGGTCGTTTGAATATGGACGAATTTGCTATGGGGGGATCAACTGAAAATTCTGCTTATGGAGTTACAAAAAATCCTTTGGATACAGAGAGAGTTCCTGGAGGATCGTCTGGAGGTTCTGCCGCCGCAGTTACAGCAGATTTTGCAATGGCGACGCTGGGATCAGATACGGGAGGATCAATCAGACAACCAGCCAGTTTCTGTGGAGTTGTCGGATTGAAACCTACATACGGTTCAGTTTCTCGTCACGGATTGATGGCTATGGCCAGCTCTCTGGATGTTATTGGACCATTAACAAAAACAATTGAGGATTCAGAAATTTTGTTTAATGTTATTAAAGGAAAAGACGAACTTGATTCTACAAGTGTCGAATTAGATCCTGAAATGAATTCAGTACGACGTGATGAAGTTAAAAAAATTGGAGTTCCTAAAAATTATTTAAAAGAGGGAATCGATGCAGATGTTTTGGAAAATTTTGAAAAATCTGTACAAAAATTAAAAGATTTAGGTTACGAAATTGTTGAACTTGATTTAGATAATTTAAAATATTCTTTGGCGGTTTATTATGTTTTGATGCCGGCGGAAGTTTCTTCGAATATGGCGCGTTACGATGGTGTTAAGTATGGAAAATCTATAGAAGGAGATAATTTGGCTGAAGGATATTTAAAAACTCGCGGTGGATTATTAGGATCAGAAGTTCGTCGCAGAATTATTTTGGGAACGTATGTTTTGTCTGCTGGATACGCTGACGAATATTACGATAAGGCTTGGAAGGTGCGTAACCTAATTAAATCTGATTTTGAAAAAGCATTTGAAAATGTTGATTTAATTGCTATGCCTACTGCACCGACACCTGCTTTTAAAATTGGTGAAAAATCAGAAGATCCTTTGCAAATGTATTTGTCCGATATTTTTACAGTATTCGCAAATCTAGTCGGAGTTCCTGCAATTTCAATTCCTGATGGAGTTGTTGATAGAGAAGGGAAAGATTTACCAACAGGATTGCAATTGGTTGCACCTGATTTAGGTGAAGACAGGTTGTTTGAAGTAGGTAAGAAGTTTGGAAAATAAAAAAATCCAAGTCAAATGACTTGGATTTTAGGGATAAATTCGTTCTCAAAATACATGATTGCTTCAACTCTGCCTTCAAATATTTTTTCCTCGTATTTTCCTTTAGGAATTAGCTTTATTGCTTTAAGCTTATAGTTTTCAAAAAAGGTTATAGTGGCTTTGGGTCCGTGCATGTTCAAGAACTTTTCAAGCATTTCTAAAACCTTATTTTTCTCTCTGATGGCGATTGCTTGTTTAACTGGCAAATTATCCATAACTGATTTTTCCTTTCTTTGTTTAAAATTCTGTTTTACACTATAAATCAAAAAAATACTTTAGTCAAATAAAACCACCACACCAAAGTACTTACAATTACTGCTTTGGTGTGGTGGTAAATCTAAAATCTTCTCCTTAATTAAATTAATATAAGCTATAATAAATAGTAATATATGGCCGATGAACCAGCAGCAGAAAATGGATATGATGTAATGTGGAAACTTGTTGTTTTTCTTGTTGCACTTTTTATTATTGTCGGGCTTCTAGGTAGAATTACTGGAAATTCTTTTCTGTCTGGTGATTATGATTCTACAGACTCCAATAATCCAAATTCAGGAGAAATTTCTGATTCTGAAAATAGAGAATTTAAATGGTCAGACCTTATTCCAAAAGGAAATTTATCTTTAGGAGAAGAAGTGGTGACTGTTGGGGAAATAAAAGTTCGTAATGCACCCGCCGGAGAAATTATTGGTAATCAAGATTCTAATGCTTTTGGAAAAATTGTTGAAGGTCCAGTTGATCGTTTTAATACTGAGTGGTGGAGAATAGATTTTGAAAAAGCTCCTGATGGTTGGGTTGATGGAAATGATCTAAGCACCAATACTTTGTGGGCGCGTATCGTTAAAATTTTTACAACAATATTCGATTGGATTAGACCTTTTGCAATTCTTCTTTCTATTCTTATTTTATTTTTAATAATTTGGGTTGTCTTGAAAAAGCGTGATTTGGCTAAACTTCAAAAGAAAAGAGAAGACTTTAAAAAAGAACAAAAATTTGGAAAAGAAGAATCTGTCGCAGGACCTCAATTAACAGAAGCAGATTTACCAGTTCCAGGATTGCCGATTGGAGAAGATGTTCCTCAAACAGAAAATGTCAGCAACAAAAGATGGGAGAATATTCAATCGCTTATTAATTCTTATAGTGCAAATGATTGGCGCCAAGCTATTATTGAGGCCGATGTGATTCTAGAAGAGATGCTCAAGAAAATGGGATACAAAGGGGCTGGAGTTGGTGAGATGTTGAAACAAGTAGAGAAGAGCGATTTCATTACATTGAATAAGGCTTGGGATGCACACAAGGTTCGTAATACGATTGCTCACAGAGGTTCTGATTATGTATTAAGTCGTGATGAGGCTGAAAAAGCAATCTCTAATTTCCAAGAAGTTTTTGAAGAGTTTTATTATATTTAGAGAATAGAGAATAGAGAATAGAGAATAGAGCAATTTAGCCACGAGATGTAAGAAATTTTATCATTCTTATTCTAAATACCGACATTATTGTCCTCAGCTTGACCTCGCTTCGCTAACGCGACAGCGTAGCGAGTGGGGATCTAAATAAGTTAAAACAATATCTTTTTTTACTCTTATCTCGTAGCTTCCTATAATTGTTGCGGGACCCGGACTTGCACCGGGGTCTAGAGGTTATGAGCCTCTCGAGGTACTACTCCTCCATCCCGCGATTTGGTGTCTATCTAAAGTACTAGATTTTCACTTAAAAATCAAGTTTTTCATTTTGAATTTACTTTTTATTTAAAATACTTTTAGTAAATAAGGTTATGGTTCTGTACATGAGAACATTACAAATAAATAATCCAATCGTTGAATCTGTAAATATTTCAGAAGTATTAAAGATTTATTTCGGCAGAAAAATAGAAAATATAAAATTATTCTTTAGTAAAAGGTTAAATATCAATATAAAAATAAATTTAACAGCTAAAGAAAAACCAAGTAAAGGTTCCGCAGTCTATGTTTTTGATGATTTAGATCATGAAATAACAGACAAAGAATTTATGCAATTTATGGGTTCGACAAATTAGGTTATAATAAACAGGACTCGACTTTTGGCTTATAAAGTGTTATTTTATAAGCCAAATTTTAATTCCCCGGGGTAGCTCAGTTGGTTAGAGCGTAGCACTCATAAAGCTAAGGTCGACGGTTCAATTCCGTCCCTCGGGACCACACCAGACCATTGATAAATCTCTTTTATTATAGAGATTTATTTTTTTAATATAATTTTAAGTTTACTTCATTTGTTTGTGGTATGGTCTGGTGTGGTCCCGAGGGACATTAAGGTTTGTTGTTCTAGCGCATCTTTTTGAAGATAAATTTATTTAATCTTTATTGTATTTAGATAGACTTTATCTATGAATTATTTATATATTTTAAAAAGTATAAAAGACGGGAATTCTTATATTGGATATACAGTTGATTTAAAAAGAAGATTTTCAGAACACAATAAAGGTTTAGTTAAGAGTACAAAATTTAGAAGACCCTTCAAATTAATTTATTATGAAGCTTATTCAAATTTAAAAGATGCTATAAAAAGAGAACATTCATTAAAATTAAAAAGTAATGCTTATTCTCAACTTAGAAAAAGGATAAGAAATAGCCTGGATTAGGACCCTTTTCTTTGTATAAAATATCTGCTAGAGTATTGCTTACCGCAAGGTAAAAGGTGCTGCGGGGAGAGGCTAAAGCGCCTCCTCCCGCTGCACTCGGATATAAAAGTCTTGCAAGCAATCCTTTTAATCCTCGTTTGCGGGAGTAGCTCAACTGGTTAGAGCATCCGCCTGTCACGCGGAAGGTTGCGAGTTCGAGTCTCGTCTCTCGCGCATTAACTTGCGGCAATTTTAAAAACACTCTAGAGATAGGGTGTTTTTTGGTATAGAAATAGTTATAATAAAATTATGAATATTAATAAAAAAATAATTTATCTTAAAATCTTTTTTACTTCTAGTTTTATATTTTATTTTTTATTGTGGTTTTTTTCTTACATTTATTATCAAAAAAATACACACTGGTCAGAAGGTTGGATTTTGTTAAATCATCATGATTTAACATTTAATTTTTTATTTTTAATATTAATCTCTCTAATATCATTATTGATTTTTGCAAATAAAAAAATTAGAAAATATTTATATATATTTTTAATATCAATATCAATAATAATATTTGCATTTCAATTTATATCTTTCACTAATTATGTCGGCCTCATATCAAATCCGGTGTCCAGACTTTATGATCCTGTTATGTCAAAATTATTTTTAGTAGGAGGATTATATATGGGTTATATATTGTTATCATTAGCAATATTAATACCCGTATACTTTTCTAAATTTTTCTTAAAGCAAAAAAATAATTTTTCTGGTGGGTATCTAATTATGATTGTAACGCTTTTCTTTTTACTAATTGTGTTTGTTCAATATAGTTCAATACAGTACAAAAATACTATATCTAAAATAAGTAATACTGGAGATACAAGAGAAATAGAAGATGTAGTTTTGATTAAAGAGAAACTTGCCACATTAGATGGTATTCATTCAGATTGTAATAGTATTTTTTCACCTAGTCTAGATGATTTATGTGGTCATTTAATAAATAGAAAGTGGTCAGGTTTTAATTTTAGTCTAAAAACTTTAGAGAAAGATGTATACGTAAAGGAGTCTTTTGATTTATTAATGAAAAAAGATGAATCCTTAACTTATGAAAAAAAAATAGATCTAAGAGATTTTCAGCGTGATTCTAAAAATAAGTTATCTAATGCTAAATTTGAGTATGTTTATAAAGAAAATGAAGATAATAAGATTATTCGTAATGTGTACATTGACTTTCAGTGTCAGATAATTAATTGGAGAGAAAAAAATGAATATATAGGTTTAGATATAGAATATATTATTAATGATTCCGTTGAGACTGGTAAATATGGAAAATATAAATCTTTTGAGTAT
>Ga0136555_1000801_pt1 | contig 11991 bp, 11 predicted proteins | sample AntRauTorckE5432_FD_104927 | JGI IMG/M metagenome (GOLD analysis project Ga0136555, IMG submission 104927) | Saline lake microbial communities from Rauer Islands, Antarctica - Metagenome Torckler E5 #432 | ecosystem: Environmental > Aquatic > Non-marine Saline and Alkaline > Saline | place...
AGAAGATGATGAATACTCAGAGGATCCCTCGATTTCTTCTATTCGAGAAGATGTAGAATACTCAGCTGAATCGAGTTCTACTGGATCCATGACACCCCCGGAATTACTACCATCAGATTCGCGTCTACCACGTCTGACGTACCCGTCTCCATGTACCGGTCTTTTGAAATCGGGTTGCCTTCCTCCTGAGTGTCAATGGCGCAAAAATCGTGGATGTATTCGTAGTCCGCGACGTCAACGATCTGCAACAAGGTCTAGTTCTCGATCGAGGCGTCTTTCACCTCTACCACGTCTGACGTACCCGTCTCCGTGTGCCGGTTTTTTGAAATCGGATTGTCTTCCTCCTGGGTGTCAATGGCGCAAAAATCGTGGATGTATTCGTAGTCCACGACGTCAACGATCTCCAGCAGTATAATTACAAAAGCTAACTTATATCTTGTTATTATTACAATACTTTCAAGCTTTGAACTCATTTTCTCATATGTTTCATATACATTATTTTGTATGTTAAACATCGTTTGTAAAAGAATATTATTCATCATATAATTTTGAATAGAATGGTAATACAGCATTAAATATAAGACCTGATCTTCCTGATTTCCGTGTTACAAGAATTGTTGTTTTAGGTGTGATGGTAGTAGTAGTAGTTGAATCATTTTCAGTTGAATCATTGCCTAGTATTTCAATTCTGTTGATAGTACCATTTTTTGCGATGATAATCATATAATAAGATGATAATGGACGATTTCCTATATTAATGGAAGCACTATTATATCCATCAATTTGCCATAAATATCCAACACGTAATGCATCTTCACGTGTATCCATAGGTTGAACTAATAATGGTGATCCTTGGAAAATCGTTGGATTCCGATAAAACCCTAGTGTGATTGATTCGTGAATAGGTGCGATAGGCATAGGATATGGTTTTGGTAATGTAAGAAGAGATACGAGTTCTGTATGATATTCCTCATCATTTGTAGGAGTTGGGTTTTCACCTGATAATTGAAATATATATGTATGTTTTTGAGGACGAAAATCTTCAGGATCTTCATATATACCATCCATAAAAATTCTATCTCGGAATGATACAATATATCCTGGATTTCGTGTAATCATCAATTGTAATTGATACATCAATCGACTCGCTATATCATCACTTGAACATATAATCCTTCCTGTTATAGACCGGGTTGAATTATTTCCAAGTGTTTCTTTGATTTCACCGTATTTTACAGTTGAATTAATTGTGAATACATTATTGGCTATATCTCGTAAATCTTCAATTGTGATATCTTTGGGTACTTTATTTTGTTGATACATCCATTGAGATGTTTCATAATAAATTTCATTTGTTAATGCACGTGCAATACGTTGTTTTGCTAAGAATCTATAATATAATGATTGATTTTCACCTGGAATCATAATCGATTCTGCTGTATAGATTCGTGCACTACAAACTCCTCTTCCAAGTGATCCTTCAACATATTGAATTGAATACATCAATGAAAATGCATTTAGTGATCCAGAATCATATGCTTGTTTTGATAATCTGACTGCAATTGTAGTGGATACACTTTCAACATGTCCATCGTAGATTGGAAGTATCATAGGTGCTAATGGTGATGTATCTATAGTAAATATTCCATATTCCCATTCTATGAGTAATCGTCGACATTTACCATATCCATCAATCCATTGTGCTTTGACTATCCATCCGATTGGCCATGACCATACACGTGGTGATGGTATATACAATATATCACGACGATATACAGTTGTCCATTGATCCCATACATTCCATAAAAATCGATGTGCAGCATTTGTTGAATATGGTGGTACTAATTGACGTGCACGGATTAGTGTCGGATAAGGACGTGATACAATTCGTTGGAATAATACATGACTAGGTTCTACTAAATCCTTTTCCACTTGAATGACAAGTTCACAATGTGGGTACTGTAGATTTTCAGAGACAGCTCCTGAATGTACAAATAATATAATTGTCGGATACTCAGGATTACGTTGGTGTTTGAGATATGCATCATATGATGGTGGTATTGCTAATTCTCCTACAGATGTTATATTTTTTTGATGACAAATCAGTAAATGACATTCAAAATACTCTTCAAGAACATTCATCCATGATATAGGATCTAAATATGTTTCTGTATCATTCATTTGAACTTGAAGATCTTCCACAGATAACGTCCAAAATGATTGAAGTGCAAGTGGAAGGAGTTGTATATTAGATGCTATAGCACGTCGATGTTCAATAAGGACTGATTCAGTCGGAATGCCTCCAACTGGATTTAATGCATATACAATACATGCTAAGGCAGCATTCGGAGATATATCTGTACCAATACGTATGAAGACTGTATCTGTATCTACAATTGCAGCATTCAATAATTCAGCGATTAAAGAGGGTTCAGAAATCACTTTATCAGGGAATCTGCCAGCTTCTCCTGCAAAGATTCGTTTTTGTGTCTTTTTCATATATACAGCAGTATTAGATTTACTATCGTCAATTTCAGATTCATCTGTAGTAGTTTGATAATATTCTTTCATATTCTTCGAATTCTGTGTATCGCGAATAAAACAACATGGTTGTTTTCCTAATACTGTATTCGGATTATTGACAAGTCCTATATAGGAATATTTCTCAGATTCACATCCATAATAGCGTGGTTGTACAACATCATCATTTTTAGGGAATTGAATAGCACGGTGTCCAGTTTTACCTTCCCATTGAATGACTTGATCCTCTGGAATAATGACAGGTACACGTTCTGCTGGTTGACATCGGACTGCATATCCACCACCAAATACAAGAGGATCAATACTACGAAGAAATAGTTTACTTATACGAGATTGTGATCGACTTGTATCATTTTCAGGGGGTTCAGTTTCAATCTCAAAGATATCATAAAGTATAGATGTGTTTTCACTATGTAATGTATATAATCGGAATAATCGTCCTATAAGTCCAAGAAATCGATTAATATCTTGATCTGTATTTGCTTTATGAATCCGAATTTGAGTATATTCTGTATTTGGTGGAAATATATCATCTAATCCAGCAATAGATCGTTTCAAAGCACCTACAGTATCATATATCTGATCAGATCCTTCAGACATTGGATGTCGAAAAAATACACGATGTGCACCCATATATGGATCAATAATAGGACGATTATCATTAATCGCAAGCATTGTTCCAATCTCCGGTAAATTTAACATTAAATCTGCAAGTATAGGCCATACATAAACATTTTCAGTCCCACAAAATCCACCAGGATATACTAATAATTCATTCACATTTCGATATGGAATATTTTCTCCAAGAATTGTTTGTAGTATAATATTTGAATCCCATACTGCTGTCGTTGTACGACTTACTTCAAGAGTGAATTGAGATGGTGTCAATGATTTGATTGTAATCTTTTTGAATGTTTCATTACGTATGGATTGGATTCGATATTGTAGAATAATCGTATCAATCGATTGTAATTGAGAAGAAATAGAAGAAATAGGAATTTCATCTGGATTTGTTTCAGAATAAACTTTAATCATATCACCTAATATTATGATAGGTATAACAGATGATACAGATAATACATCAAAAAGACCTGGTAATGAAAAGGATGCTTCAAAAGTAAACTGATGAACAGCACGATCTTGAATGAATGGTGTAAATGGAATCGGATCAAGTTGATCAAGTAATAACATATATGCTACTATATTATCAGTCTGTTTTTTGAAAAAAGCGACATCCTGTTCGAATGTATCATGAATACTCAAACGAACATCATATTTAGATTCCAAGTCATGCTCATCTTCTCCATATTGTGATAATGGTGAATGTGATTTTACCCATCGATATACTAAAATATCATCTGTAACATTACGATCTGAATATTGATTCGCAATACTTAATAATTCAGATAAATTCGAAAGACGTCGTGCTTCAGATGCAAGATCAATTACAGTGATATTAATCATATCAGATTCATCTGATACAATCAGATTTTTAGGCCATCCTACAAGAAATTTAGGAAGTGTTCCAAGTCCAACTGCAGCACGTGAAAATAATGTATGAGATGTATCAAGAAATGTACTCTGGATATCAATAGAATCTGTTAAAGTCGATACACGATACATTCTAAATGATATTGAAATAATTTCTGTCTTTCAATATATTTTTAACTAGAATTCATGTATAATTTTGTTATGGTAAATCAATATTACTATTACTCATACTACGAAGTCGATCAAATGTAGATGAACTTTGATGACCATTCCCAGGAGTGCTCATTAATGTTTGATTTGAAGATGGTCGTGATAATTGAGGAGGTACCCGATTTGATGAGGGTAAAGAGGATGAGGGAGATGAGGGAGATGAGGGAGATGAGGGAGATGAGGGAGATGAGGGAGATGAGGGAGATGAGGGTGGTAACGACGACGAGGGTGGTTTTGGGCCATATAAGATTTGGTCACGTAACCATCGACCTACTGTATAAAATACTGCGAAATAAAAGATAGGTACCATAATATGAGACATTTGAGGAGATTCCATATTTAACCATATCGTTTGAATCCCAAGTATATAATGTAAAATGAATGATACCAAGAGTGATGCAAGAGATCCTGCAATAACAAATCGAATATGAATGTCACCTATTTTACGAGGAACAAATCCAATAAGACTATAGGTTAATGCAAATAAAAGACCTGATAAAATAGGAATTATGACAAAAAGAGTAGATACATCTAAACGAGATTGATCCTTTTCATTTTGAGTCATATTTCTCCATGCGTATGTAAGATACATATACGGATAGATGGTGACAAATAACGAGCTACCAATAACAAAGTGTATTAATTCATCGCTCATTATATTAGATGGATTATTCCTTATTTTGTATAGGCGGAAAAAAACTCTTTAGTATAGAGTAAATATATCATCCTTCATATTATGGCTTTACCTATAATTAATTTATTCCATATGTTCTTTGTCGCACCACTCTTTCTATGGCTTAGTCAACATGGTTCTCAGCCACTTTCTCAAAACACTCAGACAGCATTCTTTGTACTTGCTATTGGTCTCTTTTTATTCCATGCATCAATTGCATACAAAAAAAGCATGATGTAATGTAGAAACCATATAAAGCTCGTTTCAATCCACGACAAATCAAGCATGAATTACAAACATCATAATTCACAACATTATCATATTCGTGAACTTGATCTTGATATGATACGTCCATCAGCTCAGGATATTGATATGGATACAAAAGGACGAGGTATGAAATTGACTGTTATTGGTAAACCTGGTACTGGTAAAACACATTTGATTACAAGTATCCTTTATGCTAAACGTCATTTAATTCCTTGTAGTATGGTTGTTAGTGGAACTGAAGATAGTAATCATCATTATTCAAATATGATTCCATCTAGTTTCATTTATAATCGTCTTGATCTAGAAGATTTAACACGATTTATTAGTAGACAAAAAGTTGCACTCAAATATGTTAATACAAATCCTTGGGCATTATTATTACTTGATGATTGTATGGATGAACCAAAACATTTCAATAATAAAGTCGTTCAATACTTGTATAAAAATGGACGTCATCTAAGTATGTTATATATCTTATCATTACAATATTGTATGGATATTCGACCCGCTATTCGGAATAATGTTGATGGGACATTTATTCTACGTGAATCCAATATTATTACACGTGAGAAAATCTGGAAAAATTATGCGGGTATTATACCAGATTTCACATTATTCTGTTCACTTATGGATCAATTAACAACTGATTATACTGCATTATATATTCATAATGCAGGTGAAGCAAATAATCTGGAAGATTGTGTATTTTGGTATCGTGCTCCACGTGTTATTCCACCATTTAGAATGGGATGTCCTGAATTCTGGCAATTCCATTATGATCGATATAATGAAGATTATGAAGATGAATTGAAATTCTAAATCGAATTATAAAATTAGATTGAATAGATTTTGGTCAACACAAAAAAAAACTATTCAATCTAGGTATCATCAATTCAATTAATTTTCTAGTGGTAATTGTTTGAGTTTCTCAAGAAGTGATGGTCCTCCTGATCGGGTTCCACTTCCGGAACTAGTACCTCCATTTCCAAACATTTTACCACGATTTTCACGTATAATATACATAATACCTGCTACAAGTAATGCGGCAGCACAAAATGCTAATACACGTGGTGTCATACCAAGAATCATCTCTGATGAATCACCACCACCTCTACTCGTCTCATTCTCGTTTGGAGTACTTTCTGAAATTGTACTTGGAGTGATATACTCAGGATAAGGTGTTAATTCAACTTCAACAAGAATAGCTATAGGTTCAGATGATTTTAATACTAGGAAATAATTGTCATATACATTTTGAGATGTTTCAATCTCACCTGACAGAATACCTGGTGCTTCTTGATAATCAAGTACACCCTCTTGATTCAATGTCTTTTGACTTACAACTACTGCTTGGAACTCTTTTCCATTTTCACTAGCAGCTTGAAATCGAAGATGGAAATTAACAGCATCTTGATTCAAATCAATTAATTGTCTCATAGTGGATACTTGAACAGTCTGACTACTACGAATAGAATTCCCTGATGGTTGAGGTTGTTGAGGTGGTTGTTGAGGTGGTTGTTGAGGTGGTTGTTGAGGTGGTTGTTGTTGATGTGATGTAGCCATTATACTACTATTATTCATGGGCTAATTTGTTTATCGGGGGTATAAAGATTCTTTAATCCTTTATAGAATTTAGACTCTAATTCATCAAGTCATAATGATGGTGATGGTGATACCATACTATGTACATAATATCCTAATATCAAATAATATGCCATATTTTCATCTGAAATAGTAAGATCCTCTTCAGATGATAATATATGTGAATTATCAGTATGATCAATATCTCCTAGAAAACATCGTGTAATATTAATACATTGTTGTTTGGATAATCCATCATTACGATGTTTATCAAGTAAATCAAGTAAATACATTTCTGTAATATCTTGATTAATATCTTGATTAATATCTTGATTAATATCTTTACCATCATCATTATCAGATTGTAATGAAAGATTCGTAGACAAGTTGGATATAGGAGGAGAATTTGACATATCAATATTATTTGTCTGATGGCTCATCACTAATTTAATACCTTTAAAAAATAAGTCTTAAATTAAGTTGTAAATGAAGTTATAGGAATTGTTATAAGAGTTTTACATACCAGAACGACAACGATTCTGTTGAGTACGATATGATTCACGAAGGAATTGGTTAGTACGCATATTCTGAGATCCATAAGCACTTTGATCAGGATGATTTTTGCAAGTAACACAGTTAGGATAGATATTCTGAGAAAATCCAGTCTTATATCCGAATTGACCGGTATATTTATGGACATTATTCAAAGTCTGTCTATGACAAATTGCATCAGGGTCAGTTGCACCAACCCCGCAATCAAGATCACCACGGATACCTTCAGCATCTAAAGTAACGTATTCAATGTATTGTGGTCTAAGTGCATTTTCGACAGTTACACGGTCTGAGGAGCTATTACATCCAGGAGTTTTGGTATAGAATGAATCAGCACAGACGGAACGTCCTGCAGTATCAACTCCATTCCAAGGAGGACATAACATTTGCTCTGGATTGAAAAAGCGATCTGATTGTAGCTTGTTGGCCCATGCGGTATCAACTTTACAGGTACGGATAGATCCTTGTAGTGAGATATTAGCCATTGTTATATTTAGTTATAGAGAGAAAAAAATTCTACTCGTCAATTGTTATAAAATAAGAATGATTATCTATTTGAGGTAACGAGACGACGAATATCTATATCAAATGAATATAGATATTCTTTCTTGGCTTGATCAAAAATATCAAGATGAAATATAATGCAATTATTATTATGATTGCTATTGTTGCTGTGTTAGGAAAATACATCTCAACAATCTCAACAATCTCAACATCCTCCTCCACTATTATAGAATCTTATAATGCACCCAAATGCCGTCGACGATGGGACTGGCCATTTGTAGCGATGTATCGTGGTATTATGTTTCCACTTCGTGGAAGACGTCTTCAACCAGTAGAAACACGTGGATTTGGTACATGTGAATGTAATAACCAGAATGGTGTTCATATCAATCAATGTCAAATCGGTGTTCCAGTATGTACTACACGTGGATGTATATGTGCATCTGGTCCACTTGGTGGTTGTGGTATGCATAGCGGTGCTATTTGTGCACCATCTCAACAATAGTCAATATTAAATATCATCTGTTGGTTCATCATAATATTCATCTGGGATTCCTATATTATAAACATCCTTCATATGAAATTTACGTTTCATATATTGACTAATCCGTTTTTCTAATGGTAGTGAACTTGTATTACCAGGATTATCTGAAACATCTGAAACATCTGATTTCTGCTCATCTTCGAGATCAATTGAATGTAATAGATCATTTTCATCCTCTTGAGGCTGTTGTTGTGATTGCTGTTGTTGTGATTGCTGTTGTTTCTTACGAGAATTTCTTGGATAATACGAATATGGATCCATCTGAGTAGATGTATATAATATCAATTTCATATACAGTAAATTGTCTTTAAATTTAATACTCAAAACTATCATGATAATAATCGACTTGATATGTACGATCTGTACATGCTCTTGCTGTATCCCATATATCTCGAGTAAGTCGATTACCACCACATGATACGAGTGCAACACGTCTTAATCGAATATCAGGATCAGATTCACGAATTAATCCCGGTAATGCATTTTGATGTACAATAGGATATCTATCTTTATGATGTGTACAGACTTCCATGAACATATCTAATATTTTTGGTTTGATACGAAAGACTTGTTGAGTTGGATCACGAACACGTGCTTTACGTGGATCGATATTCTTCACATAAATTCTAGGATATAATTGAGGACTATTCCAATATGAATTACTCAAATTAATTGCATGATTAAGTGTATTAGCATATAAATCATATGTATCCAAATCTTTGATCAACCAAATAAATGTTACAGTACGTATATGACAATCTTCACGTTTCAATTGATAAATATCACGTAGAATGGATATCATAGGTGTTACACCAATCCCTGCAGAAACTAGTACAATATCATGATATCGTGTTAAATCATAAGGTGCTCTACCATATGGTCCATATAATCGGACATCACAGATTGGATGTGTACGTGAATATTGGACTAACTTTGTACTCCAATCACCTAATGCACGGATTCCAAATTCAAGGTTGGGTTCATGAGGTGCACTTACAATTGTAAATGGATGCCATTCTGTTGAAGATATACCAGGAATATTAATATACATATGTTGACCTACTTCATAACGATGTAGACGTTTACCTCTGGGAATAATCAGTTTGACAAATGTATCATTGGGTGTTTCAGTATAACATTTCCATCGTGTACATAATGATAATGATACAAACATAATATAATCAATCAATAGGATAATTCCTAACGCAATAGCATATGGAATGAAATGACCTTGATGTGCTCCTACAAATGCATAGAATGGATATACTAAAGTATGTGAATACCGAAATAAATTGTAATGTCTACGTCGAATAGATCCAATCGATGTAATGACAAGAAGTGTTAATGTTAGCATTGATAATGTTCCAAACGTTCTTGCTGGAAATGGAATGAAAAAGTCTAGAAATATTAAAGGGTCATTTTGAAGGATTGGACGACTTAAATTGACAGCATAGAAAATAGTATGAATGACTGAGACAATGAATACTATATATCCAAGCCATCGATGGAATACAAATAAACGATTATAGGAGATACCTGTAATATATAGAATGGGTGAATTTCGTAAAGGTAAAATAGAGAGTAATACAATCATAGGTGATAAAAATGTACCTGTTGATTTCAATAAAAATTCAGGTGTCATAGTAGCCCATATCATCATTCCTAGAGTTAATCCTAGGAAAATAATCCCAATGGTTAAATGAAAACAATGTATATCATTGAATATACGTACAAAGAAAAGTTTCCGTGGTAATGAACAACATAATACCTTTGGTGGAGGTGTATCATGTTTCATATGTTTCCTCACTTTATGTATCCAATGGACTATACCATACATAGCAATTAATGAGAATAGAATGATTGTATAATAGAATGTAACATCATTCGTATGCTGTATCAATTGATCTTCATTCAAACAAGACATTTTAAGTCGAGTTTATCAGTTGATTTGTGTCGAGTTTAAAAATCTAATTAGACGTTTTTAAATTCCTCTTCAACCCAATTTCAATTTCAATTTCAATTGGATAAAATAATTTAGCAGATATAATGTTTCTTATCATCTGGAATCCATAATAATTGTTTTCGTACATCATTATATCGAGGGTGTAAATTGACTACAAAATCGACGACTGTATTAAGACTCCATTGTGTATTTTGAGGTAATAATAAAATCGCGAATAAAATATCATCTGATATACCGAATAATTGGATAATATCAAAATGCATCCCACATGTATGAGTATTAGGTGTTTCAGAGAAAGACCAATACATTGTTCGATTAAAATCGGATGGTGTCTTCAAATTACATAATGCTATATCTGTAAATACAACACGTTTCAATGTATGACTTGTGATTTTTGGGATTGGATGATGTTTTGTAACAATACCATGATTTGTAATGAAATGATATACTTGTGAAACACTCTTAAGTATTGATTCACGATTCAATTGTTTCGCTAAGAATATTGTATTTTGCCATCCACAGATGAGATGTGTAAACCTTCCGGTCAATAACCCTACTGTTGCCATGAATACTGCAGCAGCAGTACAATTCTTTTGATTTGAACGGATCAAAATGATTAGTGATGTATTATCATATATCGAATCGGATGGTAACACAAATCGTTGAATCCAGTATCTCCATGCATCTTCATAAAATAACCGATTCTCATTATATTCATTCTTTGATACTGAATCTACAGAGGGTGGTTTAGTCAATTGAATTGTATCATATACATATCGAATAATATTCAATGGTGGAGCACTTTTATTGAATGGAGGACGATATAGAACACGTTTATGTCGTCTATATGCACCTCGTAAAGTATGGATGTTACGTTTATACTCATCACGTGTCCATTTCAATGCACGGAGTAAACGATGAAATGATGAGATGGAATTTTTGTAATATGTATGACCTTCATTTGGCATCCATACAGAACATGCAGATACAGGTAGACCTGATTTCATATGAAACATATCAGAATAAAGTTGAATGACAATGAAACCATAAATTGCATTAGATACAGAATCTATATCACTACAAATTAATAAATCATCCCATCGTCCATATTCAGGAATAAATGGGATCAGACGTACAAAAATATCAGGAAATTTCTCGGCAGCTAATATAAGAATCTTACGACTTAGATTCCGATCGGCAGAATTTCCAAGTGCAGGTCTTGCATCTCGAATACGTAATGCTAATACAATAAACGCAAAGACATCTTTGTCATATAAATCACGCGCTATATGATATATTTCATCTTGACTCATATGTGAACTTTGACTTGTCATTGAATGATACATAACATATACTGGAAGGAATACAGATCGACCAGAAATAGAACCGGTTGGATTCGTAGACATGATAGAATATTTACTTGATTCAGTAAATAGTAATAAAATAGAGTAGTAATGAAGTATCTAATGAAATGTACAGTAACTTTATATTATTTTATATCTCAACATTTCAAGTTAAGAATACATTTTTTAAACTTGAAATGTGTCGAAAATTGTATAATCGGATCAAATCGATTTGGATTCAAATGTGTAGTCTACTACCGGACGAACAGATTATGTATTCATCTGTTAAGTCATCCTCAAAAACACCATCCAAAACACCATC
>Ga0136555_1000803_pt1 | contig 11971 bp, 7 predicted proteins | sample AntRauTorckE5432_FD_104927 | JGI IMG/M metagenome (GOLD analysis project Ga0136555, IMG submission 104927) | Saline lake microbial communities from Rauer Islands, Antarctica - Metagenome Torckler E5 #432 | ecosystem: Environmental > Aquatic > Non-marine Saline and Alkaline > Saline | place...
GCCGTCATCAAGTATAGCAATATCAAAAATGGTATAAATACTTCCGTTCTGCGGTATATTGTACGAATCAAAAGTGGGATCTAATGTACCGTCATTGTTCAACCGGGCGACGTTATACCTAATAATATTACTATAATCATCAAAAGGGCCAGAAATCATTATTTTACCGTCTTGTTGCGTTTTGATGTCGTAAATATAATGTTCCTCATCTCCGTTAAAACTCGTGTCGAGTGTACCATTTTGAAGGTACCTTCTGAAGATTCGGTATTGATTACTGGTTTCATCATTCTGCCCAGCAATAAGTATTTTCCCGTCGGGCTGCACATCCATAGCCCGAATCCCAGTGACCGGAGGCAAATTTAAATTAAAGGAAGTATCTAAACTACCATTAGGATTCAATCGCGCAACAGCCTCCCTTGGAATGTTACCAATTTGATTGAATATCCCAGCGATAATAATTTTTCCATTGTTGAGGACTACTACCTTATTAATCCAACCATTTATAGTAGCTCCTGGGAAATTAAATGTGGCATCCAAGCTCCCGTTTTCATTGAGCCGTTTAATATAGGAAGGAGAACGGCCTACCACCACAATTTTATTATTATTTTGCACAAAGATGTCATTGACAATAGGAAAATTTATCACAGCGCCAAAACTAGTGTCGGTAGTTCCATCTACATTCAGTCTCTTAATATTATTATTATTGCTTCCAAACGAACCTCCTATAAGAATTTTATTGTCATTCTGTTCCGCAATTGAGATGACAGAATTATTGAGATTGACGTATGGATTGAAAGAATAATCTAATTGCCCATCTTGACATAGCACAGAAGTACTAACTAATGATAAAAAGAATCCCAAAATATTTTTCATGACTTTTTTGCTTTTCTCAATTGATTACCAACGACACTTTAATGATCTAAAAATAACCATTAATTTTACATATCTTAAGTTTGACTTCATTTAAAATTAGGACAATAGCGCAAATCAAGCTTGCTTTAAAAGACCAATTCTAGACTTTGATAACAAGGAAACCCGCTCTTTCTTTTACTATTAAATATGTAGTTCTCTCTATAAGTACAGGGTCGGTGCGTCTATAGATTTTGTTTTCAAAATCGGTACGGAGCTTCTTATAGGATGCTAGTGATGAAAGTAGTTGACTCTTTTCTAGATCAATCTTAGAAATAAGTTTAAAGAAACTTTTAATGTTTCTAGTAGTAACATCAGGTCACGATCCCCATAAAATAAGGATTGTGGTGTTCTCGCTTTCGCGAAAGCGATATCTCAACAAAGTCTGCAGCATCTTAAAATTAAGTAAAATTCTGTGATCTTCCTTGGAATACCAAGGCAATTTTGAATTCAAGAAGTCCTAGGAAATGGAGGAGAAATAAAATCAGAATTATCAAATCACAGCTAATTCCTTGCTGCTTTGAACTCACTTCCCTCATACCATTTTGGAAAATAATCTTCATTTCCTAATTTCAATCCAACTTGATATAACAATTGCAAGTCCAATTGAATACCACTTAGGTCTGTGGTTTCGGGAGTATACTCGTCTGATGGTTGGTGGTATTTATTTAAGTTGTAGTCCTTATTGAGTATTTTTATCTCTTCAATACTTTTGTCAAAGCCTTCATAAGTACCGCTAGCATACAAAGCAGGTATTCCAATTTTAGCAAAATTAAAATGGTCTGACCTGAAGAAATATCCTTTTTCTGCTTCTGGATCAGGAATAATGTACCTGCCTTGATCTTTAGCTGCTGCTTTGGCATATTCATCCATTTCGGACTGACCATAACCGGTAATGGTTAAATCTTTCATTTTGCCAGGGCTATAAAAAGCGTCCATATTAATATTGGCTACTGTTTTTGTAGGTTCAAAAATAGGGTATGAGGCATAATAGGAGGAGCCTAATAGACCTTGCTCTTCACCTGTAAGTGCTATAAATACGATAGAGCGTTTTGTAGGGTCACTTTTTTGGAATGCTTCTGCAATGGCTAGTAGTCCAGCAGTTCCAGAAGCGTTGTCTACCGCTCCGTTATAGATAGAATCACCATCTACAGCTTTACCAATCCCTAAATGATCCCAGTGTGCCGAGTAGATGATGAATTCATCTTTCTGATCCGTACCCGGTATCATGGCCACTACATTTTTAGAAATATCTTTTTTAATGTTATTCTGAATACCAACCGAAACACTTAAGTCTAACGGAATAGGTGAAAAACTTTTACTGTGCGCCATAGCTTTATAATCCTGTCCCTTCATGACTGATATATCGAACATTTTTTGGGCACTCTCTCCACTTATCCAAGATTCTACATCTAAAAGTGGTAAATCACTTTCGATAACCAATTTTGCACCACTCCAACTCGACTCAATCACGTTCCAGCCATAAGAAGCTGGCTCCGTATCATGAATGATGATTACTCCAGCTGCTCCTTGGCGTGCTGCTTCTTCATATTTATATGTCCAACGACCGTAATAAGTCATTGCGTTTCCTTTGAACAAGATGGAGTCTCCTGATTTAAAACCCGGATCATTGATCAATACAACAGCCGTTTTTCCTTCCCAGTCCACTCCTTCATAATCGTTCCATCCATATTCAGGAGCAACAATCCCATAACCGGCAAACACAAGTTCGGAGTTTTTAAGACTCACTTCAGGCACTGTTTTATTAGTGGTAGCAACAAAATCTTTTAAATAGGATAAATCAAAACGTTCCTTTTGGCCGGTAATCGTCATGGTTTCAGAGGGTGTTCCTGTGATCTCTACCAAGGGCACATCTTGAAAATAGCTATCCCCATTTCCTGGTAAAAGGCCTAATTTTTCAAACTCCTCTTTTAAATAATTCACTGTTTTGACTTCGCCAGCCGTAAATGGCTTTCTTCCTGAAAACTCATCTGATGCGAGCCGTTCTATATGTTGTTTGATCGTTGTTTGATCTACTGCAACTGCATTGGTATTCTTATCTTTTTCACAGCTGCTGAAAAGCGCTGCTATTAGTAAGATTGCTAAATAATTTTTCATCAATTGTAATTTAAATTGAACCTAAAGTGAAATAACCACATCTACCTCATTTACAAAAGATAGCGTGTAAAAAGATACTACATTTAAATGTAACACAGGGCTGATTTTTTATTCAACTATGGAGCTCTCCAAACCAAGTTTATGCTGGTTTAGTTTACAAAAAGACTTTCTAATAGAACACAAGCCTCTAGATCTGTCATTTATTTGGCCTGTTTTACTCTTCCGTAGTTCTTAAAGGAATAGCTCCTCTAAAAGTAGGATCTCTATTTACTTTTAGACAGCAGGTATTTCATCCCTATAAAGAAAAATAAAAGTATAGGAATCGCAAAAACAAAGTACATACCAAAATTTTTCACCCCAAGATAAGCGAGTAAAAACACAACGGGAACTCCAATAATGGCCAACAATTTGTTTTTGTTCATTGATCTAAGTTTTAAAATCTTGTAGATTGCCCATCCTTTTTTATCACTTCATTCAAATTCTTTGCCTGTGGGGAAAACATGCTGAGGAGCAATGGCTTAAAATGGAACTTTTATAGCAGCTACTTAACCTATTGATGCCTTAATAAGTCTATGACCTATGACCTCCCGTCAAAGTAAACGAATCAACAATATTTATTCAAATATAGCCAATTTACAATCATTCATCCCTAAGGAGTACTCGCACTCACCTGAAGCGTTTTCCCGTTATAGAATTTATGGCCCGTCAGTGCAAAATCCATTATGTAACTCGCCATTTCGGTTGCCGTTAAGGGAGCTTTATAGCCTGGAAATGCTTCTTCTAACATCTCGGTTTGTACCGCTCCTAGAGCAAGCGTGTTGAAGGATGGCCCGTTTTCTTTGTACTCTTCAGCTAGGAGTTCAAATAAGGTGATGACAGCTGCTTTGGCACTGGAATAAGCAGCAAGCCCAGGAAATTTAGCACTTCCTTGAATACCTCCCATAGAACTGATAGCTACCACATGAGTATGCTTATTCATAGCCGGCATTAAAGCTTGGGTCAAAGATGCTACTCCGAAAACATTTACCGCATAACATTGCTGAAAATCTGCTGGAGTGAGTTCTTCAAAAGGCTTGTTCACTAACATTCCTGCGTTGTGAATCAAAATATCAATGCGATCCCATTTATCTAGTATATTCTTAGCGGCTTCATCTATACTGGACTGCTCACTCAAGTCGGTGGAAATCGCGTGTATCGAATTCTTTTCTAGGGCTTGGATGGAATCTATCTTTCGCGAAAGCGCTACCACCTCATGTCCGGCATTTGCTAATAACTGAGCGAGTTCAAATCCGATCCCGCGACTGGTTCCTGTAATGACTATTCTTTTACTCATTGGTACTAGGTGTTAATTTCAATTGATCTGCGTTCACAACTTTAAAGATTCCCGGCATCACCGCATCAACTAATTGCGCCATATGAGTCGTATTTACTTGAGAAATATCATCTCCTACTTGATGGTAGTGATCAAAATTGGTAAAGTCAAAGGTGCTAAAGGTTTGTGATGGTACCTTAAATTCTTGAAAAAACGCATAGTTATCTGATCTCATAAACAAGTTTAATTGTGCTGCCTGATCTAACTTTCCAGTCACTACACGGTCTTTATTTGCCTCGTTAAAAACAGCCGCCATATCAGAAGTATCATGACCAGTAAGATATGCGATATACGGTCGGTTTACCATAGGCGTACCCGTCATTTCAAAATTGAGCATGGCCACTACATTCACTCCTTCTTTTTTCATACGCTGCGCCAAATGTTTGGAACCTAATAAGCCTTTTTCTTCTGCAGAGAAAAGTGCAAAAACAACCGTTCTTCTATTGAAATCTAACTTTCTAAAATTTGCTGCAATAGCGAGTACTGTTGCTGTTCCTGTGGCATTATCATTAGCACCGTTTGCAATACTGTCGCCTGCAACAGCCTGTATCATCCCTATATGATCATAATGTGCTCCTATAACTATTACCTCATCCATTAAACTCTTATCAGTCCCAGGAATCATAGCGACTACATTAAAGGCTTCTTGTCCTTTAACTTCAAAATGATCCATATACGACCCTCGGTAAGGTAAAATACCTATCTGAGAAAAACGCTCCGAAAGATAAACAGCTGCTTGTTCTATTCCTTCAGATCCTGTATCACGACCTTTTAATTCATCACTGGCTAAATATTCTACATCTAACGCGATTTGAACCGCACTGGCTTTAGGCATCTTAATTTCTGTGAGTTGGCTCATATTATCAAGGGCCTGACTCATCTTGTCGATTCCCTTGGAAGAACTACAAGCACTTAGAATTGCTGCAATGGATAGAAGTAATAGTGTTTTTTTCATGATGGTTGTTTAAGTGAAGTAAAGATAATATATAGACTTTATTTAAAGGAAGTAATTAGATGTGGTTTTGAGTGAAACTACTTTACTTATCCCAACGGCCAAAAGCAGTCCTTTAGCACCGTGAAAGTTGAAATTTTTCGGCAAGCAATCTTAATAGGCTAAGAATTTCCTGAACTCTTTATAGCCGGAACTGCCTTTCTAAAGTACTTCGAGAATGGAAATAACAAAAGCCAAATCTCTCGATTTGGCTTTTGTTTAAAACTATAAATTAAAATGTTATACGTACATCACAATAGGGTTTTCAATATAAGACTTAAAAGTTTGTAAAAAAGCAGCTCCTGTTGCTCCATCTACGGTTCTGTGATCACAAGCAAGTGTGATTCTCATCACGTTACCCACAACGATCTGTCCCTCTTTTACTACTGGCTTTTGTACAATCGCCCCTACAGACATTATGGCGCTATTAGGCTGATTGATGATAGAAGTAAACTCTGTTATACCGAACATTCCTAAATTAGAAATGGTGAACGTGCTTCCTTCCATTTCTTTAGGTTGTAATTTCTTGTTACGTGCTTTACCAGCAAGTTCTTTTACTTTAGCGCCTATTTGTTGCATACTCATCTGGTCTGCAAACGGCAACACGGGTACTAAAAGTCCATCCTCTACCGCTACAGCAACTCCTATATGGATATGCTTTGCAATAATCGTGTTCTTTTCTGTCCACTGTGTATTTACTCTAGGATGCACTCTCAAAGCCATTGCTGCTGCTTTGATCACCATATCATTAAAGCTGATCTTAGTATCTGGCAATTCATTAATTGCTTTTCTACTTGCGATCGCATTATCCATATCCAGATCAAGACCTAAATAATAGTGAGGTGCCGTAAATTTAGATTCTCCAAGGCGTTTTGCAATCGTCTTACGCATTTGCGAATTAGGAACTTCTTCAAAAGTTTCTGTTCCTACAGACACGAATGAACTTGCAGCAGCAGCAGCAGCAGGAGCAGCAGCTTTAGCAGTGCTAGGTGTAAAACTTTCTATATCGCTTTTTACAACACGACCATTCTCTCCAGATCCAGTTACTTGACCTAAATCAATTCCCTTTTCTTCTGCCATTTTCTTAGCTAATGGAGATACAAATATTCTTCCTCCTGTCGCATTTGAAACAGTTGGAGATGATGCTATTGGGGTCTCTTTAGCAACTTCTTCTTTCTTCTCTGCTTTGGGAGCTTCTTTTTTATCTTCTGCCTTAGCTTCTTTATTAGGAGCAGCTGATTTTTCCATGCTTATTCCAGAAATATCAGTTCCTTTAGGACCTATGATAGCAAGAAGTGAGTCCACCTTAGCAGTTTCTCCTTCTTGAATTCCTATCTTTAACAAGATACCTGAATTGAAAGATTCAAATTCCATAGTAGCTTTATCGGTCTCGATTTCTGCAAGGATATCGCCTTCTTCTACTTGATCCCCTTCTTTCTTCAACCAGGAAGCCACGGTTCCTTCTTCCATAGTATCACTTAAGCGTGGCATATTGATAATAACCACACCTTCTGGAAGTTCTGAATCGTCACTTGCTTCTTTTTTACCTTCAGAAGATGCTTCTGCCTTTTGGTCGGACTTGGTATCTTCCTCAGAGTCTGAAGATGCAGCGCCTTCTAGTAAACTAGAAATATCTTCTCCTTCTTCTCCTATGATACACAATAGTTGATCTACAGGAGCTGTTTCTCCTTCTTGAACACCTATGTGTAATAATGTACCATTTTGAAAGGATTCAAATTCCATGGTAGCTTTATCGGTTTCAATTTCGGCTAGGATATCTCCTTCTTCAACTGTATCTCCTACTTGTTTCAACCACGCTGCAACAACACCTTCTTCCATGGTGTCGCTCAATCGTGGCATGTTAATTACCTCTGCCATGAATTATAGTTTTGCTGGTAAAAATGGATAATCTTCTTGCTCATATACGGCGTCGTACATCACATTCTTTTCTGGGAATGGAGAATCTTCTGCAAACTTCTCACATTCTGCTACTCGTGCTTTAACGCGCTTAGCTGTAACTTTAAAATCTTCTTCCGTCACATTGTGGTCCTTCATCAAACGTTCTTTAATCTGAGTGATAGGATCTATTTTTTGATATTCGGCTACTTCGTCTTTTGTTCTGTATTTTTGAGCATCACTCATAGAATGACCTCTGTATCTATAGGTCTTTAATTCAAGAAATGTAGGTCCTCCACCTGAACGAGCTCTTTCAATTGCTTCATGCATCGCTTCAGCTACTTTTTCTGGATCCATAGCGTCTACTGGTCCACAAGGCATTTCATAACCTAATCCTAGCTTCCATATATCGGTATGGTTTGCCGCACGAGCTACACTAGTACCCATGGCATACCCATTGTTCTCCACACAAAACACTACTGGAAGGTTCCAAAGCATGGCCAGGTTAAAAGCTTCATGCAACGCACCTTGACGTGCCGCTCCATCTCCAAAAAACGTAAGCGTTACTGCATCTACTCCATGGTATTTATCACCGAAAGCTATTCCAGCTCCCAGAGGAATCTGTCCCCCTACAATACCGTGACCGCCGTAAAAACGATGTTCTTTAGAGAAAATGTGCATGGATCCACCTAGACCTTTAGAAGTCCCAGTTGCTTTTCCAAAAAGCTCTGCCATTACTCGTTTAGGGTCCACGCCCATTCCTATAGGCTGTACGTGATTACGGTAAGCAGTGATCATTTTGTCTTTAGTCAGGTCCATGGCGTGCAAGGAGCCCGCAAGTATGGCCTCCTGGCCGTTGTACAGGTGCAAAAATCCGCGTACTTTTTGTTGGATATAGACTTGGGCTAATTTATCCTCAAACTTTCTCCAGAAAAGCATTTCCTCGTACCAGTTGAGTAAGACGTCTTTAGTGACTTTTTTCATGTAATTGCTTGTTAAGTAGTCCGCTTTCGCGAAAGCGGAACGTAAAGATCAAATATAAAGATCATATCCCAACTTTAGACAAAGCGATGAGCAAAAATAGACGAAAAAACACTAAGGAAAAACCTATTTTATGGTTAAAATAACACGCAAACGTTATAGATATTTCTTATCAAAAACAAGTGGCAGTAAATCGCGTAGGGAATGAGACTTCAAAACCTTACCTGCAGCGCCCATAAAATAGAGCTCGATATCATTATCTTGATTGTTCTCATACTCGGCAATAGATTGCCTACAAGCACCACATGGCGGTACTGGTTTGTGAAAAGAATCATCTTTAGGACTTGCAGTAATAGCCATCTTTAAAACAGCAACACCTGGGTATTGTGCTCCAGCTGCAAAGATTGCGACACGTTCTGCACAGAGTCCCGAAGGATAAGCAGCGTTCTCTTGATTGTTACCGGTAACGATCTCGCCATTGTCTAATAACAAAGCACAACCTACAGTAAAATTAGAATAAGGCGCATAAGCGCGATGTCGGGCTTTTATAGCCAGTTCCATTAAAGAGACGTCATTTGCAGCCAGCTCTTCTTTGTTGTCGTAGACCTCTAAAGTCGCATGTAATTCTAGCTTTTTAATGATCTAGTATTCTGTAAATTCATCACCAAAATTAAAGGTGAGACCAAATCTTAAAGTTCCTTCTAGCGGACTGTTGATACGGCTCGTAGAAAACAAATAAGAAAGATCAATATTGATTTGTGAGAATTGAAATCCCGTACCTAATGCTAAGAATTTTCGAGCTCCTTTATCGTCTGATTCATTGAAATACCCCATACGCATTGCAAAAGCATCATTATAGGTGTATTCTACTCCTAATGCCCAAGTGAATTCTCTAAGCTCTTCACTAAAACCCCCTGGGGCATCACCAAATGATTGAAACATTCCAGTGATAAAGGTAACATCATCGTCTTGACCACTAATGATTTCCCTATCAACACCATTCATGTTTTCATCATTAGATTCTCTAATAGGTGGTGTAGGAACCAGTAATTTATTCACCTCAGCGGTCACTCCTATTTTACTAAAACCGTCGTTGAGAATAAAATCAAATCCTCCACCTAAAGCCATGTTTGTAGGAATAAAGTTTTCCTGTCCTCCAGCGTCGTAAGATACTTTAGGGCCTATATTACTAATGTTAAAACCACCTCTCCAGCGACCATTAAAATTATCGTAAGCCTCTTCTTCAGACTGATAATAACCTGAAACATCCACTCCAAAACTATTTGCGGCAGTGGCATCACTGTCCACGCCTTGTATACGCAAATCAGATCTTAAAAAACGACCCGTTACCGCCATAGCAAACTGTTCACTTAATTTGAGAGAATAAGTACCGTCTAAGATAAATTCGTTAGGGTTTTCTTCTCTACCAGGATCTGCTGCGTCTTGACGCAATGTGATAGAACCCAAAGAGAAATACCTTAAACTACCTGCAAAAGCACTTTGCTCGTTGATTCTATTAGAATAAACTAATTGTGCAATGGCGATATCATCCACAAGGTTTCCTAAATAAGGAGTGTAGGCAATTCCAAATTTGTGTTGACTGTTGCTAAAGGCATACTTAGCAGGATTCCACTGTTGTGACCAGGCATCTGGACTAGTAGCAACCCCCATATCTCCCATTCCGGCAGCTCTAGGATCTCCAGCAATTCTTAAAAAAGGCAGCGCTGTGGTTATTACTCTGGTATCGTTATCCTGAGCCTTGCTCAAGCTAGGAATTACAAATGTTACTACTACAAAAAGTAAAAATATCTTCTTCATTAATAAATTTTATGGGATCGCAAATATATGTTAATCCATATTATTATAAAATAACGAGCTTTTCAATCTTGCTCGCTGACTTGTTAGTTAACGTAGATTTTACGGTAATCTTATACACATAAACTCCTTTTCCTAATCGTTGACCAAAATCATCTCTACCATCCCAAGTAATTTCTCGAGAGGTGAAACCGGTTGTCGTAAGATTCTGATTCTTACTCCATACTACCTTTCCACTTATAGTCATTACTTGTACTTGAACATCAAGCGGCTCAAAAGGTCGGTTGTGATTGAACCAAAACTCTGTGTAGGTAGTGAACGGATTGGGATAATTCAAAACCCTAGTCAGCTCCACTCCATCAGATTCTGAAACAACAAATTGAACCTCATTCATTGCGCTGTTGTTATAAGTGTCCCAAGCAGTTACTTTTAAGGTGTGTAATCCTGGCTCTATATCTCTTAAAGGGAAAAATACTTTTCCTTTAGTAAAATCATCCTCATCGGCTTCGTAATAATCGTTCAATATAAACGGATTGGTTTCATCTCCATCTAAAATCCCCGTGATGTCATGGCCTATACCACTTGAAGTATTGATACCGCTATCATCATTTAAAAACGCTAATAAAAAAGGATCGCTATCGGTGATACCGCCAGAAACAAAGTTGGTATCGTTCATAAACAAACCTACTTCTGGACCTATATCATCTGCAGGAGCATTGCGGTTAATACCTCCTATTTGCAGGTCTTGAGAAAAGCCGTTTTGATCTTCTGCAAGGTTGGTTCTTTTGGCGTAGAAGGAAACTCGTCCAGCGCCTATCGGGATTTGTGTATCTCGAGGCATGATAAAATCAAATTCAAATTGGCCATTAGTGATCGTTGCTTGGCCTCTAAACAAAGCTTCCCCCAACTGATTGAATTGCAACCTGATAATAGCCCCTGGCGGAGAGCCCGAACCAGTTTGCTCCCTGGTATTATCATTTGCCAGTGTTTCCCGACTGATGTCTTTATCAAATACGGTTACAAACAAAGTACCCTCATAATCATTGATACGTGTACCAGATAAAGTTTGCACCTCACCCCCTAAAGTCACTCGGTCCAAAGCTCTAAGCACGTCTGTATTGGTCGCAACCGGATTTCCATTTACGGAGTTCAATACCACACGAGGTTTAGGGAAAGCTAGTTTTAAAGCAGGATCACCTACAAACGCTATAACCCGACGAGTAGAATTAGACTGAAAACGAGGATCTGTTTTAGAAAGTCTCAAAGCCTCGGCCATAGAGACAGGCTCTACATTATTATAACTGAATAAATATTCATCTATAATATTATTAAATCCCGCACCTACATTTACAAAAATCAATCTGTTGGTCCCCACAGAGGCAATTGCACCACCTTGCGGATTCAAATATGTCAACTCCCCACCACTTACTCGCAATGGATTATCATAACGGGTAAATTCACAAGTAACTGTTATAAATAAAGGAAGTGTATTTGGGTTCCGCAGATTTTCTACCAAGGATTGCGTTATCACAAATTCTCTTGCTAATCCATCTTCATTTCCATGACCAAAATAATTGATCACCAAAGAACCTTGTTCAAAAGCATCTCTAATATCATTTACCGCATCAGGATATTTAGGACCACCCGCTGTACTGAATTGCTGGTAACTATCCAATAGGATTTTATTGATATTGTAATCTGGACGGTTTAAGAAAATCTCATCACCTAAGGCATTTACATTTTCTTGTAAAATACCATCAGAAGCGATGTCTACATCGTCTCCTATCAGCGTGATATTGTTCCTCCATTTATTAAAAGCAGGCTCTGCTGTATAACTAATTACCTTGTCTACCATTTCCCTAGCTTCTTGTAGATCACTCACGATCATA
>Ga0136555_1000806_pt1 | contig 11932 bp, 13 predicted proteins | sample AntRauTorckE5432_FD_104927 | JGI IMG/M metagenome (GOLD analysis project Ga0136555, IMG submission 104927) | Saline lake microbial communities from Rauer Islands, Antarctica - Metagenome Torckler E5 #432 | ecosystem: Environmental > Aquatic > Non-marine Saline and Alkaline > Saline | place...
AAAACATAAAACCGGAAGATCTTGTTTATACATAAATAACCTGGATGATATTCACATGCCAACATTAAAGAAAATTATAAAGGAAGGATACAAAAAAATTAAAAAAGACCATGGAAATGATAAATAAAAAAATAATTGCATTATCCTGCTCTCCCTCAAAGGGTAGGAATTCTGACTATATGTTGGATTATTTTATTAACGGCGCAAAAACAAAAGGTTTAGAAATTGAAAAAATATATTTAGAGGATATTTATATAGAAACTTATCAATATGAAAACAGCAAAGGGCCTCTAGCTAACGAACCCGAATTCAAGAAACTAGTTGGAAAAATACAGCGTTCCGACGGATTAATCATTTCGACACCAACATATAATTTTTCTGTTCCTGCGCATCTGAAAAACTTTGTAGACCGTATTGGATTTATTTCCCTAGACTACAGTAAAAATAACCTACTAGGTCAGCCGACTGGTCAATTAAAAAAATTGAGGATTTTCTTTTTGGTTTCTGGCGGAACTCCAAAAATATTACAAAAATTTCTATTTTTTATGTTTCCTGTTTTTTGGCTACGTGCTGTTTTTATGTATTACGGAGCATATAAAATTGGATCATTTTATAGTGGAGATAAAAAAACTTATGAAAATGAAAAAATCTTAAATAAATGTAGAAAATTAGGAGGAAAATTTGCAAATAAATTTAAATAAAAAAACTCCCATAATTTGGGAGTTTTTTATTTAAGACATATAAATACTTATGCCATTTCAGGAGATTCTGGTTTTTTCTTTAGAGCAAGGTAACCTGCGCCCAACAGAACCACAATTCCAATAATTATTAGAACCAATGATCTTCCTTCTTCTGTAACTTCAAGTGCAACTAGATTTCCTTCTTCATCTAATATTGCAACAATTTCATCGCCTTCTTCTAATTCTTCTGAAGAAACTTCTTGTCCATTTTTCGTAACTTTAACTAAACTTGAAACAGGATATGTTCCTTGTTTAGTTGTTACTGTATAACCATTTCCAGTTTGCATAACGCTACCTGTTGTAACAACGTCTCCCATACTTACATTACGACGATGTACACCTGGTCTATTTTTATTATAAGTTTGCGCACTTACTTTAATAGTTTCACCTGATACTGTTTCGATAACAACAAATTCTTCTGTAACAAGTACAACTTCTCCTTCTAAATCTTCTGCTTCGTTAATTTCTTCATCTGCGATTTCTTCTGCTTCTTCTAGAATTTCTGTAACCTCTTCTTCAGATAATTCTTCCTCCATTTCCATACTTCCTTCTCCTTCAAACATAACTTCATCTTCTGTAGATGTTTCTTCTGTTGTTTCTACCTCTACTTCTGCTTCTATCATAACCTCAGCTTCCATTTCTTGAGCATTCAATGAACCTGCCACAAAAACTAGGGCAAAAATTATTAGATATTTTAATAAGTCTTTATTCATTTTAAAATAGTATTAATTTAATAAACTTGTACACCTAGAATAATTATATCATCCTTTAAAAAACCAATGCGCACCCTATTTAATAATAAATAGCTTATTTGACATTTTTATGCTTTAATGTTGAAACAAAAAATGATTGATAAGAACCAAACAGAATACGACTTGATTGTAATAGGCGGTGGTGCATCTGGAATGATGGCTGCTGGTGCTGCTTGTGCGAATGGCAAAAAAGTTTTAATTCTGGAAAAAAATAAGAAGCTGGGCGAGAAACTGAAAATCACTGGCGGTGGTCGTTGTAATATTACCAACGCTACTTTTGATACTAAAAAATTCCTAGCTAAATTTGGTGATTCTGAAAAATTTCTATACTCCCCTTTTTCTAAATTTGGAGTTCAGGACACTTTTGATTTCTTTGAATCAAAAGGGTTGCCTCTAGTTACCGAAGCACGCGACAGAGTTTTTCCAGAAACTCAAAGAGCATTCGATGTTTTCAAAGTAATGGAAAAATATTGCAGAAAAGCAAATGTCATAAAAGACAATTCTGTTATAAAAATAACAGGAAATAAAAAAAGCAGACAAGTAATTTCTGTTATGACCAAGAACGGAACTTATTTCGGCAAAAATTTCCTGATTGCTACAGGAGGAAATTCCCACCCAGAAACCGGATCTACTGGAGATGGATTAAAGTGGTTAAAAGATTTAGGTCATACAGTAAACAAACCCAGCCCCAACATTGTTCCATTAAAAGTTTCTGATAAATGGGTAAAAGACCTGTCTGGAACTTCTGTTTCGTTTATGAAAATTACCTTTTATGTGAATAACAAAAAAGCTTTTTCTAAAACTGGAAAAATTCTATTTACCCATTTTGGAGTTTCAGGTCCTCTTATTTTAAATTCAGCCAAAGAAGTTTCCGATTTATTACAAGAAGGGGATGTGACTGCAAAAATAGACTTCTACCCCGACACAGACATAGGTTCGTTAGAGAAAAATATCCTGAAAGCTTTTGATGCAAATAAAAATAAAACTTTTAAAAATGTTGCCAAAGAAATCACTCCACTAGGGATCTCTGAAGCATTAATCTCATTTAATGCAGTAAAAAATATGAACGAAAAAGTTCACAGCATCTCGAAAGAAGAAAGGAAAGAAATTGTTCAGTTATTAAAAGGAATGCCAATGACTATTCAAGACTTGATGGGAATGGACCGAGCAGTAATTTCAGACGGAGGTGTTCCACTTTCAGAAGTTGATACAAAAACAATGAAATCAAATCTATTTGATAATTTATATTTAACAGGAGACATCCTACACATTAATCGCCCATCTGGAGGATATTCCCTACAACTATGCTGGACTACAGGTTATGTTGCTGGGCAATTAGAATAATTATTCTACGTGACGCCAAGAATCTATAGTGATTTCTGGTTTTATGTCTGTAATATTAACTTCTACTTTCTGAATTGAATCATTAACATTTGCAGTAACTATAATTTCCCTACTGCTGCCTCCGGTATTCGAAACTGTATAATCACAAGTTCCATTCGACGCACTCAAATTTCCATTACCAGTAAAAGATTCATTATTCCAAATTGTTTGTAGTGCAATTTCCGCACAAGAGTCTGCTAAATAATATGCTTTTTCTTTATCTTTTAAATCTTTTTGTATTCCGGCCTTTTTAGGATTATCTGTAGCAACAACAAATCCATCAATGTAATTTTTAAACAAAATGACTCTGTAATTTTTTGCAATATCTTCTGGAATAATCATAACCTGGTCTCTGTTAGGAATTTGAGAATTCAGATCAGAATAAGGAACGTCATAATGTTCTGCAATAGCTTGACCCAAAATATCCTTTGTCATCAACCCTTTAGAATAAAGAGTGTCCAAAAAATTCATTGGATAATCTAAGTTAGTTAAAAAAGTTTCGATGCTTTTAACATCCTCTTTCTTTAGATAGAGTTGATTAACTAATATTTTTTTATTTCTGAATCTTTTAAATTCATAATTTATGAAAAGAAAAACTTGTCTTAATTATATACTAATATTGGTCTTTATTTTTTAATGTATTAACATTTTATTGTAATAAATTTAAATTATAAGAATAATATTTTTTTGTTATAATAATTTCAATGAATAAAATATTAGAAAAGGTTAAGAATTACCCAGTTCCCCCAATATCAGCAGGTTTATCAATAACAATCGCATTATTAATAGTAGGAATATTTTTTAGTTTTCTCTTTTTATCCAACAAGATATCTAAATTAGAAGAATTTTCTTTTAAAGAAAATTCTGAACTTAATAAAAAAATTACAGACATCGAAACTGTTCTTCTCGCAACTCAAGAAGAAAATTTAACTTTTACAGAGGCTCTGGAAAAAGCTCAGGACGATGCAAAAAAATTAGAACGTGAATTTGAAAAAGTTAATGACAATGTTGAAGACCTTGAAACCTTAGCTAAAACTGACGGAGAATTATTGAAAAAATATTCAAATGTATTTTTCTTAAATGAAAATTACATACCTATCGACGTTAAAAAAATCCCTAGTGAATTTACTTATAATTCCAATAGAATTTACGAAATCCACGAGGAAGTTTACCCTTATCTAATTGATCTACTTGAAGAAGCAGAGGATGATGACATTGATCTGCAAGTAATCTCTGCTTTTCGTTCTTTTGGTGAACAAACTCAATTAAAAGGAGCCTACACTGTGACTTATGGAGCTGGGACCGCAAACCAATTCTCTGCAGACCAAGGATATTCTGAACACCAACTTGGAACAACTATTGATTTTACAAATAATCAAGTTGGGGCAACATTTTCAGGATTTTCGTCATCAGACACATATCTATGGCTTCAAAATAATGCTCACAAATATGGGTTTGTACTTTCTTATCCAGAAAATAATCAATTCTTTCAATTTGAACCTTGGCACTGGAGATTTGTTGGTAAAGATCTGGCAGATGATTTGCACGACAAAGACAAAAACTTCTATGACCTAACTCAGAGAGAAATTGATAAGTATATAATTAAACTTTTTGATTAGATTAAAAGTTTTGCTAAATAAGCAGTAACCATAACGACAGTGATACTTCCAGCAAATACGACTGGGAGTATTTTCTTGTAACTAATACAACTCAAAGCCAAGATAATCATCAATAAATCATTAGGCAAAGGTGTGAATCCCAACCAAACGTATGTTACTGGGAAGATTATCCAATTCGGTAATTTTGACATCTTGTCTCTAATCCAAATTGCTCTTTTATTTTCTAACGAAATTTTATTAACACCATATTTTGCAACCAAAAAGAAAATGGTATCACTTATAAATATTCCAATACCTCCAAAAATTCCTAACAAAAAAGGGTCTGCTCCACCAATAGAAAAAGCCGAAACTGCTATAAAGAAAGATGTTCCGGTAACAGTAGACAATCCACCAAAAACTGCCAGCAAAAATACTATCAAGTAAATATTATTTACCCCTAATTCATCAACCAGTCTTTCAGGGTGTATAAAAGAAAACACCGCTGTCCATAAGACAAGCAATGCCAAAAGAAAAATAATTAATTTATTTTTCTTTAAAAATTCTTTCATAAATTATCCTTGAGCTCTCTCTTTTCCTATATCTTCTGCTTTTCTTCTTGCAACATTTAGTAGTGTTGCGTAGTAATCTGCTCCTTCTTCTGTAATTCTTTCAAATTCAGGATTATCCATTTCCTTAGCTGCTCCAACAACTAACTGCCAATGAATAACCGCTGCTCCCAAAAAGAAACTTAACCATTCTAAAACTTCCGCTGAATCGTCCCAATCATCTCCCACATAAAATTCTCCCATTTCTGAAATTTTATTTGATGTCTTTTCTGATTTAGTTGTTACGATTTCTGTAACTCCTTCTTCGTCTATAATAGATCCTAATTCAGAAATCTGTTGTGAGGTTGTTTCTATAACACTATCCGAGTGTTCTCCCAATAATTCCTTAACTACTCCTGGTGTTTTATTAAAAATTCCTGCAAATACTACAGAAAAAGCGTGCGCTTCTCCTACTTTTTTTGATATTTTTTCATTCATAGATAGTATCTTAACATCATACTTGCAAAAGTTAAATTTCCCTGTCCTACTTGCTTTTTTTTAAATATACTCTATAATAGCTGAATCAAGTAGAGTCCTAAAATTTAACTAAGTCGGGTTTAATCTTTTAGTGGTTTTTATTTGAGATTTTATTCGTTTCACTCAAAAAATACAATGACAGAAGGAACAGTTGTAAGATTGATGGACAAAGGATTTGGATTCGTTTCTGTAGAAGGAATGGAAAAAGATCTTTTCTTTCATCTAAATGAACTTCAAAATGTTGAGTTTGATGACCTTAAACAAGGTGACAAAGTAACATTTGAAGTAACTGAAGGTCCAAAAGGACCACAAGCCTCAAACGTTAGTCGCGTAGAAGCTTAGTTAAAAAGAAAAACACCTCGCACCAGTTGCGAGGTGTTTTTCTTTTTATTACTCAACAATCAGACAGAAGACAAATTTATTTTTTTCTTTATAATTAAAAGGACAATGAATATAAAAGATTTCAGAAAAGAATTTGATCCAGTGCTCCAATCTTTTATAGAATCAAAAATATCTGACTTAGAAAAAAATAATGCAGAAAATTATACGCTTATAGCTCTGGAACACCTGAGTAACGCTGTTATGAATGGTGGTAAAAAAATTCGCCCTTATGTTTCTTATTTATCATACAAAACATCTCTTGGTAAAAAGGGTGTAAAGGAGGTATCTGACATATTAATTGCAATAGAAATATTTCATGTTTTCTGTCTTGTTCACGATGATGTAATAGATAAGGGAGAGATTCGTTATGGCTATAAAACTATAAACAAACTCTATAGTGAATACTACGAAGAAAATTTTGAAAAGGAAATATCAAAAGAAGAACTTGAACATATCTCAAATTCTCAAGCAATATTGATTGGCGATATTTTATTTGCATGGGTTACAGAATTAATTGGGAAATCAAATCTTTCAGATAAAGGGAAAGACAGTTTTTATAAAATGGTAAATGATGTTGTTATAGGTCAAATGATTGATGTAGACATAACATCCAAAAAGAAAGTTAGTTCTGAAACTCTTAACAAGAAAAACCACCTAAAAACAGCTGCCTATACTTTTATTAATCCTATGCAAATAGGATATTTAATGTCTGAAATAGAAAATAAAGAAATTGCAGAATGGATTAATATTTTTGGAGACTGTTGTGGAAATGCATATCAAATAAAGGATGATATTGCAGATATTCTAGCTAACAGAAATAACAACGAGGAATTCAACAAAACTGCTTTTTTGGACATAAAGGCTGGTGAGCATACTTTTCTAACTCAATATATTTTTGAGAATGGAAAAGAAAGAGAAATTGAAACTTTAGAAAAATTCTTTGGTAAAGATTTTGACGAAATAGAAAATGAATTAGAAATTAAAAACTTATTTAAAGAATCTAATGCGATTGAATATTCTCAAAAAATAATTAAAGACAAATTGGACAAAGCAGAGGAAATTACAGAAAAATTAGATATAGATAAAGACAACAAAGAGCATTGGATGCTTATATTAGATCTTCTAAAAAAATAAAATGGATTTATTAAAAAACGATGTCGAACATTGTAGAAAAATAAATAAAAAATTTGGAAAAGGTTATTATTTTGCTACTCAATTTTTTAATAAAGACGTAAAAGAAGCGACTTATGTTTTGTATGCTTTTTTTAGATTGCCAGATGAAATTGTAGACAATCCAAAAAATAATCCTCATGAAGAATTAAATACCTACATAAAAAATTGGGAGGATGCAATCGAAAAAGAAAAATCAAATCACTCTGTTTTAAGAGCGACACTTGCTGTTCACAAAAAATACCAAATTCCCTATCAATACAGTCTAGATTTTTTACAAGCAATGAATCAAGATTTGGAAAAAGAAAGGTACACTGATTTTGAAGATTTAAAAAAATATATTTATGGATCTGCAACTTGTGTTGGATACATGATGTCTTATTTGATTGGTTTTAATAAAGAGGAAAAAGAAAAAGTATTAAAACATGCAGAAGAATTAGCGATTGCAATGCAAATGACAAATTTCTTGAGAGATATAAAAGAAGACTATGTTTTGAGAAACAGAATTTATATGCCTCAAGATGAACTTTCTGAATTTAATATTTCTGAAATAGACATAAAGCAAAGAAAAGTTTTTAAAGATTTTATGAAATTTCAAATACAAAGATGCAGAGAATATTATAAATCTGCAGAATTAAATGGGATTCCTTTACTAGATTCAAAAGGTCGTCTACCTGTTCTTTTGGCATCTAAAATTTATTCTGAAATACTGACTGAAATAGAAAAGAACGATTACGATATTTTTTCAAAAAGAGTAAAAGTTTCGTTTATTAGAAAATTATTAATAACATTTGATACAATAGTTGGATATGGAAAATAAAAAGAAAGTGGTAATAATTGGGTCTGGGTTTGGAGGATTAGGAACTGCATGTATTCTATCTAAAGCAGGATATGATGTTTCTATTTATGAAAAAAATGAGAGATTTGGAGGACGCGCAAACCTTTTGGTAGAAAAAGGTTTTACATTCGACATGGGTCCATCTTGGTACATGATGCCTGATGTTTTTGAACATTTTTATAAATTAATGGACGAAGATGTAAATGAACATCTTAAATTAGAGCGCCTTTCTCCTTCTTATAGAATATTTTTAAAAAGCGAAGACAAGTACTACGATTTCTATTCTGATTTAGAAAAAACCAAAGAACAATTTGAAAACATAGAACCAGGTTCTGCGAAAAAATTAGAGAAATATTTAGATATAGCAAAAGAACAATATGAGATATCTTATAATGAATTTTTATTTAAAAACTACGATTCTATTTTTGATTTCTTTAACAAGAGAGTTATGACTAATGGTCGAAAACTTCCTATTTTTAAAAACATGAAAAATTATGTTAATGAATATTTTAAAAGTGAAATTTTACAAAAGGTTTTACAATTTCAAACTGTTCTACTTGGAACTGCACCAAAAGACACTCCTGCAATTTACTCTCTAATGAATCATGTAGACTTCAATTTAGGAATATGGTACCCGCAAGGTGGATTTTACGAGGTTATAAAATCTCTTGTTAAAATCGCAGAAAAAAATGGTGCAAAATTCTATAATAATTCACCTATTGAAAAAATAATTGTAGAGAATGGAAAAACTACAGGAATTAAACTAGCGAACAGAGAAACTATCCAAGCTGATATCGTTATTTCAAACGCAGACATAAACCACACAGAACAAAATTTATTAGAAGAAAAATACAGAACTTTTTCTAAAAAATATTGGGAATCAAAAACAATGGCACCAAGTGGTTTTATTATGTATATAGGACTAAAAGACAAGGCAGAAAACCTAGCTCATCATAATCTAGTTTTTTCAAAAGACTGGAATCTAAACTTTAAACAAATATTCAAAGATATTGTATGGCCAGAAGATCCATCAATCTATGTTTGTTGTCCAAGCATTCTTGATCCTAGTGTTGCTCCTGAAGGCAAAGAAAACCTCTTTGTACTTGTTCCTATTGGTGCAGGGCAAAATTATACGGAAGAAGAACTGGATGATTTTAAAGAAAAAATGCTTGATGCTATGCAAGAAAATATGGGAATAAAAAACATCAGAGACCGAATTGAATATTTAAAAACATATTGTGTAAAAGATTTTGTAAAAGATTACAATAGTTACAAAGGTTCTGCATTAGGTCTTGCTCACACACTAAAACAAACTGCCTTTTTTAGACCGAATAACATTACAAAAAAAGTTAAAGACCTATATTTCGTAGGAGGACAAACTAATCCAGGAATTGGTGTTCCGATTTGCTTGATTTCAGCAGAACTTATTTATAAAAGAATTAAAGGAATAAAAGACCCTAGTCCCCTTTCAGAAATTAAAAAAGAATTTGATAAATAATTATAAAGCAGCAAAGAAAAATACAGTCATACCAACAAGAGCATTCAGAATAGGAAAATATTTATAAACTTTGAATATTTTTTCTTCTGTTTCTGCTTTGTATGAAATAAACATAAACGCAAGATACGGAGTTAATAAAACATAAGCCCATAACCCTAAATAAGTACCCGCCAAAACAAATGCTGATATGTAGAAAAATGTACACAAGACTATTGTATTCCTTATTCCAAATTTTGTAGCAATAGTCTTGATTCCACTAGATAAGTCTGATGTTATATCAGGGATTGCAGAATAAGCATGCATGGAAATTGCCCACAACATTCCCGCAATTAACGCTGTCCAAGGAATAGAATCTCCACCAATTAAAATATACCCAAATATTCCAGTCGCTATATAATGTCCCGCACTAAAGAAGCTGTCCAAAAAAGGCTTGGTTTTTGCGCGAATTGGTTTTGCTGAATAAAATGTTGCAAAAAATAAAAACAAGAACAACCAAATAAAAGTTTCGAAGTTTAACACAAACAAGCCGTAAACAATAAAAGGTATATTGAATAGTAAAATTTGTTTGTATATTTTTTTATGTTGTTCAGGATCAACCAGTTCTTCGTATGAATTCTTTTTAGGATTTAATTTATCTGTTTCGTAATCAAAAATATCGTTAATTCCATATATTAAAAGATTGGCTGGAAAAAGAAAATAAAAACCAAATATTAAAATATTTAATAGGTCTAGTTCCTGTAAAAATAAAAACCCTGCCGCAACTCCAATTGCGTATGTCCCTAATTCATACAACCAAAATCTTGGTCTACTTATTTTTAAAATATTCATAATTTATTTTTTTAAAATTTCTTCTGACTCAATCAAACCGTCTGACAAACGGATAATTCTATCTGTTTCTTTTCCGTATTCCTCTTCATGAGTAACCATAACTATAGTCTGTCCATTATTATTTAATTTCTTTAACAAATCAATTACGACTCTAGCTGATTCCGCATCCAGGTTAGCAGTAGGCTCATCCGTAAAAACAATTTTTGGATTATCTACAATTGCACGCGCAACTGAGACTCTCTGTTGTTCTCCACCAGATAACTGACTGGGTAAATTATTAACTTGATTTTCTAAACCTAATTCTGCTAATAAATCTGCTGATTTTTTTAATGCTTCGTCTTTTGCGACACCATACATTAATAGAGGCAACGAAACATTTTCTGCTGCAGTTAATTCGGGAACCAATGCGTAGTCTTGAAAAACATATCCTAAATGCTCCAATCTAAATAAAGTTTTCTCTTTATTTTTTAATGCCAAAATATCTGTCCCATCAACATTAATTTCACCCTTTGTTGGTTCATCTAGTAAACTTAATTGATACATCAAAGTACTCTTTCCTGCCCCAGAACGACCCATAATAGACAAGAACTCCCCTTTCTTAACATTCAGATCAACACCTTTTAATACTCTGGTTTCTATTTTTCCATTTGTATAAATCTTTTCTATTCCTTTGGCTTGAATTATATAATCCATAATTATTCTCTACCTAAAATTGAATTAAGGGTATTTTTTCTAATAATAATTCTGGCTGGCAAATATCCGGCAAATGCAGTTATTGATATCAGTATTAATATTCTAACACTTGTTGAAAAAGCGGGCGCCACCAAAATTCCATCGGAGAATGGGAAGTTAATTGGATTCTGATCTATATAAGGAATTAATATTACGTAAACAATAAACAATCCAATTATCGAACCTATAATTGCATAGAACAAAGATTGAATTACATAAGAAAACTCTAAAGTCCTACCTCCAACACCAATCGCTTTCATAATTCCAATATATTTCCTGCGCGTAATAGCATTAATGAAAATTACAATAAAGACCGTTATAGCAGCAACCGACAAACCAATAGAACTGATAATTGTTCCCAATAAATTAAAAGTGTTTTGAATATCAGTTAGGAATTTTGGCCTCCCTTCTTCAAAAGTTTGGACCTTTGCAAACCTGTCTACTTCATTTTTAATTAAAATAGATTTTATAAACTCTGGAGTATAACCATACTTCGCGATGATAGAAATCTCCCCAACATTTTGATCATCTCTACTCATCATAGACCTCAATTGAGAATCAATCATAAACGCCCTTCTATCAATTTCATCTGTTTTACTTTTCAAAATTCCTTTTACTATCATTTCTCTAGAACTTCCATTAACAGTAACCCTAACTTTTGAACCAATTTCAATATCAGACAAAACTAAAAACCCTGGTGTATCTATTTGTAAATATTTTTCTAACAAAAAGGCTCCCAAAACAATTTTATCGAAATCTGTACTTTCTAAAAATTCACCTTCGATTAACAAATCTTTTATTTCTGTAACCTCATGTTCCATATCTGGATCAATACCTGCAACAATTGTAGAAACTTCTTCTGGTATTTCATCAAAATTAGTTCTCTCTTTATAATTGGATTCTAATTTTGCACTAGAAAGATATCTAGGT
>Ga0136555_1000807_pt1 | contig 11925 bp, 13 predicted proteins | sample AntRauTorckE5432_FD_104927 | JGI IMG/M metagenome (GOLD analysis project Ga0136555, IMG submission 104927) | Saline lake microbial communities from Rauer Islands, Antarctica - Metagenome Torckler E5 #432 | ecosystem: Environmental > Aquatic > Non-marine Saline and Alkaline > Saline | place...
AGGCCGGTGTGCTAACCGTTGACACTATGGACCCTGGCGGTGAATAGAGGAATCGAACCCCTAGCTTCCCTGAGACAGAGGGAGATGTTTCCATTGACACCAATTCACCAAGTTGAATTTAATTTTAAATTCATGCATTTGAAGTACTTGTTGCACTTCATAACCTATCATGCATATTGTCTCTAAGTAGTTTTAGGGCCACAAGGAACAAAATCGTCATTTTTCATTTAAAATGACAAGATCCACTTTTTTATTTTAAAAGGTTTAATTGATCCATCTTTGAGATTAAATGGACAAGGACAAATGGTCAGACATAGAAGGTATTGAAATTATTAATGAATACAGCGACGGTTCGATGTTAGCTAAATTTGAGTTGGATGATAGACAAATGTTTATTGAATATGATGGAACAGATCTTTATTTTTACGGTTCAAATGGATTAGAATATGAATCCAAACTATATTTAGAAGATCATAAGTGCCCCATACTTGCCAGCAAGGTTTTTATGGATGAACATAGGGAAGATAACGCTGGTTTTGACGAATTTAGTGATGCAGAAAGTGAGAGTGGAAGCGATATGTATCCGGACATATTACAACAACTTGCACTGCAAGGCACCAAGGGAAGACAATTGATCATTCACACATATGGCAATAAGTTCAAACAATATCGAAATTACAAAACAGAATGTAATTTCAATGCACTTGTGATCCAATCTAACACCTCAGGTCTCAACCTGAAAAACGGACGAGGGACAGACGAAGATATACAAAAAGCAGTAGCATCGGGAAGAAGATTTAGTGAAGTGATGACACGAATTGTGACGGTGGTTGAAACTAAAGACTTGCATTTTATCGGCATATATTGTAGAGCAGGACATCATCGCTCTGTCGCATGCGGAGAACTATTAAAAAAACATATTTACCCATCAGCCAAAATCAAACATTTGACTTTAAACAGGTAGATTGTAAATTGTAAATGATTAAAAATGAAGTGCATCCATATAATATATGGATGCAGTAAAAGAACCAGTGAAAAATTATATCAAACAATTGATAAACGGAACATACCAGTATATATTCTATGATGGTTTTACGTACTTTAGTTTCAGATTTTTTTACTATCACGGAAATCTGCATGTAGTCAGATGCGATGAGTCATTTATTACTATTTCCCCTTTTTCCGAAGAGGAGCATAACAAAAATGCGACATTAGGTGGATATAAAAGCGGACACATGATTAATAGTCCACTACCTAAAAAAGACAAGAGCCTTTTTAAATTTAAATTTGTTCCGATAGAATCTTCATGGTTTGACGTGGACAATGTTGATGACATTAAGTTCGCTGTATCGGAAGAGGAAGATGAGGATGAAGAAGTCAGAGTGTATTTTACGGTAAATGAACAAGGTCATCTATGTTTAATCAATAGTGATATGGAAGAAGAGCAATTTAATGACATTTGTTATAAGAAAGATATAGATATCATATACGATGTTCCGTTACACGATCTGTCAAGTGTAAAAATTGCTGATGTGCCATTACTAGAGCAATATATGAAAGACCACAACCTAAGAAACACGTATTGGAATTAAAGATATTATGCATAGCCCAACCATCACGGTTTATTACGAAAATGAAGACGGTGGCATCTTCGTTCACCCATGATTCTGTATTAGTTTATTGATTTTTATATTACTTTGTTATATAATGGAATATTGTACACAAGTACCCAGCACAATAGTGCCAGCTGTAAGAAGAATCATTGTAATTGGTGATATACACGGGGATTGGACAGCGTATAAATCTAGTTTGAAAGCTGCTGGTGTTACAAATCATCACAATGACTGGACAGGAGGTGATACTAATGTAGTTCAGGTTGGAGATCTCGTGGATCGCAAAAGTCGCAACGGAACTGGTGACGAAAAGTCAGAGAGCAAGATTCTAAGACATTTGTTTGACCTAAAATCTAAAGCTCGGGCTGCCGGAGGAGATATACATGTACTATTGGGTAACCACGAAATAATGAATGTTATGGGCGATTTCCGTTATGTTAGCCCTATGGGCATGACAGACTTTGATGGTAAACGCGAGCAATATTTCCGTCCTGGTGGAAAAATAGCAAAAAAACTTGCGTGTAACACCAACGCTGTTCTTAAGATTGGGTCTTGGTTATTTTCACATGCTGGTGTCAAAGCTGATTTAGCAGACCTTTACAGTTTAGAGGAAATTAACATGCATGTGCGTGATTTTATGTTGGGTAACAGGAAAATGAACAGGGACGACCCCATTATGGATATATTTTGGCACAGAGACTACAGTAATAATAATCCTGGACATTGCAAACAGGTCCAAAAGAGTTTAAACAGATGGCAAGCTAAAAATATGGCTGTTGGTCACACCGTACAAGAAAATGGGATTAACAGCAGTTGCTCAGATTCTCTCTGGCGTGTTGATGTTGGTTCAAGCGCAGCCTTTGGCGTTCAACATAAAAAACAGAAGGGTTCTAAGGGTTCTAAGGGTTCTAAGGGTTCGTCTTGCTATATAGAGGTTTTAGAGATTCTTGACGACGGTGACCAAATCAAAGTAATTAAAGGGGATAAACCCTGTAAATTATAAATTATATTAAAATTGTAAATTGTATGAGATTTTATTCACCTAGCCACAGGTGAATCATGTTAATCAACGTCTTGCGTTCTTCTCGAATACCATTGCAACCATCAATCTCACAAGCAATCAAGTTTTGCAAATCATTATGTTTACGTGCCAATGTGGTACTGTCGTTGAGCCAAATGCACTGCGCTTTGTTGCGCAAGTTTATGATAATAGGATCATACATTCCACGAACCTTGACATCATGTTCAAGATCTTTCATTCGCTTTTCCATGAAAGCTAATGATTGTCGGACGTTGTGGAGAGCCAATCCCATAAGGGAAATGCAAGAAGTTGCCGCTAAGGTAATTATTAGTTGATCATAACCAGAACACATCATTGATGATTTCCCTTGAATCAAATTTTGATAGTCACACTGAAATATTTTAAACGGAAAATGACACATAGTATAAACGTATATGTACCATTATGTTCTGTCATGTGTTGTTATATTATTATTGTTGCATAACGCATTTTCTACAATGAATCAAAAACCTAAATGGTTTCTGATACATTCGTTGGTCAACCTAATAGTAACTATAGCAACTTCAGTATCAGCATACAATGCATTTTTATATCCCATTAACACAAATACTGTCGACATTACTATTAACCCCTCACCTTTTCCGTCAATATTAGTTTTGTTGTTACACACATATCATACCCTATATTATAAATGTACCAGTTTAGATTACATACATCATGTTATAATGATGTTTATTCTTGGATTCCCTTTATATTATGGTCGACCTGAACATTATGAACTAGCAAACTACTGCTTATTTTTTACATGTGGTCTACCCGGCGGTATTGATTATTTTATGATGTACTTGGTATCTATCGGTAAATTAGAATATATGACAGAAAAACGATGGAATACACGTTTAAATACATGGATCAGAGCCACGGGGATTATGTACGGTGCCTTTATTTGCTGGCAACATTACCTCATGACTGGCAAAGACTTTTGGATTCATTTCATATCAACTATAGTTTTGATATGGAATGCGCAATTTTTTTCTAACTTGGTATCGGTGGCTTATGGATTTTTGTTGTGCAAATGCAAATCCTCTGTTGTGCAATGATAAATATGTATGCCGTCGCTAGGGACACTTTTAGACCATAGATCAAAAATTTTCTGTGATATACGACTTTGGGTAAATAATAAAAAGTTGCGTAATTTCTTCGAGTGTGACGAGATAAAACTCAAACCGTCGTCGTTAGGCCCAAACATATAGTTACTGACTATTATCATATGCTCTGTATTAGGGTAATATTTAAGCAAATGTTCAAGTTTAGACCAACTAAGACCGTTACATTTAATAAATATGCAACTTATGCTTGAGTTACGTTCCAAAGTATTCAAAACATCGTAACACATTGACTCGAGATATACTGTATCTTTGTATTTAGTCCGGTACGAATTAATAAATATGTCCGTTACCATCTCTGATAAAGATTCAAAATCTAAATCTGAATCTGTTTCACCGCCAGGGTTTTTCGCTATTGCATCTTTGTATGATAACAAATGTCCGAATTTCAATTTCAAATGCGACGAACTTAAATTTCCCGGAATGGAAAGTTCTCCTTCCATATAATTAGCAAAATATAAACTCTTCATAGCTAGAATTGTTGAAAATTACCTTGGTCAATCCCGGAAGCGATAGAATCAATTGTATGTCGGATAGTGATGGTTTCGTGGATATCGTAAAGTCCTGACCAGGGCCTGCCAATGATGTCAATGTTACTGATTCATTTACACCTGCATCTCTGCTGTCGTTACCGAAAAACATTTTTATGTTACATTTGCCTGATTCGTCATCAGAAACCTCTGCTGAATTACTTGAATTTGAATTCAAATATGGTGGTAGACTATCAACTGTAAGGTAGTAACTACCGTCAGACCACCTGTAAATAATATAATAGTCAAGATTGTGTACTTTTATAAGTTCTGCTCGTTGCCGTCTGGTATCGAGCTCTGACTTAACTACATCAGCAATTTCTGGCAGTTCTACCCAATATGTATATTTCAGATCGTACCATGTATCTATTCCTGTTGATACAGCTTTCACAGCTAACCTCTTTAAAGGTTTTCTAAATACACTGGCAAGGCCAATTATACCTGCCACCATAATGAGCTGACCCATCCTTGGACCGCTCACAAATTCGACAATTTCTAAAACATTACCCATTTCCATTATTATTTATGTAGTGTTCATTTTTGCTTTTAAATTTAAATGTATTTATTCCTCCATCGCTTGTCTCATCATCTCCAGTTGCTGTTGAGTCATTTCACGGCGTTGTTGACGTTGGCGTTGCAGTGGATGATTAGACAATAATTTATAAGGTTGTGGTATTTGTTCAACGGCTTTCCAGACAAGATCAGCTTTGACAGTACCGTTATTGAAATCACCACAAATATATACAGGGTATTCATCTTTGTTAGCTTCGATAAGCTGTTCCAATATGTTAGATAGTTCGTTAATGTGTGAACGATTGACAACCTTTTGTGATTTGACTGAGTTACCGTATGCTTTCAGATGTATATTAACAATCCATAAATGTAAGTCAGGGTATGGCAAGAATCTCATTAAATAACAGTTACTATATTTGTTAGATCCTGAGCGTTGAACCTTTATTTCTTCCACCGGTAACCAAACGGTTCTGTCATAGATCATGCATCCAGTATAACCATCTGCTACTCCCACAAGATCGCTATTTAGTTTTCTTAATTCTGTTATCACTATATCCATATTATGTTCCAGTACGTCATTCTGTTTTGCTTGACTTTTTTTATGTATTTGTAGTGCTAATTCCTGCACCATCATCAAAGTACCTTTTTTAATATATTTCTCAAAGTAACTATTTAAATGTTTTATGACATATTCGAAACGATCCTTTTTGGCGGCATTGTTACGGTAACATAATCCTTCAAGGTTGTGAGTAATAATATTAAATTTGGCATTAGGACGACCTGTTCTGGTTGCGTCCACAACCAGATTTACACCGTTGTGGTCGGATATATAATTGTCGTTGTTTCCTATGTACTGAACTAATTCCGACTTTGGTTCAAAGTGTTTAGAATGATATGATAAACGGACAACACCGTCTAAGTTTCCAGTGAACAACCCTAATCCCAGATCGGGGCACCAGTCGCCTACACACGCCATAAAACCTGCCGCTGTATGTGAACCGTCTTCACAATGCGACATACGGTTAGCAAACTGAGTGTCTTCAGTGCAACACACTTGTTTAATCACCATGTATCTTTCCATTATAATAACAATGATAAAATATTGAGTTTCGAGTACGTTATATTAAGTTTGTATATTTGTGATTACACCACCCTGTACCTCAACGATAATCTCGTTATGATTAACGCTGTGCTCAGCTTTGTTCATATTGTCCAGCGGTAGTGCCTTGTGGTAAATCAAACCGTGTCTGGAGGACACTGCTAGTACACTACAGTCGCCTACGATCATGTGATGACCCTTAAGGTCATTAATAGTAAATTCCGTAAATGATTCGCTCATTGTTATTTTTCAGGGATGTCATTTTTCATAAAATAAAATTGCCTAGTATTAATATATGACTGTTAAAGGTGCTGTCTGTCAAGCACAAAATAAGGTACATAAGCATAAGAAATCAGTCTTGGATAGCATCAATTCCAAGCTGAGTGATAGTATTAATGCTTTGACAGAAACCGGTAAGAAAAATGTTAATGACGCTAACAAACTACGCAAAAAAAGTAAAAAGAATTTTGACCAAATGAAGGCAGATTTAAAAAATAGTTACTCCAAACTGCCATGGAGAAACAAGCGTCCAGATATTACATTTTTAGCTGAACTGTTACTTGTTGTCGTATTATGTATAATTCTGGCTTATGTATGGCCATATATTACAGGTTCGGCTCGACCCGGTTTTAGTCGTTCGCAATTTCTTAAGGCCACAAAATTACCTGAAACCGCTTTTAATGTGGAAGAATTAGCTAAGGTTAATATTGAGGTTCAATCCCTAACCGATTATGGTAATTTCTTTAAATCTCAAAATCAACCTTATTCCACAGCTAATTCAGGTGTGCGCGATCTTATGATTACTGTGGCAATATTGCCATTTCTTATGTTTTTCTTACAATTTGTTTTACCTCCCTTTGTCATTGCCTACATTATTTGGTTTATCATTAGATTTTGGCCCTATGTTACGAGAGCAGCCTGGGGATGGTTCAAGGCTATGTATAACTATTTCACCCGTATGATCCAAGGTAAATTAGGTTGTAAATGGTATATCCGTATGGTTACAGGATGGAGTTGTAATAGGCCTAATTTCTACCAATATTTCATAACGTGGCGTAGGCGTTTTGTTGATCGTCCTATTTATTACGAAAAACTCAAATATCTCCAGAAATATTATTGGGCACGCAACGAATATTATATCAAACCATATCGCAAGTATGTCACTATACCATATCGTCGTTACCGAATTAAGGCAGCATATGCCAAAAATCTATATATTAACCGCTCTATTGATGTGTTCCTCCAGAAGTTGCGCAAGACATATCCCCAATATTACCGTATGCCTCGTGATGAATTTTACAGATGGTTACTGAGTAACAATAAAAACATGGCGGGAGTATATGTCAAAGCTATGCAAGCTAAGGCTCAAATTGAGGGTCGTCCTTATCGTAGTTTGACAGAAGCCGGTAGGCAATGTACATGTCCTGCTACTAATACACCAGCAAAAGCTATTAAAAAGAAAATGTCTAGACAAGTTAAGGAGGCTGGAAGTGATATAGATACCTTGATAAAGGCAACAGAACAGGTTTATGACAAAGCTAACAAAGTAACGGACCTGGTTGAAAAATCAGTCAGTTGCCAAGCTGCTGATACCGTTATAACCAAACGCCACAGCATAGCGAATACCATGATAATAACCATATTGATAGCATTGATCTTGATTTATGGGTATTCTTGGTTTTACGGTACGCCTGCAGTTATTAAGAATATGATAACACCAACCGTACAATACGCTGCCCGCGGTGCTAGTTTTGTCACGCAAGGTAAGTCATATTACAGTTTGCCTTTAATCTATTTCAGCGCCTTTTCCGTAGTGTTAATGGTGATTAAGTTCAGTTAAAACTTAAAACCTTTTAAGCTTTCTTTTTAAAAACAAATTTGAAAATTCTCAATCTTAGCAGTCTATATCTACAAGACCTGCCGTCAAGTGAACCTCAGCAACAAAAACAATTTTTAATTTTTAAGGTTTAAGGTTCACTGTTTTAGATTACAAGCAAGACTCCGCAATACAATTATTTTTTTATGGAGAAAAACAACATGTTTTGCTGACCCTCCCATGGTGTAATGGTAACATCTCGGATTGTAACCCCGAGGATCCCAGTTCGATTCTGGGTGTGGAGGATTTTTGGTTCCATAGTATAGTGGTAGTACGACGGCTTGTTAACCCGTTGGCCTAGGTTCGATTCCTAGTGGAACCGTAAATAATTATGCCTACTGGCCTGGCTGGTGTGAGGGCTCGATTTAAGCTCGAGTATAGGCAGGTTCAATCCCTGCAGTAGGCTTCCAAGCAAGACTCCGCAATACAACTAAAAACAATTTTTTATTTGAACAAACATGTCTTGCTGTTCAATTATATTATTAACCGGGTTCATAGTGTCAACGGTTAGCACACCGGCCTCTTAAGCCGTGTAGTAGGGGTTCGAATCCCCTTGAACCTATATTATAATACCTGGTCCCATAGTTTATCGGTTAGAACATTCGTTTTATAAGCGAAAAAGCTGGGTTCGATTCCCAGTGGGACTATTTATGCCTACTGGCCTGGCTGGTGTGAGGGCTCGATTTAAGCTCGGGTATAGGCAGGTTCGATCCCTGCAGTTGGCTTAAAAGCAAACTTCAGCATGAAAATGTTAAAGAAGGAACAGAGTTTGCTGTAATCAGACGGACCTCTAGCCCTGAAAGGCTAGAGGTAGTGAAAAAATTGTAGAAAAACAAAAAGAAAATGTTGTTATCCCGAGAACCGTCTGCTCATATGGGATAATGGCAAGTGAAAGCAAACTTCAGCGATGAATTTCACAAATGAAGGAACATAGTTTGCTGTAATCTGACGGACTGCTAACGCGAAAGATTAGCAGATAAGTGAAGGTCATTATCCGAGTACCCGTCTGCTCATATAAGGATAAGATCAACAAAGGCAATAAAAAATTGCCAGGTTACCTGAACAGGTAGCATCAGCAACAATTGAAGATGGAAGAACAAGCAAGCATACAGCAAATAATTATATTGGTTCGAGATGTATTGACTGGGTTAAGTGTGACCGGTCAATACACATACGAACAGCACCGAAGCATGAATATGTTTCAAAAATTTGCTTGCTGAACGCTCCCGTAGCTCAGTTGGTTAGAGCAGCGTGCTTATAACGCGAAGGTCGTGGGTTCGAGTCCCACCGGGAGTATAAAGTATAGTTAAATTTTTACTTTGATACAATGATTAAAGTAAAAGTAAACAATCCCTGCACTTTAATTTGTAAGTTCTTTCAGTGTGAACTCTTTTTTATAACTACCGAAAGCTAACTCATGTCCTAATTTCAATATACCGTCTAAAATTACCACTAGTTTAGGTAAACATTTATCATTAGCACTACCCTTCCATGCCGGTACAATAATAGCATTTCCCAAGTTGTCGCCAGTAGCACTCTTCTTATCATCTATCATGATAGTATTGTTAGGTTCTAATCCTTTACGATTGCTTCGCGATTTGAAGATCTTTGCTAAAGGCTTGGTTAATGTTCCGTCACGTTTCATAGCTAAATTTTCCCTTGCCAACACATGAGTTAGTTGACTTCGTTGACCCTTAGTCATAATATTGTTTATAACATGCATTGCATAGGGTCTAGTAGCTGCTGTCCACACGCTTACCGTGGCAAAGTTTTTGAATATGTAACGGAGGAATAAACCTAGATTTGGACGCTTCTTAGCATAGTACTTAATGTTGCCTATCATAAATTCAAAGTCGTATTTTTGGAGTGGTTTTGATGTAACCGACACTAAGGTCTCGTCTAAATCCAATACAATGTTCATATATAATTGAGACTAAAAATTATTATTTGCAGATGCGGAGAAAAGTTGGTATGCTATTAACCGAGGATAATCTGCGATCATATATGAAATAACCTTGACCGATGATGTAGTAGATCTTATCCAAATCGTGAAACACCATGTGATCTATATAACCATTAGCAATTTCCGGCTCCAACAATTCATTAAATCCCGTGTAAAACCAGTTATACATATAAAATCGCACAAGACAAGGCTTAGTATCCCATGTTGACGACACCCAGTTAATGGATGAACGATAGTTTCTGTGCGAGTTCGATGTGATCATTGTCGTAATCTCTGGTGCACTATGTTCTGTATTCACTATCTCTGTACATAATACAGCTGGTCCAGCACTTAAAAATAATTCGCGACCCACATTAATTTTTCGATCCATGCCGATATCATCACGGTCAACATAAAATACACCGTTTAACGGGTGATGTTGAACAACTCCGGATTTTAAGGTAGTACACACATATTCAGTCTGTTTATCCTGCCAATCAACCACATTAACCTTTACAGGATTGATCACACCAAATGTCCGTATGCCATTTTCGTACAGGTAGGTATTCAGCAAATTGCTTAAATATTTGATATTAACTTTACCCATTTGACACGCATGTACATAGAATGCTTTCAATATGATAGCAGGGATGTGACGGGCCTGCAAACCCTTGAACGTAAGTAAATAGGGATTAGACTCATTATTTACATTCCATCCGCGCTTGGAATATTTGAAGTTCTCAATATGGTAAGTATCCAGTCGATGATTGCCTATATTGTTTTTAAAATACTTGGAGATGTTTTCGTCTTTAACATCACTGACTTCTATCGAGGATGTACTAATAATGTCCGTGACGCCCAGTATCTGATCCAATACTTTAATAATATAATCAAATATTAGGGTTAATCTTAATGTTCCAGTACCCTGTTCATCGTTAGTATATCCAATGCTCGGATTTTCGTTACCTTGTTTACATCTCAATCGTAATTGGAAATGTTCGGTAGGCTTCTTAATTAACTTAAGTATTGTTTCCGGTTCATATTCTTGTATATTACAGCGGCACAAATAGATAGCACCTCTACGAATGAGTTCCTCGGTAAAATTCATAATCTGCGAATTGTAGTTTTTAACACTGATTACCTTGACACATTTTAACTGGAGATATTCAAAATCTTTAGTAATGTTACTGATACTCCGATTGTCCTGTCTATCATCAATAATAGCATAACATATGCCTTCATACCTTTTGGCAAATCGCTCGTTGTCCAACAATGTTTTAAGATGTCCCGCATGAAAAAAGATGTTGCGGTAGTAGGTTCTAGTAACCTGAAATCTTTTTGCTTCCATTAATCTAAAAGTGCAGTCATTTTTAGATTAAAATGAAGAAAATGATAAATGCAGATTTATAAGCACATGTCCAAGATATTTCAATTTCAACTCATTGAACGTAACCTTAACAAAGTAATTGTTCGCCAACCGGGCAATCCGCGATTTGATTTTTGTATTAATACCAACACATTAACATGTGCATGTTCACCACGAAAATCCGATATTTGCAAACATCTGGAATTTTATTTTAACTACAAGGGTGTTAGTCCGTATATTATACCATATCTTAAAATTCCAGAGATCCGAAATAAAATTAGGGACGGAAAGATAAAAGACGGTGCCACGATCAACCAAATTTGCCGTGATTTTCTCTACGATGAAGAAGGCGAATGTAGTATTTGTTTATCCTCGCTGTTATCAAGCGAAGATAAAATACCTAGACATATGCAAGAGTTATTTCACATGTGCGGCAAGTGCAACAACATTGTTCATCAACATTGCAATTTGAGCTGGGGGAAAGGATGTGTTATATGTAAAAAAGGTCATCCTGAACCAAAGAAAGATAGTTATGGAAGAACTGAAGATTTTCCTGCACTGTGTTAATATTTATCTTTATATGTCAGAAGAGATACAGAAGGAATTATTACATGGTAAATCAGGTATAATATTCAGTCGCTTTAATGCAGAGTCTATCGTTAAGGAGCTGATAGGAACACCGGACTATACTGTAATTTTTCGCCAATGTACCTTTGAATATTTAAATTGCAATCAGAAATTTGTTTATAACACAATTAGAGAACATGTTGTCGAGTCTTTGCTTGAATACGGTAAAAAA
>Ga0136555_1000808_pt1 | contig 11920 bp, 10 predicted proteins | sample AntRauTorckE5432_FD_104927 | JGI IMG/M metagenome (GOLD analysis project Ga0136555, IMG submission 104927) | Saline lake microbial communities from Rauer Islands, Antarctica - Metagenome Torckler E5 #432 | ecosystem: Environmental > Aquatic > Non-marine Saline and Alkaline > Saline | place...
TCAAACAGGATTCGCAGGAGTTATATTCGGTCATTGAGGGAATGTAGGGGGACCGGTGGGGTCCGGGTGAAAGTTATCCCCAACCGGTGGCCTAGGTGTCGAGTAATATTCCGGTATGACATATCAAAGGGCGCTAGCGGGGCTGTGGGTAATTGCTGGACTAAACGGTCTACTCGGCGTTGGTATTTGGGTATTCGGGGAGGACTTAGTCGAATTATCCGTTGGAACAAACTTTTTGGGTTTCGGGATTCTTGTGGCAGTTATTGCCCTGGCGGCGGAGGCCATTGTTGGGGCAATCGAGGACAACGCCAAAGAACGTTAGATTTGAAAGTTAGCTTAGGGTGGCTTTGTACCGCCAACCGTCCCGCCAAAAAGTCAAAAAACGTCGAAATCCACCCTTTTCCACAGTTGTCCAGGATTGTCGTTTTACCTCGTAATCATTGGGAAGCGTGGACATTGGTGGACCCCGCTGGACACCCTTTGTTTATCTGGTTGTCGCAGGCAAAATGATCCCAGAACAAATAACGATTGAGCATCATTGCCAATAATTTATGACATTGCTCCAAAAAACTCTTATTCTTTTGACAGCAGACGTCTGATGTCTCTCAAAGCAGAGAGACCTCCCAATGAACTTGGGAGGGCGAGTCGGCCGGAAGGATTTCAGTTAGTTGACGACGAACTTGGGCGCATCTTCCCAGCCAAAATTGACAATCAGTGGTCTTGTAAAGTCCTATGGTCCAACTAGGGCTGTGTCTGACGTGTCACTCGAGTTTGATTCAACTTCCATCAACGCAGTAATCGGTGGCAACGGAGCGGGCAAGTCCACGCTCATGAAGGTCATCGCCGGCGAGGCCCAAGCTGATGCCGGTTCCATTCATCTTGCAGGTGAGCTGGTAACAACTGAAGGGTACTCACCCACAACGGCCCATGAACTTGGGATCAGGATTGTCCACCAGGAGCTGTCTTTGGCCAACAGCCTGACAGTGGCTGAGAATTTCTACATCGAACAAAAAGACTCTGGATCCCTTGGTTTCGGATGGCGCAAACGAGCATCAACTGCAGCCCGTTCAGCGCTGAAACAAAGTTTTGGTTCAGACCACGGGATATCCCCTGCTGCAAGAGTGAGCAACCTCGATGCCGGAGAGCGGCAGATGGTGGAAATCGCAAGGGCCGCAAGCGTTCCAAACCTTCGAGTGCTGATAATGGACGAGCCCACCTCTGCGCTGGGCCCAGAGCGGGTTAAATGCCTTGGAAAGTTCATGCGTGATCTTCAGGGGCGAGGTGTCATCATCATCCTGATCACGCACAAGATGGAAGAGCTTGGTGCCCTAACAGACCGAGTCGTTGTGTTGCGCGAGGGGGCTTTGGTCGATGACACCCCTACCGTCTCAACTACCACCATAAAGCTGCTTTCCAAGATGCTGGGCGGTTCTGAGCAGGCTCGTGAAAGAGTAATTGCAGTTCAGCAGACAGACCAGGCAAGCGGCGACCTAGTGCTCGATCTTCATCAGAGGCAGGTTCATGAACAAGATCTTGCCAGGATCGAAGTCGCACCTGGAGAAGTTGTTGGCCTTCTTGGTCTCCAGGACGCCGGCCAAGAACAATTTTTGAGGAAGATCAAAGATGGAAAATTTGGTCGCAAATCAAAAATAGCAAAGACCGCTTACATAACCGGTGACCGTAAGTTTGACGGAATTTTTCAATTGTGGTCGGCGCAGGCGAACCTCGCCGCTTCTTGGCTTTCTAGGCGCGGTATGTTCCGCGGCTATCGGCCTAATCAAGTAACAGAGATGGCAGCAGGATGGTTTGAAAAACTCAATCTCAATCCATCCGCCGGCGAAAAAGCTATAGGTCAGCTCAGCGGGGGCATGCAGCAGAAGGTTCTTTTTGCTCGAGGCCTATCGACTAATTCAGATTTGCTGCTACTAAATGACCCGACCAGGGGTGTGGATCTCGCCACCAAGAATGAGATGTACTCGATAATTCGCGAAAGTGCGAATGAGGGCAAGGGCGTTCTTTGGTACAGCAGCGAAGATTCTGAAATTGAATTCTTTGACCGAACTTATGTCATGCGAGGCGGAGCGGTAATCGCAGGTTTTGTAAACGCTGACGTCGAAACTCACGAGATTAAATCTGCCATGTTTGCCAGTCGCGGCAGCGAAGAGGACGAGCGACCAAGATCGGTTTTGCAGAAGGTAGTTCGACTACTAAGGACAATTTCTGTACAGCCATGAATCTTTGCGCTACTTGGCGTTGTGACAGTGCTGCTAGTGATTGATTCAAAGCAGTCAATCTTGTCTAACCCATTTGGGTTGGGGCTTATTTTGACCTTGGCGCCGGTTCTAGCACTGACTGCGATGTCTCAAAACTTCATTCTTGCCGTTGGAGACATCGATCTTGGCATCGGCCCCTACATGGGTTTGGTCGTGGTGGTTGCGGCAACGGCTATCAGTACTAACCCGCTGCTAGGCATTGCGCTATTGATAGCGGTCACGGCGCTTTATCCGCTGATCGGCTGGATCCTCAAGGTTCGCCAAATCCCGGCTGTAATCGCAACCTTGTCGATGTCCTTCATCTACTCGGGGCTGGCCCTGACAATCTTGCCAAACGTTGGAGGCCTGGTTCCCGGCTGGCTATCGAGTTTCCCCAGAATCCAGGTTCCCTTGGTGCCATTCCCGATCTTGCTGTTGCTGGTCATCGGATTCGCGGGATATTTTGTAATTGACAAGACCAGAATCGGAACGCTGATTCGAGCTCTAGGTTCAAACGAGCAGGCCCTGCGTGACTCTGGTTGGAATACCACAATCGTAAAAGTGGTCTCCTATGCCCTAGCTGGAGTAACTGCGACCTTGGCAGGGCTCATGTTTGCCGGTATCGCGACTGCGGGAGATGCTAACTCTGCAAACGGATACACCCTGATGACTATTGCCGCGGTGGTTGTCGGCGGATCGGAATTTGTCGGCGGAAAAGTTACTGCTATTGGTGCAGTTCTCGGCGCGACTCTGCTGTCGTTGGTCGGAGTGTTGTTGGCAGTCTTTGCGGTGCCTTCGCTATTTGCCTCAGCCACCATGGGCCTGCTGTTGATTTTTGTAATGGGTCTTCGACGGCTCACTAAAGACGGGGCGAGGGGATAGTGATGACTACTCTAAAGTTGCGAGCTGGAAGATTATTTAGCCAGGCGTGGGTTGTCTCCTTCGGCGCATCGCTACTGATTCTCCTTGCCTTGATACCGATGTCATCCAGGGGCCCAATAGAGGTCCTGCTGTCTAACTTCTCGCTGTCAAGCTTCGTTGTTATCGCCGCTCTGGGTCAGATGATTGTGGTCTCAACCGGAAGGGGCGCCATTGACCTTTCAATCCCCTACACAATTACTCTGTCGGTTTATGTTGCAACCATTATTCAGGCCGGGCGCGACGACCATTTAGCACTTTCGACTGTGGCAGCACTGGCAGTTGGGGCTCTTGTCGGAGCGGTAAACGGCTTTGCAGTTGTAGTGCTTCGGATTCCAGCGATGGTCGCAACCTTGTCGGTGGGCTTCATTGCTCAGTCACTGGTGCAGATTCTTTCCAGCACGGCCCGTCTGGTTGGGCCCAGCCCGGCAATTGCGGCGCTGTCTAGGGCAGATATTTTTGGGTTCTCGGTCTTCACTCTGATCGCCATTGTGATTTGTTTGCTTGTCGGTCTCCTTATTTTTAGAACGTCCTTCGGGGTTCGACTACTCGGAACCGGGCAGAACGATATTGCAGCCAGATTGGCTGATTTGAATCCATCCAGCACCAGGTGGATGGCCTTTGACCTAAGCGGACTGCTTGCGGGCATAACCGCAGTTCTTCTCGGAGGTTATAGCGGTGGAGCATCGCTAGGCGTCGGAGCAAGCTTCCTGATTTCGTCGATTGCAGCCGTAGTTTTGGGCGGCACTTTGATGTCAGGAGGAAAATCGAGCGTTGCCGGGATTTTCGGCGGCGCCCTCTTCCTCACATTCCTTGTGACCTTGACCAGCACCTTGGACATGGCATTTGGATTGCGGTCAATCATCGAGGGCCTCGTGATTCTTGTGGCCCTTGCAGTTGGTGGTCAGAAGGTGCTCAAAAAGTCTCGATGACCCAATGCAAAAAAACTAGAAAACACCCCAAAAATGAAAGGCAACAAGTAAATGAAACTAAGTAAGTTCTCCCGCGTCGCAGCACCAGTGCTAATGGTTAGCGCTCTTGTTCTAAGCGGCTGCGCTGCAACCAGCGACCCTGCTGCAACGACCCCAGCTACAAGCGACACAGCGATGGCCGACGGATCAGCAACTCCGGGCGCAATCGTACTTTCCAACTCCTACATCGGAAACGCTTGGCGTCAGACCATGGTCGACAACGCCAACCTTTCCGCCGATGAGGGCATCGCCTCGGGAGACATTGTTGACTTCAGCGTTGTGAATTCAAACAACGATGTTGCTGAGCAGATCTCTCAGATGAACACCCTAATTCTGCAGCAGCCCAAGGTAATCCTTATCTTGGCGGCATCACCAACTGCTCTAAACGGTGTAATTCAGACCGCCTGTGATGCAGGAATCAAGGTTCTAGCCTTCGACGCAACCGTTACAGCAGAGTGTGCCTACAACTTGGCACCAGACTGGGTATCTTTCGGTGAAGAAATGATGACCACACTAGCTGCGCAGATGAACGGCGAAGGAAACATCATCCTTGTTCGTGGTGTTGACGGTACCGATGTTGACCTAGGCATGACCGAGGGTTGGAAGAACGTACTTGCCGCAAACCCTGGCATCAACGTTGTTGGTGAAGTATCCGGGAACTGGGATGACGCAACCACTCAGACCGCTGTTGGTGGACTGCTAGCAACCGCACCTCAGGTAGACGGAGTTATGTCTTACGTGAGTGCTTACGGTGCTGTGCAGGCTTTCATCGCAGCTGATCGACCAATTCCTTATCTATACGGCAGCAACCAAGGAACATTCGTCAAGTGGTGGGCTTCTGAGAAGATGGCAACCGGCTTTGACACTGAAAGTGCCATGGAAGGACCTGCAATCTCACAGGCTGCATTCTGGATCGGCGTAAACCTTGCCAACGGCATGGAATACGACAAGAAGTTGATTTACCCGAACTTCAAGATCACCGCTGACAACTTGGACGCGCTTGCTGCAAGCACGGCGTCTGACGCATTTGCCGACCAAGTTTGGACCAAAGAGTCCGTAAACGCTCAGTGGCCAGCCAAATAACACCGCAAATAAAGTAATAGCTACACCTTGCAGTCGCTCTGGTTTCACTAAATGTGAACCAGAGCGACTGCAAGCTCCCACCCACTAAAACTGCTCATAAATTATAGAAATAGCCACCAACAACAGAAAGGGAATCAGTGCTCGCACGCAAGCCGCTCCCTGAAGTAGTTGCAGCTCATGTACTAGACAAAATTATCAAGGGCGAATACCCAGCCAACACCGCCCTCCCATCAGAACTCCAGATCACCGAGGAACTGAGCGTCAGCCGCCTAACCGTTCGAGAAGCAATAAAAGTGCTGACTTCCGGCAACGTGGTCAAGATCCGAAGAGGTGTTGGAACCTTCGTGAATCCGCCGAGCGAGTGGTCTTCTTTTGAAGCATTAATGGCTTTGTCGCTTTCATTCGTAGATCCAGATAAAGCGGCGAAGGACCTGGTTGAAGTTCGAAGAATGGTAGAGACCGGCGCAGCATTGCTTGCGGCCACTCATCGCACTGACCAGGACGTAGAGAGTCTTGAAGCTTCGATTATGGACATGGAGACAGCATTCAAAAGTGGAGACGTAGCGGCCTTCCTGGAAGCCGACTCTAGGTTCCATGACCTCATTTTGAAGGCATCGAAAAACGTATTTATTTCCCTGATTTTCGAACCACTTAAAAACTTCCTTCTTGAAGGCAAGAAGAAAACCTCCTCGGTTCCAGAAACTGCTTTGCACGGAATCCAGTGGCACAAAATAATTCTGGAAGCCGTCAAGGCCGGAGATCCAGAAAAGGCACGCGTGGCAATGAGCACTCACATGGACGTTGTAATCGCCGACATTCATGCCCTGTTCAAAGAGGAACAAAAGAATTCGAAAAAGGCGGCAAAAGCCATATGAGCGACCCAATAATCAAGGGCACCTTACTCGCCGACGCTTTGGCAGGCTATCCGCGAGAAGTTCAGATGAGCCCCAATTCAGTCAGGAAAGCCACGGCCACCGGTGGCAAGTTCTTGGTCGTGATCGATGATGACCCCACCGGTAGTCAATCGGTTTCAAACATCCCGGTCATCACAAAATGGGCGGTAGCCGATTTTGACTGGGCCTTCCGCCAAAATCAGGGCGCGGTCTTTGTTCTATTGAATTCCCGAGCATTGGATGCTGCTACGGCCCAGGAACTAAATTCACAGGCTGTCCAAAACGCTCTCGAATCTGCATCGAAGATAAATCTCGACATTGCATTTATAAGCCGCAGCGACTCCACCCTGAGGGGCCATTTTCCCAAGGAGACGGATTCAATAAGCCATGCCTGGCAACAGGCCGGAAAGCCTAAGTTCAAAGCGACACTAATGATTCCGGCTTTTCCAGGAGCTGGGCGCGTAACCATCGGAGGTGTCCATTACCTGCTTTCTGGTGAGGATCTAATCGCAGTTGGCGAGACTGAATTTGCTCGTGATGTGAGCTTCGGGTTTTCAAGTTCAAGAATTTCTGAATACGTTGAAGAAAAAACTGGCGGTGCTATCAGTTCCAAGGATGTCCAATCTCTTGACTTGAACATCATTCGATCAGGCTCAGAAGCAATCGCAACTGCCCTATTGAATTGGCCAGATGACTCAATCGTGGCTGTTGATGCCGCCAGCGATAATGACTTGAGATTGGTGGCAGCTGGTGTTGCCCTGGCTCAAGAAAAAGGCGCACAGTTCCTATTTCGAACAGGCCCTGCTTTCGTGGCGGCGTGGATTGGTCAGGCCGAGTACGCGCCCATTGCCAGTTCCCAGTTGTTGTCGCAAGATAGTGAAAAGCTGCCCGGCGGTCTGATTGTGATTGGATCTCACGTCGCGTTGACCAACCGGCAGCTTGAACAAGTCAAGACAGCTTTCCCAGAAATTGTTGAGATCGAACTCACAACGGAAATGGCCAGGGACCCTAATTTTGCCGATGAAGCTCTTCCTGACATCGTCATCCTGCTGGCTAATTCGCTGAAAAAAGAAAATGCAATCTTGCGAACAAGTAGAGATTTAGTAGTTGGCAGCACCCCAGAAGAGTCGTTGGCCATATCCAGACTTGTTTCTGCAAATCTGGCACTAATAGTGAATCAAGTTTTGAAGGAAAACGCCCTTAGCTTCGTGATTGCCAAGGGCGGCATAACCTCGAATGACGTGGCGTCAATCGGTCTGGAGGTTCGCCACGCCATAGCCGTCGGACCACTCTTCCCCGGAGTTATCTCACTTTGGCGCCCGATTGATGGAGTCGCCGTTGGAATGCCATTTGTGGTTTTCCCTGGAAACGTCGGAAGCGACGAGGCCCTAATGGAAATTGTTCAGAAGCTATCAACCCCAAAAACAGAAATGAGTTCCACATGACTGCACAAGTCACCCAAACAGTGAGCGTTATTGGCTTGGGAGCGATGGGTCTTCCAATGGCTCTTCGCTTGAACGAAACAATGACGGTCCGGGCCTTTGACCTCAGCTCAGAACGTACTGAGTTGGGTCGAAGAGAAGGGCTCGAAGTATTCGATTCAGCGGCGAAGGCGGCAGCCGACAGTGAAGTAATTATGATTGTCGTCAGAAACGGAGCCCAGCTAGAAGATGCAATCTTCGGTGCTGGCAAAGTGGCAGAGTCCGCTAGCCCAGGATCGGTAATTATGGTCACCAGTACCGTCGGAATTGATGTCGTCAAGCAGTTAGCGTCCCGCCTGGCCGAGCATGATATTGAAATCGTCGATGCACCGCTAAGTGGTGGTCCAGTGCGAGCTGGACTGGGAGATTTGCTAATTGTCGTGGGTGGCAGTGAAAAGGCACGAAAGATTTGCCAACCGATTCTGGACTCGTTAGCTTCAACACTTTCAATAGTCGGAAACGCGGCTGGAGATGGCCAAGCTTTGAAGACAGTCAATCAGTTGCTTTGTGGAATCCACATCGCCGCAGCCGCCGAGGCTCTAGCGCTTGCAGATTCGCTTGGTTTAGATCTAAGAAACACCTTGGACGCTCTCAACGCAGGTGCAGCCGGTTCATTCATGCTCGGTAACCGAGGTCCAAGGATGATCGAAACCCTCGAGGGCAAAGAGCCTGAAGTAATGGGCCGGTTAGATATCTTCGTGAAAGACCTCGGCATAGTTACTGACGCTTCAAGAAAATTTGAGGTACCGACTCCGATTGCAAGTGTCGCGGAACAAATTTTCCGACTAGGTCTGTCCAGAGGACTAGGCGCTGCCGATGACTCAGCTGTAATCAAGGTTATTCTGAAAGATGAAAAGATTGGCGGCTAAAAATGAGCAGTGATTTTGCAGAAACCGTGGTCGGACTGACTGGCCTCACGGCATCAGATGCCAAAGCAAAAAAGCTGACCGATGGCTCTATTTGGGCCGAGGGGCCAGTCTGGCTTGCAGGACGCGGAGTCTTGCGATGGAGCGATATCCCAGGCAACCAAATTCTTGAATACAACCTGGACTCATCAGAGCGAACTGTCTATAAGTCTGAAGTTGAATTCACCAACGGGCGAACTCTCGACCACGACGGTTCTGTCATTCAGTGCTCACATGGAAATCGCCGCATTGAAAGAGATCGTGACGGCCAGGTTGAAGCGATAGTTGACAGCTTCAACGGCAAGCCATTGAACTCTCCAAACGACGTGATTGTTGCCAAAGACAGAAGCATTTGGTTTACAGATCCTCCTTACGGAATTATTTTCCCAAGAGAAGGGCATCCTGGGCAGCGCGAATATAAAGATCATTATGTTTTTCGATTTGATCAGATTACCAAAGAGCTAACGCCGGTCGTCATCGATGTTGAGGAGCCAAACGGCCTGGCATTTTCGCCGGATGAAAGCACGTTATACGTGGCTGACAGCTCAGCGCTAACAAACGAACCGGGCAAAGGCAACAACCACATCAGGGCCTATGACGTTGTCGACTCGAAGTGTAAAAACGGCCGGACCTTCGCTGTGATGCAAAACGGGGTGCCGGATGGTCTTCGCGTCGATGAGCACGGAAACATTTGGGCGGCAACATTTGACGGAGTGCATGTCTATAGCTCGAGCGGCGAACATCTAGGCATGGTTCCGATTCCGGAAAAGGTTTCAAACATGTGCTTTGGCGGCCCAGACGGAAACCTCGTCTTTATTTGTGCATCAACCAGCATCTACATGATTGAGACCCTCACCCGCCAAGCCAACCTCCTCCAATGACGCTTGTAGTTATAGCAGACGATCTGTCGGGTGCCTCCGAAGCCCTCTGTTCAATGGGCATGCTTGGCACTCCCATATGGCTCTATGGCTCTACTGAAGAGGAGCTATTTCACTTGTTAGCCGGGGATTCACCTCTGGCTGTTGATTCCAACCTGAGGGTGCTGGATCACGCAGGCGCAGCAGCAAGAACTAGCAAACTTCATAAAGCGTTGCAGAACAGTGAAACCCCAAGAATCTTGTTTTATAAAGTCGACTCACTGCTTCGCGGCCACATAGAAACGCTGCTCGTGGAGACCAGTAAGACTGGACCAGTTCTCGTGGCAACGGCCAATCCACCGACCTCAAGAACCACCGTCGGCGGGGTGATTTATGTCGACGGAGTTTTGTTGTCGGACGCTAACCTCTGGGATGCCGAGCTAACCTCTGCACCCAAAAGCATCGCCGCCGCTGCTGGCAGCGCCAGCGTTGCCCACGTCTCACTTGAAATAGTTCGTGGTCCCGCGAACAAGCTCGTCGAAGCGCTCTCCAAGATTTTCCTGGATCAGGAAATTGCGGTTTGTGACTGCGAGACAGATCAGGATCTTCGGCTGTTGGTTGCTGCGAGCATCGGATTTGCAGGAGTGACTTACGTTGGAGCGGCGAGCCTCGGCAAAGCTGTCGCCGGGCACATCAACCTGAACATCGAATCGCCAACTCAGCCAAAAACTTACGGCGGAAATGTAGCTGTCATCGTTGGATCCGAGTCTGACGCCAGTGTTAGTCAACTCAAGTTTTTGAGAAATCAAACAGAGCTAACAGGTGTAACAATCAACATTTTGGACGATGAAACCTTTGGTGGTGGTGACCTGGTACTCACCGGCGGGGCCACCGCTCGTGCGGTAATCGATGCCTTGAAATTTAACTGGATTAAACCCCTCCTTGAAATAGAGCCGGGAAGTGTCTTGAATCTATTAACAGATGGCCGCCTTGCCGTCATAAAACCAGGCAGCTATGGCAGCCAGAAAGCTCTTTTTAACGCAGTGCAGTACCTGAAGCAATTAAACGAAACGGAAGTTAGAAGCTCATGACCATAGAAACAGAAAACAAGTTGCCAATAATCGCCATAACCATGGGTGATCCAGCTGGTGTTGGCCCGGAGGTCATCGTTGGCGCATTCAGTGACCACAAGTTATTTGAGGAATGCCGACCAGTGGTCGTCGGGGATGCCCACCGGCTAAGGCAGGCAGCAGAGATTCTCGGTAAAAATACCGTGATCGTCGAGATTGAGGATCCATCAGAAGCCAGCTTTGAACCCGACACCATCAGTGTCATTGACCCTCACCTTATTCCGGCTAATTTGGCCTGGGGCGCGCTTTCCCCGATTGCTGGAAACGCTGCCTACGAGTACATAAAGATTGCTGCTGAGCTTGCAACCGCTGGCTTGGTCCACGCTATCTGCACGGCGCCGCTGAACAAGGAAGCTCTTCATGCTGCCGGCCACATTTACCCCGGCCACACCGAATTATTAGCGCATCTGACCGGCACTCAAGAGGTGTCCATGATGCTTTCAACTGAAAAGCTCAAGGTGATCCATGTCACAACCCACATTGGCCTCATCGATGCGGTTGCAAAAATAGAGCCGGGTCTTGTCGAACGAACAATAAAAAGGGGCCACGAGGCGCTAGTACGGGCGGGTAACCCAAACCCCAAAATAGGTGTCTGCGCCATAAACCCTCATGCGGGCGAGGGCGGACTCTTTGGCTACGGCGAAGAAGAGTCAAAAATCGCGCCGGGCATCCTGAACGCTAAAAATGCCGGAATCGACGTTACTGGTCCGCTGCCCGCCGACACTCTGTTTTTCCTTGCTGGACGAGGAGATTACGATTTGGTGGTCGCGATGTATCACGACCAAGGTCATGGACCAGTCAAAGTTTTGGGCATTGAGGCCGGCGTGAACATCACTGTCGGGCTGCCGGTCATAAGGACATCCGTCGACCACGGAACCGCCTTTGACATTGCTGGTTTAGGAAAAGCGGACTCTAGAAGCATGGTCGAGGCAATCCACCAGGCAGCCCAGATGGCGACGAGAGCCAATTAGCCAAAAGCCCAGCGACTAGTAAGTGAAGGGTTTTTGAAACGAGGCCCATTAACAAACCTGTGCCTTGGCAATGACCCCATCCACCCAGTTCGGAGCATGGGATATCGCTTGGGTTAGCAGTCCAGAGTGAATCCGGGTGAAGTGATCAAGACCAAGTGCAAAAACTCAACCTGAACGGGCTGACCCTGGTTCTACTTGTTATTCCATTGCGAAAAGCCACGCCACAAATTCGAACTCTGGAAGCAGCTGGAATAGCCCATCGAAGAAAGCTTTATATATTCAGATTTAGGCAAAGTCCGCAGCAAGTCAAATAGACGTTTCCTTAGGTTCAAGCCAAACCTATTCTCGCCGTCCAGCCAGAGCAGCACCGAAAGCCTAGTGAAGAGCTTGCTGCGCTCATAGTCTTCTAAGTCGTGCAGGTGCATTAGGTCGTCAGGCAATAGTGCCTGACGCGAGGGA
>Ga0136555_1000809_pt1 | contig 11918 bp, 12 predicted proteins | sample AntRauTorckE5432_FD_104927 | JGI IMG/M metagenome (GOLD analysis project Ga0136555, IMG submission 104927) | Saline lake microbial communities from Rauer Islands, Antarctica - Metagenome Torckler E5 #432 | ecosystem: Environmental > Aquatic > Non-marine Saline and Alkaline > Saline | place...
GCTCCAGTGTCACCTTTAACACCTTGAATACCTTGGAAACCTTGAGCTCCAGTAGCGCCAGTGGCTCCAGTGTTACCTTTAACACCTTGGATACCTTGAATACCTTGAATACCTTGAATTCCTTGAGCTCCTGTAGCGCCAGTGGCTCCAGTGTCACCTTCAACACCTTGAATACCTTGAATACCTTGAGCTCCAGTAGCGCCAGTGGCTCCAGTGTCACCTTTGACACCTTGAATACCTTGGATACCTTGAGCTCCTGTACCGCCAGTGGCTCCAGTGTCACCTTTAACACCTTGAATACCTTGGATACCTTGAGCTCCAGTAGCGCCAGTGGCTCCAGTGTCACCTTTAACACCTTGAATGCCTTGGATACCTTGAGCTCCTGTAGCGCCAGTGGCTCCAGTGTCACCCTTAACACCTTGAATGCCTTGGATACCTTGAGCTCCTGTAGCGCCAGTGGCTCCTGTAGCGCCAGTGGGACCGGTGATACCTGTATCACCTTCGAAGCCTTGAATACCTTGGGGTCCTGGTGGTCCGGTAGGTCCCTGAGGACCAGTAGTTCCAATACTACCAGTAGGCCCAACGGCTCCTGTATCTCCTTTTTGACCTTGTATGCCTTGCGTTCCTTGAGGTCCAGTTTCTCCCGTAGGCCCAAGGTTACCTTGCGGGCCCGTTGGTCCAGTTTGACCCTCTGGACCTGTGGGACCTTGGATGCCTGCCACACCTTGCGGTCCTAGGTTTCCAGTGTCTCCCTTGGCACCCGGAGGACCCGTAGGACCGAGAGGTCCCGTTGAACCTGTAGGACCGTTCACACCTTGAATACCCTGCGGACCTGGTGGACCTGTTTCTCCTGTGGTCCCAGTAGCGCCCACCGGTCCAGTGGGTCCCACTGGTCCATTAGGTCCCGTAAGGCCTTGAATACCCTGTGGTCCTGTGGGTCCCGTGATGCCTGGCACAAGTAAATCGTCGCGTCGCATGGCTGTGACGTGGTCGTCTGTGGGATTGTGAACCAGGATGAGTGTACCGTCTTGTGGCGTGTTGCTAGTGTCGAAGGTGGTAAAGTCCAGGTTCATGAGTAAGGTCAGAAGCAAGGTTTCCACGTCACCACTGATGAGATCCATAATATCGTCTCCCAGAGGTATCTGTTTCCAGATAGCTGCACCTTGTGTATCTTCCAAGCAGAAGAAGGCTTCATTGGTGGCGCTGTTGACCCAGAGCGACGCTTCTCCGTAGCCTTGTGTGACATCATCATCCGGTGTGGGGTTTCTCAACTTGCTGCTGATCTTGCGCAGGCCAAGGTATTCTCGCGTACCGTCTGGATCTGCCATGAGCAGACGTCCATCTGGTTCGACCGACATGAGTTCTTCGCCTTGGAGGTTTTGCACGATCAAACGCTTGTCGTCGTGATCGTAGGTTAGAGTCATGTCGCCCAAGCGAATGCTGTCTGAGACGTCAATCATATCTGCGTAGATCTTTTTCCAGCGCCGGTAGCTGAACCCGAAGACGTAGGTTGAGTCTTCCAGCGGTGCCACACCGACTTCTTCGGAAAGAGGCAGAGCTGCGGCGTTGATTTCTCCTTCTGGAATGTTGGTGGAGAAGAGCTGTCGCCCTGCCACGGCCACAACATTATTTTCGTCCACGTCGCCTGTTTCTACCTGTCTCATGGCTTCTACAATCAGGTAGACCATAATGCCGCTGGCTGCGGTCAGTGCCACACCGGCCATGGCTAACGCCAGACGTGGGTCGCTACTCAAACTCATGGTGAACGTTCGGTAGCGTTAGCGTTAGCGACCCGTTTGGCGTATGTATGTGGGTGTATCTACCAGTGTCTTTTTGTCTTGTGTCTTTGTTTCTTTCTTTCCTACTACAGGTTGGGTGCGCACGGTGTGAACGGGTACAGTGTGCAACTTTGAGGTGTGCTTAATATTTGTCTACATGTGTGTGTATGTGTACTAATGTAAAGCTACAATGTACAAATAGAGTCAGGCACCTGTTCATGAACATGTATTGTAAAGATCTGATCTAGAGTTTTGTGTGGTGTGTGTTGAGCAAAAGTCCCTGGTCTAGTAAGTGTTGGTGGTACATGCCCGTGGTCAGCGGCATGGCGCAAGCTAAGTACTTTGTTCGGTCTTCTGGTTTCCAGAGATCCGCGACCAAGCCGAATGAAGGGTTGGGCGTTTTCCAGCCCGGTCCGTATATGTCTTCCAGGTACATTTCTGGATGCATGGGGACCGGTACAGCAAAGCCCAGTGCGTGGTTATCTTCGGTGGGCGGCATCCAGGTTTGCAAGAACAATTCTATGAACTGGTAGTCCCTCCAGAAACCGAAGCGTTTGGGACGCGCACAGTCACCATCCAGTGATTCTTCTGTCAGCAGGGCTGCATTGTACTCTGGCCAGTGGTCTACCAGCAAAAAGCCCGCTCGTACGGCTTCGAACACTACATGCTCGTAGATGGTGTACCAGTCGTATACAGAAACACCCAGGTCTACATCGTGATCATGTGCAATAAATCCGCCTTCACGTGTGAGTCCCAGGGCTGTACCGAAGGCCGCATAGTACTTGACGTCGTGCTTTACCAAAATGTCGGTAAGTTCGTGCAAGGCCACGGTCATTTTTTCGACATCCATGCGAAAAAGACTCGCATGTAGACCCTGCTTTCCCGGCCACCCGGTGCACAGTGGGTGTTGGTAGTAAGCTTGCTTCAAGCTCCTTTCTACGTTGGTAAGCTGGCTCTTGAACAAAGTATTGTTATCCACGACTTGCGTTTGCAAAGTGTCGAGTTTTTGGTCCATTGATTGCCTCAAGTCATTGATTTCCTCTTGTCCAGCTTCCTGACGTTCCACCACTTGTGTACGCATGTCTGAAGCTGTATCATGAATAGTATTTTGCAGAATGTACAGGGCTACGATACCTGAGACCAACAGTGAGAACGTGACGACTACGACAGTGATGTACCAAAGCCACATGACGACAGGTACCGATAGTCTATCCGCCTGAAGACTAATAAGAAAGCAATCACAGGAATCGCAGTGTGTTTTGATTTATTGTGTGTCACGGTTTTTTTCATTTTGTATCATGGCAGAGCTTTCTCATGCACTTGTGTCTGGTGAGTTTACAATCCATAGAGATGGAAATCCGTGGTTGCGAATACGTCTAAACGAGAACAAACGAGAGGTTGCTAAAGGTGTTGACAAAGTAGCGGTGGTGTACCGTCCGACTCTGTCCGCCCTCGTTCAGGTAGTAGAGGATTTTCAGTCGGAGGGCAAGTTGCCAGTGGAATTTCAAGCAGGTGTGCGGCATTTCTGGCACAGTTGGATGGAGTCTAAGAAGAGTACCACACTGACCACGGGCAACATGGAAGAATTATTAACGCGAAACGCTTTCGAGCAAGAAGAGGTCAGGTTGTGTGTGCGTCCTTCGCTAGGTGTTGAAGCTTCGACATTATCGGTGTACGAGCCAGGTGCAGGTACAGGTCGCTGGACACGTTTGCTACAAGACCGATTTTCCGCGGTGCACGCATTTGAGCCGTTTGCCTCCGTCTCTCCAGTGACTCTGCGAGAAGGACAAGACACGTGGACAAACCAGCAGAGTTGTAAGCCTCAGAAATATGATGTATTGTTTGTGGCAGGTGTATGTCCTCTGAAATCTGACTATCAAGTTCGACAGCTGGTAGCAGAGGCGGAGCATGCAGGAGCCCGTCATATGATATTTGTCGAGTCTGTGAACAACGCGCACTTGTTGCTCATTGATCACCCTTGTCCGCGTCTGGGTCAGAAGTACAGTGCTGTGTACCGAACCCGGTCTTGGTGGCAACATGAGCTGGTAGCTCCTGAGCGGTGGCAACTGGTGCATCAGGCTTACATGGCGGCTCCGGGTCCGAACCGCAGCCAGCGGATGGTGTTGTGGTTTGCAGCTTCTCCTTCAGGTACTGGAACTGGTCCCTCTGCAGATTCGCCGTGAAGAACGGATGTTTGTTTTGCCAGTGGTCGAGGTATCGGTCGCTGAGTATCATTTGCAGCACGGTGATGTCGCGATTGCGCATGTAGTCTACGTACACTGGGTTATCATCAATGTAGAGGTCCACTTCGTGTTGTTTCAAATGTTCGTACTTGTGTTGTGCCATGCGTTCAAAGTGTCCTTCGGGTACTGGAGTATCATACTCGAAGCCGCACAGTACGTCTGCGTACATGTGCGGTTTGATGCCGATGTTGCGCAGGCCACGCACCACTTCGGCTTTCTGGGAGACGGGTGTTCCGGTCAACACCCAGATACAGTGCGAGGGATAGACCAGAAAAAAGGCCTTAAAGAAGCCGGGGTGGGCGCTAATGGTATCATGAAAGTCAATAGCCACTCGAGGCATGTGGCAGGTGTGGGTTCGCAGCTTGGAAGAGCTGACTGCACCGTGGCGCGGCAAGCTAACGATCTCTGCGCCAGGTTTCATACTGCTCTTCACCGCCTGCAAGGTCGTGTGGCTGATATCGGGACCATGCACAAAGATCTCGTACTGTGGAAACTTGCGCTCCTCTCCGTAGCTAATGACAGCGTCGCAATGAGGTGAAATCATCTCCATGCGCACATCGAACGTGTTCATGGGATGTTTGTCTTTGGTCACAATGACAAATTCATCTGTACACAGGCCTACGACCAGTTGATGCTGTGGATACAACTGTCTGATGTGGCGCAACATACGCACGTGACCCAAGTGCATGCCGTCATACACTCCCAAGGTCAGGCACACTGGTTTGACCTCGCTCATGTTGCTTTACAACGTTAATGTAAAGCGTTAATGCTACGGATTGAGCAAAGGCGAGCACTTTACTTTTTCAGTCAATGGGTGGGCTTGTAAAGGTTTGGTTGCGCTTTCTTCAGGTGTGAAGCATGTGTGAGGGGCGTTTGTTGAGCACATGTTTCCAGCTCTGAGCGGCATCGAGGGCTCGGGGTGGCAAAGTTACTTGCCTGAACCAGTCCTGCAAGTAGGCTTGTTGGGTGTCGGTCCATTGAGCGCCCAGGTTCACCAAGGGTATAACGTAGCCTTGTGTGCTGACCCACAGTAACAAGTGACACTGCTGTACCTCACTGGCTTTCACTGCGACAAAGCCTTGTGTGTCTTCACTGTCACCTTGCCACTTGAGCGCCAAGCAGTAGTGCTGAGCTTTCAACGCCGAATCGCTTTGTACTGGTGTGTGTTTTGTTTGGCTGTTTGTTGTGTCTGACGCATTACCTTCTGGTGTAGGGAACCGCATGAGCAACGGGGGTAAAATACTTACACGTCTCCAGCGTGAGCGGAGTATACGGTTTATCCAAGGCCATAGTTCCTGACGTGCACGTGCCGCGTCGGAGGCCAGTTTGAAGCAGCGGTCGAAACGAGTGTGGTGTGCGCTGGTGTGGTCCCAGCTGAGTTCGTAGGTTTTTGAGGCCTCACCAGGTAGGACTTCTTCAATGGTTGTGTCACTTTTCCACTGGTGATGTTCGGTGTGTTGCGTTTGCAAAAAGTCTTTGAGACTGCGTGTGAGGGCTTTCCAGTGCACGGGTGAGTATCCGTTTTGCTCGGCCAGGTGGCGTGGATTTCGTTGCTCCAGTGCTTTGTGTCGCTTAGCAGTCCAGCTTTCGTCAGAACAGGCGTACAGCTCACGCTCCAGTCGGTCCAAGTCTCTGCGTGGTGCATTTTCAATCTCACGTACTAATACTCGCAGCACGGACAGGCGTGTTGAGGACATGTTCACAGCGTCTATGAAATTTGCTGCAGCCTGTGGTTAGTCCAACACTTCCAACCACTCTTGTGTGTTTCTTTCGTGGTCGAAAATGGGGTAATAGGTGGAAGTTAGGGTGGCTTGGACACGATACTGTTCGTCAAAGATGGGATATTCACCATTTGGTGGAGGTTTCTCTTGTGAAATTCGGCTTAACACCAACGGTGGTTGTACTTCAGCGTCCACTGCAACCTCTATGGTGGGTTCATCGTCGACTGGGGAATCTTCAGCCATGAGAGAGTCCAGATCTCGTAAGGCCAGGTCATATTCATGATTGAACATATGAACGTCTATAACCGCCACTTGTGATGTTGCTACTTCAGCCGCTTGAGCGCTTTCGCTTTCACTATCACTTTCGCTTTCACTTTCGCTGGGATCTCCTTCATTTTTCCAGAAAGTGGAGGCGTCGAAAAGTTTCCAACTGGGTTCCGGTGGCGGCTGGGGAAAAGACACACCTGGCAGTCGCTTTAATTTCCACCTTTGCCTCAGTGCCGTGATCAAATCCGCACGAGACAGACGGTGAGGAACAGCCACACTGTAGTGCAGCTCCGCTATGTGGGCTAGGGCCCTAGTATTTAAGAGCTGAAGGGTCTGTTTGAAAGGCTGCAAATTGCCCGTGGTGCGAATACGCCACAACATGGACCATAACTGACGTTTGCGCGCCGACGAGGTACTATTCTTCACCTGCACTCCCAAATCCCGAAGAAGACGGTAAAGACTCATGGCGATACACTGTAACTACAGCGACGACTTTCTTACTACTAGAAGATGGTGATTTTTCTACATTTCTACATTTGTACATGTACCTGAGTACCTAGCAGCATGTGCAGCATTTGGGTTTGCATTTCCCCCACAGCTTCTTGGCGCAGCTTTCCACTTTTTGAAACACGTCCTTGTTTTTGGCCAGCTTTCTGCCCCAATCAATGATTTGCGGCAGGAACTTTTTGGTGAGGTTCAGTTCAAAGATCTTGTGGCTGTTGTCTGTGGGAGGTACCGGCGGCTGTGGTTCTACGGTCACTTCGGGCTGTTTTGCAGGTGTCTTAACCTCTGGCTCTTCGGGAGTCGGAGCTTGGGTCTCTAGTTCTGGTTCTGGTTCCTTCACCATACCTGCTCCGTGGAGCATGGTGTGCTTCTGAACCTCCAGTACTTCCTCCATGACGATGAGCACCACATGCTTGCGTTCGGGTCCCGTGGACACGTCTAGCGTGACGGCATTGATCATCGCGGACTCTATAGCATCCGTCAGCGATTCCTGCTTGAGCACGGCACGCACCATGGGTATAAGCGCTTCCACGGTGACCTCGGACTCTGAGTTCAGGCCTGCTTGCAAGTCGCCATCCCTGAGCTGCAAGGCCAGGCGTACTAAACTGACTTGTCGGTCAATGATGCCGAAACCATCCATGTTTTTCAGTGTATGAAAGAAAGAAAACGGTGTGGGTCGATCCAAATTTTTCGGCAGACACAGTTGATTTGTTTCTAAAGCAACATGGGTACATCTTTGAGTTCTTGGTTTTCCACTGGTACGTACGCTCAAGCTCAGGTGACGAAAGAATCGCCTCTGCCGTGCCTGACGGATACGCTGGTGGTTACATATCCGGACACCGTCCTTCCCGAGGCACCAGCTCCAAAGTGTCCCGCTGCACCTCGCAGTCTGGAGGTTCCGTTCAAGCACAGTGCTCTGAGGAGAAAGACGCGTCGTAAAAAACACCAGCGCCGGCTACACTGGCAGGCCCAACGTAAGCGTGGGTCTCGCTTTTTCCCTTACTACCGTCCCGTGCGTACCCGCAGGACACGTCACAATGTGCAACAACCGCTGACCACACAACAGGGTTTTCAAGGCAAACAAAAGTACAGGCGCGCGTGAAGTATTATGTAACTGTATGTACAATGTAAGCGCTTTACAGTAGTGTGTGTGCCTGGAGTTACATGTACACTGTAGGTTCAGTCCAATAGCCAGCGTTTTTCAAAACGTCGAAGTCTCATGTACAGCTCGGGCTGCACGGTTTCGTCGCGAGTGAGAATGCGACGTATTTTGGTCTCTACTTGTAGCCGATGTCTGATCTCTCCATGAATAAATATGCACGGCAGTACTTGGGCTTTTGGTTCGATGATTTCCTCCAGAATCCACTCCAAGAGCTCAAAGGCCTGGCTAGGTAGCTGGATCAATTGAAGACAGTATTCGGTGATTCGGTGTTTTTGGCCGAACGCGCGGTGTACAAACTGCCTCTTTTCGCTCGTGGAACAGCATTTGGTGATTTTGTACATGAGGTAACCGAGGAACAGGCGGTACCAGTCACGACAAATCTCGAAATCAAGCTGTGTGTTTCGAGTTACACGTCCCTTTTCGTTTTCTTGCCACAGGCGCCGCGCGTACTTCATGTAATCGCGCTGCCAGAGCTTCAGAATGGACTGAACCAGCACCACTACGGATGTACCTAGTGAGAATTTGGCATTTTTGGGGTCGTCTTGCAATTGTGCTAGTATGAGAGCGACTTCAGGGCTCCACTGGACTGGTGTGTTCGGATGGAGGTCGGAGGTCATCTCTGCAACCTTGACCTCAGCACTGTTATCGGGCTCAGCCCTGTTCTCGGGCTGAACTTGTGCTTGCTTGTTGAGCTCCATCTGCATCAACATTGCGTACTTTGCATCGTCTTGAATTTGAATACGTTTCCTATTGAGCTTCTCCCAGCTGACACGCGCGTTTTCCAGCTCATACAGTAGTTGATCCTTCTCTTCTAAGACCTTGGTTTCTTCGACTTTGGCGGACAGGGTGGCGATGTGGTTGTAGAGGATGCTGGCCTGTTCGTCGAGTGGGTCATCCGTGATGGGCGGAATGTAAGGTACCACCTTAACCTCGTCCGTGTTGAACTGCTCCATGGTCAAGTGACTTAACTCTGCTTTATCCACCAGTGAGGATCTCAGAGACACTAAGTGTCTACTCGGATCACTGCAAAAAATGGACGTTATGTTATCGAAATGTACAGTTACACCATATGTGGGCATTTGGTCTGTCCTTAGTTCAAGTGTTTGCCCGTCTGTGAAAAAGCCTATGTAGTGCATCTGGTTACTGTTATAGGTCACTACCCTGTTGGACAAAACCTCTGTTTCGTCACACATCAAAAGCATGTTGTATGTATTTCGATCCTTCGTACATATGTGGATCTTGATTGCCACATTGTAGTACGCACTGGTATCAACAGTGCATCGTGGGCCCTCCAACTGCTTGTTGTCCACCACCCACGCACAATTTTGAACAATATGTATGGGGAGTCTATGTTTGCGACTGGCGTCCATCATGGTACACTAACTGGCTCCAGGAACGGGTGGGTAGGTTGGTGGGGTGTGGAGAGTTGCCAATTGAGGCTATGTTATCCACGTACACATATCACACTGCCTTAATGTGTATCAACAAGGTTTTGCATACTGTAACATAGAGTGCCTTTGTGTTCACGATGTGCATGTTGGAACTCTCTGTTGTTACAAGCATAGTCGGGTCTAACCGCATACAACTGCGTTGAAATGGACTCCTACAATAGCCCCAAACCTATGGTGGTCCTGACCATCGTGGCACGACTGGACGAGAGTTCCACGAATCGATCGGTGCGGTACCGTGTACGCATGCCCAGCGGATCCACACGCGATGTGAACGCGCATGGACTACAGCGTTTGCAGAAGCAGTTGCATGCGAGCGCGTGTGCGCAAAATCGTGTCTTTCGCCAGGAGTACGAGTTCCTGAGCGTACATCCTCGCCATTTGCGCTGGAACCACAAGACACAGCAGGCCGAGGTGTTGGGTAGAGTACAAGGCTCTGAACGCGGAGCGTACGGAGAGTGGATTCGTTTGAAACACTCTCATGCCGAGCTTCGAAACAGCACGTTGTGCTGGAGCGACGTTTATGGTTACAAATTTGACTTTGGGCGTTATTTGACGTTGGAGCTTGCGGACGGTACGTTTGCCGGCTCCACATTCGTACCTGCATACCATCTACCCTTGGGGCAACAATTGGTGGACTGGAAACAGACACAAGTGGTGTGTGTGGAGGGCATTGCAGGCGTGAAGTTTTTGAATGGAGAGTTTCATTCAGCTTCCATCCTTCAACTGGGTCATTCTATTTGGTCAGCATACGTCTGGGTCCAAGGAAAAGCCGGTCGTTATTTGACCTTTTCCCAGGCACCTCCACAGCTCAGACGGGGTTTCATTGTCGAAAGTGTTCTGCCAAAACGGCTGCGCGTGTCGGTCAACCTGCCACGTCCCATAGCGGCCAATCATGACCTGAAAATCAAGCTCAGAACGTGCAACACGCACAAAGCAACCAGTACAGCTGTGTACTTGCGCTACGCGTACCAAGGTGGTTTGTTTGGCATGATGGTACGTCCACAAGCTGGACAGCGCGCGGGTTTTACACCGCTGTCGCAACTGCCTGCCAAGTACAGAAAGGTCTCTGCCCAAGTGATACGTCGTCAGCACCGGCCACCCTTCTGGCACTGCGTAGAGGTTCGCCATTTGGAAACCTGCGACAAGTTCGAACTGGATCACAAGGCGGTGGACTTGCCGCGTGAGCTCATCAACGCACGCGCCTGTGTGACTTACAACTAACACACCTACACCCACACATACATACACATACCGGTGTTCTTAATTTTTATAGAGGTTCTGATTAAAGCAAAGTAGCAGATTATTCCTTCCTTCCTTGTGTGAGAAAGCCAATGGGTGTTCGTACCAAGATCTGGGGACCTCACGCGTGGGTCTTTCTGCACGGTTTAGCCCATGCGCTGGATGAGTGTGAGCTACCTCAACGCCGTTTGGCCTGGGCTCGCTTTAACCGTTTGATGCAACGTTTGGTGCTTTATCTTCCATGTGTGTACTGTCGTGTGTCCTACAGTGGCTTTACGTCTCCACCCACTGGTTCGTTGAGCACTCAGTTGCCGCTGACGGACCCTGAAATCACTTCAGCCTACGCCTGGTCGGTGGCCATTCACAATAGCGTGAACCGCAAGCTCGAGGTGCCTGAGCTCAGCGTGGAGCAGGCCCAGCGAGAGAATCCTCCTGTCAGTCTCACCAGTGCTCGCTGGATGAATGCCTGGTTTCAAATGGTGGCCTTTGTACTTTCGGACTATCAGAAACGTCCTGTTTGTCGTCAATCCACTTTGCTGAACGAGTTTTTGCCGGAGGTGGTGGACCTGTTGCGCGTCTTGGACCACCCTTTCGTCAAGTACGTGGACCGACACTATCCTGATCTCTGGCAGTGTGGGTCTCACTGCGTGAGTTCCAGACTGGAGCAGCGGCTGAGATGCTTGTGCCGATATCGCAAAGCTTGGTACGCCTGGCAGCCGGAAGCTCGAACCATTTACACCATTACGCGTGCAGGACAGTTGGCCACGTGCTTGTCGGCGATTGTGGGCTGCACCACAGCCCAAAAGGGTGTCAAAGGGTGTGTATAAGAAAAACTGTGGAATCGACCACTGTCTTTTGCGCTTTGTTGACTTTTCGCGTATGGCGTCTGCGTGCGTTCGCGACACTGGTTTGTCCCATGTGGACAGACTGGTGTGTGGTTTACTCATGCATCTGTTCACGACGCGTGCTATTGAAAAGGCACGGGAGATCTGTCGTCACTACCGTTTGCCGTCCGTGGACAAGCGACTTTTACCAGGCGCGTTCAAGCTGGCCATGTTGGCAGAAATGGAACGTGATGAAGATGCAGTGCTGAACTTATTTGACTTGTACTCTCGCAACGACCCCAAGCTCACGAACATTCCCGTGTGGAGATCGCTGGCCACGTTGTGCCCGCTGTTGGAGGGCCAACTGGAACCCAGAGCCTTGTCACAAGCCCTCTCGGCACTGGCTGCACCTTCTCTGCAGGTGGATTTGAGCGCTAACGCCACGTCGGACGTAGAAGAAGCCGGCGATGACTGTCAGTGCCACTTGTGTCAGGTGTGGGATTCTGTCGACGAAGAGTTCGGACGCGCTGGGTTTCCAGAGCATCCTATGGTCACGCCCATGCTCTGTTCCATTAATGACATGGAGACCAAACTTCAAGCCTTGGAAGCGGCACAAAATGAAGCTTCCGGCGACGAGACAGCCTAATTAGGTGCCACACCTGTCAATAAGTTCCAAGAAGAAAAGCCATTTCTGCATCCAATCACCACTACCCACACACACACACACAC
>Ga0136555_1000810_pt1 | contig 11917 bp, 8 predicted proteins | sample AntRauTorckE5432_FD_104927 | JGI IMG/M metagenome (GOLD analysis project Ga0136555, IMG submission 104927) | Saline lake microbial communities from Rauer Islands, Antarctica - Metagenome Torckler E5 #432 | ecosystem: Environmental > Aquatic > Non-marine Saline and Alkaline > Saline | place...
ATAGCGAATACCTTTTTTGTCGCCCAAGAAGGCGGAAAGTTTGGCGTGCTCAACCTTTCTGGCGAAGTAATTATACCTTTTCAATATCAAGCAATCACGAAAATAAGTACCACAGCTGGATTATTTAAAGCTAAAAAAGAAGGTAATTATATGCTTATTAATAGCAAAAACGAAATCCTCAATGCAGAAAAATTTGACGATATAGCGAATTTTGAATTTCGACGTATTTCTAATTATACCACGGAACGTAAAGGAATCGCGTTAGCGTTTAGTAATGGAAAAATGAGAGAAATTGACGAGAATGGTACGTTTTTGACGGAACCTGTTTCCATGCAGCCACACGATGGATTTCAATCATTAACAACGCTAAAAATTGCACTTGTTGACGCTTTAAACAGTCCAAATGATAGTGCACTTTATTATTTTGCAGAAAAGATAGCACCATCTGGTCATCTAATGTACTTCTTTAAAGATGCAGAATCGAAAATAAAAAATCGGACGCAAGACTTAGATTATCAGTCTATAATATCTCGCTATTATCAAAAGCTAATGGAATTTAAATATTCTACTTGGAAAAATGAATACCTTAGTTTTGATTCATCCAATATTTATACGGAAGATTATACGGTTGAAGATGATGGATTTGTCACGAATCGTAGGATTGATAATTGGGCGTATGGAGATACACGAATACTTGAAAAAATACTACGAAACTCCCTTAAAATAAATGGTTATTGGATTAGTGGTTATTTTGCAAAAAGCTATTTTTAATTCTGATAATCTCTTAAACGTGTCTAATCGTAAGTATTTTTAAATTCGCTTCGACTAAATATAATTTATGACTTTTTGCTAAAATGGAAAACGCCTTATTCAGTTCAAAAGAACTAAGCAAGGCGTTTTTCAAAATCCCGATTAAGGGTCGGACACTTTCAAAGCGTCCGACCCTTTTCATTATACATTTTTATAATGTCGCTAAACTGTCTTCCAAACTCTTTACTCTCGCTTCGCCATCCGCCAATTTCTGACGTTCTTTTGCCAAAACAGGAGCAGGAGCATTATTCACAAAGCGTTCATTACTAAGTTTCTTAGTTGTGCCAATCAAAAACTTTTTCGCACGTTCTAATTCACCCGTTAAGCGAATTTTTTCCGCTTCGACATCGATTTCTTTTTCTATTTTAACATAGAATTTCTCCGCACCAGTTACGAAAGCAACCGTAGAATCGGGTTCTATTTCCGTCAATTCAATCGAAGCCAAATAACCCAAACGCATTAATAAAGAATTCAATTTTCCGTCTGCTAAAAATGTTTTTCCAGCGTCCGTTGATTGAATAAAAACCGTCAATTCCTCTTTCGGTTTCAATTGATTTTGATTACGAATATCTCTAATACTTGAAATAACAGATTGTGTAAATTCAACTTCTTTTAATAAAGTTTTATCAAAATCACCGCCAGTTTGCCAAGCCGAAATAACACAATCTTCGCCCTCTTTTCGGTCTTTCAATTCATGCCAAATCTCTTCCGTGATAAACGGCATAAACGGATGCAAAGCCGTCATTAACTGCTCGTATAAATCAATCGTTGCTTCTAATGTTTTGCGGTCAATCGGCTCACCATAAACAGGTTTCACCATTTCTAAATACCAAGCAAAAAAGTCATTCCACATGAAATTGTACAAATTCATCAAGCCTTCTGACAAACGGAAAGCTTGAATACTTTCCTCTAAATTTGCCAATTCTTGCTGTAACTTATTATTCATCCAAGTAATCGCCAAATCGTTTAAAATTTGAGATGCCGCATTTGGATTTTTTTCTACAACTTCCCAACCTTTTACCAAACGTAAAGCATTCCACATTTTATTAGAAAACTTACTGCCTTGCTCACAAAGTTTGTCATCAAACAACAAATCGTTTCCTGCCGCAGCACAAGACAACATTCCAAAACGAACGCCATCAGCACCGAATTTTTCAATTAATCCCAAAGCATCAGGCGAGTTTCCAAGTGATTTACTCATCTTGCGACCTTTCTCATCTCGAACCATTCCCGTAAAGTAAACTTGCTTGAACGGACGTTTTCCTTCAAACTCATAACCAGCGATAATCATTCTTGCTACCCAGAAAAAGATAATATCCCAACCAGTTACTAAAACACTTGTTGGAAAATAATAATCTAATTCTTCCCGATTTTCAAAACCATCAAAAACCGACATTGGCCAAAGCCAAGAAGAAAACCAAGTATCCAAAACATCTTCGTCTTGACGTAAATCTTCAATCGTCAAATCAGGTTTCCCTAATTTTTCTTGCGCTTTCGCCAATGCTTCTTCTGGTGTTTTTCCAACAAAAACGTCTTCACCATAATAGTAAGCCGGAATTCGTTGTCCCCACCACAACTGACGAGAAATACACCAATTTCTGATGTTTTCCATCCAGTGACTGTACATATTTTTGAACTTCGCAGGCAAAAATTCCACCTCATCGCTTTCCACCGCATCAATCGCAGGCTGAACCAATTGCTCCATATCCACATACCATTGCAACGATAAACGAGGCTCAATCACTGCATTTGTACGTTCCGAATGACCCACTTTATTTTTATAATCTTCAATCAGCACCAAAGCACCCATTTCCTCCAAATCTTTCGCAATCAACTTACGTGCTTTAAATCGGTCTTCACCAATATAAAAACCAGCCGTTTCGCTCATCGTACCGTTTGCGTTCAGAATATCAATCGTTTCTAAACCGTGCGTTTGTCCGATTTCATAATCATTCGGATCGTGAGCAGGCGTGATTTTCAAACAACCCGTTCCAAACTCCACATCAACATATCTATCCACAATAATCGGAATCGAACGATTACACATCGGAACAATCGCCCGTTTTCCGTGCAAATGCGCAAATCGTTCATCTTTTGGATTTACTGCAATCGCCGCATCTCCTAAAATTGTTTCCGGTCGAACCGTTGCTATCGTTATATATTCATCTTCCGTTCCTTCAATCAAATATCGAACATGATATAATTTTGACGTTACATCTTTATAAATTACTTCCTCATTCGACAAAACTGTCAAAGCCTCGGGATCCCAATTTATCATTCTCAATCCACGATAAATCTTGCCTTTTTCGTATAAATCAACGAAAACGTCAATTACCGCATCGTATAATTTTGGTTCCATCGTAAAGCGAGTTCTGTTCCAATCACAGGACGCACCCAATTTTTTTAATTGTTGTAAAATAATGCCACCATATTCCTCTTTCCATTCCCACGCATATTCCATGAACTGTTCCCGAGTTAAATCCGACTTCTTAATCCCACGTTCTCGCAACATCTTCACGACTTTCGCTTCGGTCGCAATCGACGCATGATCCGTACCAGGAACCCAACAAGCATTTTTACCTTCCAAACGAGCTTTACGAATCAAAACATCTTGAATCGTATTGTTCAACATATGTCCCATGTGCAAGACACCAGTGACATTCGGCGGCGGAATGACGACGGTAAACGGCTCTTTTGTCTCATCTACTTTCGAACTAAAATAGTCCTTATCCATCCAATGCTGATACCACTTTGCCTCGATTTCATTCGGGCTGTAATGTGTTGATAAACTCATTTTTTTTCTAATTATATATATGATTAAATTTTGACACCGAGCAATACGGATTTTACGGATTATTTCCATTTAAAATACGTATTTGGAATGTCAATAATCGTTTTAACTTATTTTGAAATTCAAAAGTCCGCAAAGATAGGAAATTTGATTTTGACGGGGATATGGATTGAGCGGATTTTTTCTTTTTCCATAGGCACAACCTATGGTTACTCACATTCAACCCTTTCAGGGTTTTTCGCTGTTTGAAACCGTGATACCGATTTCCTGTGTGCAATCGCCGAGGTTTCGGGGCAGGCGGCAATCAATTTTATTAAATCACAAAATTAGTATTCAGAATTATACAACAGTCAATCATCCACTATTTATTTTTCCTGTTCCTTTTCATAACGAACTTTACTCAAAATAGCATCGCCAAAAAACGAAATGCCTGCCATAAATACGCAAAATGCCAATGTTCCGTAAATGACCCAGTCCCAAAATACCACACCGTTATTTCTCAAAAACGCAGCATCAACAATCATGGACAAGCCCGTTCCCATCAAAACCGCACCGATGCCTCCGTAGGCAAACCATTTTCTATAATGTTTAGATTTGAATTTCATAATAGTTTTTTTAATTTTTATAAAATGTTTTAAGAATCAATTATTTACACAAATATAAACCATCGTATTAAAAAGCAACAATCGTTTCGTTTTTTGAAATTTATTCAGTTTTATATTTTTTATTACCTAAACCGATATCAGATAGACTTTTAAAATTAAAAAAAGGAAAAAAATACAATATTAATATCACAGGTAGCGACTATTTTTGTTTGTCCTATTTTGCGACAGTTAAAGCAGCCGCTACCGGTGAGAATTAGCTTAAATTACGCCTAATTTTTTGCCTACTTTCGTAAATGCGGCAACTGCTTTTTCCAAATGTTCTTGCTCGTGACCAGCCGAAATTTGTACCCGAATTCTCGCCATTTCCTTTGGTACGACAGGGAAGAAGAAGCCGATGACATAAATCCCTTCTTTCAATAATTCATCTGCAAAAGCTTGGGATAATTTCGCATCGTAAAGCATCACAGGAACGATAGCCGTTTCGCCTGGCAAAATATCAAAACCTGCGGCTTCCATTTCCTTGCGGAAATATTTAGCGTTATTTTCCAAATTATCTCGCAAAACCGTTGAAGCCGACAAAATATCCAAGACCTTAATCGAAGCTCCGACAATCGAAGGTGCTAACGAATTCGAGAATAAATACGGGCGAGAACGCTGACGCAATATTTCTACGATTTCCTTACGAGCCGCCGTAAATCCGCCCATTGCGCCGCCTAACGCCTTGCCAAAAGTTCCTGTAATAATGTCCACACGACCCAAAACACCACAATGTTCGGCAACGCCACGACCATTAGCACCAATAAAACCAGTTGCATGACAATCATCGACCATGACCATTGCATCGTATTTGTCCGCCAAGTCACATATTTTATCTAATTGTGCCAACGTGCCATCCATTGAAAATACACCATCGGTGGCGATTAAACGCCGTCTTGCTCCTTGTGCTTCAATCAACTGTTTTTCCAAATCCGCCATGTCGTTGGTTGCGTAACGGTAACGTGCCGCTTTGCATAGACGAACACCGTCAATAATTGAAGCGTGATTCAAAGAATCTGAAATAATTGCATCTTCCTTTCCTAATAATGGCTCAAATAATCCGCCATTCGCATCGAAAGCTGCTGCGTACAAAATCGCATCTTCGCAACCTACAAATTTTGCAATTTTTCGTTCTAATTCCTTATGAATATCTTGCGTTCCGCAAATAAAACGAACGGACGACATGCCGTAACCATGGGAATCAATCGCATCTTTCGCCGCCTGAACTACCTCAGGATGTGAAGATAAGCCCAAGTAATTATTTGCGCAAAAATTCAAAACTTCGCCACCTGGTTGTGCTTGAATTTCAGCCGCTTGTGGTGTTGAAATGATGCGTTCTTTTTTATATAATCCTGCTGCTTCGATAGCAGCCAATTCTTCTTGTAATGGTTTTTCTACGTTTTTAAACATTTTTTTTAGTCATTGACGGCAAGTAAAGTATAAATTAAATCGCCGTTGTTATTAATTGTTTTTCTAAATTTAAAATCATGTCAGCCGTCATTTTGGCTAAGTCATATTTTGGCTGCCAATGCCAATCTTGACGAGCTTCGGAATCGTCAATAATTTGCGGCCAAGATTCAGCGATTTTTTGACGGAAGTCTGGTGCATATTGAATCGTAAATTCCGGAATTTTTTGCTGAATCGCTGCTGCTAATTCTGCTGGCGAAAAACTCAAACCTGCCAAATTATAACTATTCGTAACGGTCATATTTTTTTTAGGTGCATCCATTAATTCCAACGTTGCCCGAATCGCATCTTCCATATAAATCATTGGTAATACGGTATTTTCCGCAAGGAAACACGTATATTTTTGATTCAAAATAGCTTCATGGAAAATTTCTACTGCATAATCCGTTGTTCCGCCGCCAGGTTTGGATTGATACCCAATAATCCCAGGATAGCGCAACGAACGCACGTCAACGCCATAGCGACTGTGGTAATAATATGCCCAGTTTTCACCGGCTGCTTTGCTGATACCATACACTGTTGCAGGAATTAAAGGTGTGTATTGTGTCGTGGATTCTGGCGGTTGATGTTCGCCAAATACTGCAATCGAACTGGGGAAAAAGATTTTTAAATCGTGCTTTTTAGCCGTTTCCATGACGTTAAAAAAGCCGTTCATATTAATTTCCCACGTTCGTAAAGGGTCTTTTTCACCGTTTGCGGAAAGGATAGCCGCCAAGTGATAAATCTGCGTAATTTCGTACTGCGTCACCAACTCCTCAAAGTGTATGACATCTAACACGTCTAATTGCTCAAACTGAACATCTTGATTCGGTTTGTTCGCAATATCTGTTGCAACGACTCTATCGTAACCATATTTCTCTTGCAATGCTCGCACGAGAACAGTTCCAATCTGCCCGTTTGCCCCAGTAATTAGGACATTTTCTTTCATTTTTAGTATAATATATTTGTCTGATTGATTACAAAAAAACAACGTAATTGGTAATCAAACAAACAAACCATAAATATGGAGGGTGCAAAACTAGGTTTTTTTTAGAAATTGAAGATTTTAATTCGGGGATTAAATTATTGTTTAATAAATGTTCCTTGTTTTACCAACTGTTTATCTTTACAAATACCACAATAATACACGTATTTTTGCCAATTGGCAACCTCGATTTCAATTTGTGAATCGACCATATTTTTTTGAATAATTAACTTTCCTAAAGGATTAAAAACACGAATAATCGCATTTTCTAATGGTTGTTCAAATTGAAAATAAATTTGGTTTATAGTCGGATTCGGAAAAATTCTGACGGTATTAATTTGAAAATTGATAAGGTGATTGGTGTTGTTCAATAGTTCACAACCCGGCACAACGCAACCGAAACTATCGGCTTATAATGGTGTAATACAGATTTTTCATTTTGAGTTATTTTGTTTGATTAATTAAGCCTTGAATATAGACATCTCAGCTCAAAAAATTGACATTTCAGTCATTTATAATTTTCTACCCGCAATGTTATTTTTATTTTGTGACTGTTTTTAAATAATTAACTAAAATAATAATTAAAAAAAATGGAAATATTTTTAAAAATCACATTATACATACATATTGCCGCAGGGTTTATGGCTTTGGTGACCGCCCCCGTTGCAATGGCAGTGCAAAAAGGTGGAAATGCTCACCGAAAATGGGGGAAAGTATTCTTTTACGGCATGACGATTGTAACAATCACAGCGATAATTATTGCCTCGTTTAAGTATATTCCATTTTTACTGATGCTGTCTATTTTTAGTTACTATTCGATTATAAAAGGATATCGAGCCTTGTATTTAAAGGAAAGATATCGTGGACAAAAACCTGCTTTAATTGATTGGCTTTCAGCTGGTTTGACGGGTATTTTTTCGTTAGGTTTATTGATTTGGGGCATTTTGATATTAATAAGTGGCTTTTCGTTTGGTTGGGTTGCCGTCGTGTTTGGAACGATTGGCGTGACGAATGTTTATGGCGATATTCGGAAATTTCGGAATCCACCGAAAGCAAAAATGTCGTGGTGGTTTGAGCATTTGAATGGTTTTGTGGGTGGTTACATTGCTACGGTAACGGCTTTTTCGGCTACGAACTTATCCTTTTTACCACCGCTTGTGGCGTGGCTTTTTCCAACCGTGATTATTATTCCGATTATGGTTTATTGGAATCGAAAATATCGAAAGCAGTTTGGGATTGAGAGAAAAGCAGTGAGGAGTTAAAATATCATAAGGAAATAGATAAATAATGGATTTTAAAAGACTTTCAAGTACGACAGGCGATTCTGAATCGCCTGTAGAATATCGTTATTTGGCAAATGAATTGATTTGATAAGCTAAAATTGCTATAAAAAGAGTTCAATTTTAGTAAAATAGATTACGAATTATTTTAAACTGAGAATAGTTGGGTATTTATTATCCAAAAGAAGAAGTGCCTAATTTTTTAGCTCATTTTGAATTATACAAAAAACAACTTACATTTGCGTAAATTAAAGAAATAGCAATGACAAACTTTTCAAACATAATTATAATTAGCATTATTATTCAAGGTTTAAACAATCTGTGAAGTAGCTAATTATTTTTAAAAATGAAGCCTGAACAGATTGTAAAATTTGTTCAGGCTTTTTTTTATTTTTGCGGCTTCAATGAAATCATAATGATTATGGAAAATCAACCACCTTTAGCGGAGAAAATACATTTGGAGTTAGATAAGTTATTATTAACGCCAAATACTGATTATTGGGCAAAAAATGAAGTTCAGTATATCGGTGACGAAAAAATCCTACAGAAATCATTTCAAAATGATTTATTAAATACGATTGCTGATGCGAACATTGATTTGATTAATAATATTATTAAAAATGGTTTCATTGAAGATAAAGAGAAAATTTATGTTGTAGAAGTTGAAGAAAGCTACTTTTATAAGGTAATAGAAGGTAATAAACAAATTGCAGCATTAAAAATGCTAAAACAAAGGTTAGAAAAAGGGGAGAATATTGGAAAATTAAATATTGATGTTTTTAATCAAATAGCGGTGTTTGAAAATCCTAAAAAAATCAAAGAATATGCGTTATCAACATTCTCTGATTTTATGAAAACACTCTCTGGTGAGCATGAAAATAAAACTTTCAAATTATTATTTTCAGACGAAGCAAAATCATTAGAAAAAAACATCAAAAACCACTTTCAAAATATCAAAATTAAAAATTATAAAGGTTTTAAAGATGATTTGAAAGTTGGTGAATTTCGGCGGATTAATATAATCGCTGGTGATAATAATGTTGGTAAAACTTCTTTTTTGGAAGCAGTTTATTTATTGGCAAACTTAAATAATACAAAAGGTGTTTTTTCGATTTGTCAAACGAGAGGAAAATTAACGAATGGTATTAATGGCGAAACATTAGAACGCTTAATGCCAAATCAAATTAAGATTTCAGGAACTTTTGATAATAAAGATTATCAAGTTGAATTAAGTAATTATAATTCTAAAAAGTCGGATTTAGATAGAGCGAATTATCGAACATCTTACGAGCTGAAAGCGAATGATTTAAAAACGGATATTAATGTTTTTAATACAAAACAACCGGAGATATTTTATGAAGAACAAGCACAAATTTGTCCAACGGTTTTTTCAAGTCCGTTTTCCTTTTTAGATAAACAGCTGCTTGAAAAATATCACGATAACGCGGTAGAAAAAGGAATTTTCTTTGAGATTATCAATTTTATTAATATACATATTGACGATAATTTTTTGAGTATTAATAAAGTTGGAAAAGGAAGTTTCGTTCGATTTATTGTTAATCATAAAAAATTAGGTGCAGTTGATTTGACGGAATTTGGCGATGGTGTTCAACGAATTTTTTATGTTGCAATTATGATGGCTTCGGCAGAAAATGGTGTGATTTGTATTGATGAAATTGAAAATGCGATTCATTATAAATTGTTAGTCAAGTTTACCAAATTTATACAAACTTTAGCCGAAAAGTTGAATATTCAGGTATTTGCAACAACGCATAGTAACGAATGTATAAAGGCATTTTTTGAAAATGATTATAAAAATGAGGAAATAGCAGGTTTTAGATTGATTAATACGGATAACAAAATTAGCTACGCAACCGCTTCAGGCGAAGAGTTTCAAACACTATTAGAAAATTTTTCATTAGACCTAAGAGGATAAACCGATGGAACAGACTTTAACTTTCCTCTTTTGTGAAGGAAAACACGAACCGCCTTTTATTCGACGATTATTAAAAGTTGATGGTTGGAGAAATAGAACGGATCAACCGATGACGGAATATCCGAATGTGTTGCAACGCTATCTCTTGGGTGAATTGAATAAATATGCTACAATTGAAGAAAGTGTATCTTGGACAAGAAAAATTGGTTTTATGCCGTGGTATGTTTTGCGAAAAAGGCAAAACAATTTGGAGCATTTTATTGTGATTTGGGATACTGGAGGCGATAGTAATTATAAAGTGATGAATGAGGTTTTGAAGTCTTTTAAAGTAATTAAAAATACTACGGGTTTTGGAGAAATAACGTCAATTCCTATAAATGTTGCTTTATTCTACGATGCCGATAAATCTATTTCGGATAGAATAAAAACGGTTCAAAGTAATTTGTCTGAAATATTGCCAAATTTTTGCTCTGATTTAAGAAATGAAGAAAAGTTATTTAAGCAAATTTCAAATCAAACCGATAATTTCAATAAAGTTGGTTTATTCGTTTTTGCAAATGAAGCTGGAAAAGGAACTTTAGAAGATTATATTATTCCGCTAATGGAAAAGGACAATGAACCTATTTTTAATGCTGCGAGTGATTTTATAAAACTATCAGAAGAAGGAAAACAAGAGAAGAAATGGAGTGAACAAAAAGCCTTAATTGGTGTGACTGGACAATTACAAAAAGCAGGAAAAAGTAACGCTGTTATTATTACAGATTGTGATTATATCACAAATGACAAAATAAAAAAAGATAAAAATGCTCAACAATTGATTGAGTTTATTCAAAAAGTAATTGATTGAAAATCATCCAAACAAATGAGTAAATATAAGACGACCAAGCAACTAAACTTACCAGAAATCGACCAAGAAGTTTTGGCATTTTGGGAAGCGAATAAAGTTTTTGAAAAGTCAGTTTCTAACCGAGAAGGTAAGGAAACCTATGTATTTTATGAAGGCCCGCCGTCTGCGAACGGGAAACCTGGGATTCATCACGTAATGGGTCGTGCGATTAAGGATATTTTTTGTCGTTTTAATACGATGAAAGGGTATCAAGTTAACCGTAAAGGCGGTTGGGATACACATGGTTTGCCGATTGAATTGCAAGTGGAAAAGGAATTGGGCATTACGAAAGAAGATATTGGCGATAAAATTTCGGTGGACGATTATAATAAAGCTTGTCGGGAAACGGTGATGCGTTACAAAAATCTTTGGGACGATATTACGGTCAAAATGGGGTATTGGGTTGATTTAGATGACCCTTATGTTACGTTTGAAAATAATTATATCGAGTCGGTTTGGTGGTTGTTAAAGCGTTTATATGACAAAGATTTGTTGTATAAAGGTTATTCGGTTCAGCCTTATTCGCCTGCGGCAGGAACGGGTTTGAGTACACATGAATTGAATCAACCTGGTTGTTATAAAAATGTGAAAGATACGTCTGCGGTGGCTCAATTTATGGTCAAACGTAACGAAAAATCGGAATTTTTATACGAAAATGTTGGTGATGAAGCCGTACATTTTATCGCATGGACGACAACGCCTTGGACTTTACCTTCAAATACCGCTTTGGCAGTTGGTGGAAAAATTGATTATGTTTTGGTTAAAACATTCAATAAATACACGTATTTGCCGATCAATATTATTTTGGCGAAATCGTTGTTTGGTAAATGGTTTTCTAAGAAAAATGCAGATTTAAAATTAGCAGATTATACCGCTGGGGATAAAAATATTCCTTTTGAAACTGTTGGTGAATTCAAAGGAACGGAATTAGAATTGATTGAATATCATCAATTGTTGCCGTATCAACAGCCTGAAAGTGGCGACGCTTTCAAGGTTTTGGTTGGTGATTTCGTTTCGACGGAAGATGGAACTGGAATTGTACATTTAGCGCCGTCTTTTGGTGCAGATGATAAAAAAGTTGGCGATAAATACGGAATTGGTGCATTGACTTTGGTTGATAAACAAGGAAAATTTGTTGATGG
>Ga0136555_1000816_pt1 | contig 11876 bp, 15 predicted proteins | sample AntRauTorckE5432_FD_104927 | JGI IMG/M metagenome (GOLD analysis project Ga0136555, IMG submission 104927) | Saline lake microbial communities from Rauer Islands, Antarctica - Metagenome Torckler E5 #432 | ecosystem: Environmental > Aquatic > Non-marine Saline and Alkaline > Saline | place...
TAATAATGCGGTTTTTGCTACTTCACGGCCAGATGTTTTTATACCAAATGCGCTGATACCAAACATTAATTTGCCATCAATAGTAGGGAATAGTGAATCAATGTTGCCTAAAATATATTTTTCGACCGTTCGACACTTGGCCGTGTCTAGTTCAGCGGTGACGATGCCCACGCGAATACTACCTCCAAGCCGCTGGAAGTCTTCTATGGTTACTACGTCGTGTACGACGCCGTGGTCACCAAACGGTTGTACCAAGTCGCCGCCATAAGTACTCTCTAGCTCGGCCAGACCAAGAGCAGGCTGTCGTCCTAATATAGCTATTGTTTTACGCATTACTGGTATTATGGATGTAACGGAGAGCAAATACAAATCACTTCAAGGAGTCACTGGTATCACTATCGATTTCAAGTCAGTCAAATTTTGGATTAATATTGCGACACTTGCTGCTTTGGCTGTCCTTGTATTCGCTGCTCGTTCACAGATAGCTGACGCTTTCGGGACATTTACTGAACTCAACATGCTGTGGCTTGCCGCAATAATACCGCTTCAGATTCTAAACCACACCGCAGTTGCAAAGTTCTACCAAAGTTATCTCAAAAACTTAGGTGAAAAAATAAAAACCAAAGAATTAATTAAAGTTAGCCTTGAGATGAATTTCGTGAACAACGTGTTCCCGTCGGGCGGGGTTAGTGGATTCGGCTACTTAGGTATACGGCTCAAAAAACTTGGTATACGTGGATCAAAATCAACACTCATGCAGACATCACGGCATTTTTTGACATTCATTTCGTTCATTATCTATCTTCTTATTGCGTTATTGCTACTATCGTTATTTGGCTCAGCAAGCCGGCTTATAATACTCATCGCTAGTAGCATGTCATCGTTTATCATATTTGCAACACTGATACTGCTCTACATAATCAGCGACAAAAACAGGGTGACAAGCTTTACCGCCGCCTTGCCAAGGCTTGTGAATAAAGTGTTCCAGTTTTTTCACCGTAAAAGTAAAAAACCAATTAACATAGCCAAAATTGAATTGTTGTTTATCGATCTACATAAAGACTATAAAAAGGTCAGGTCTAACTGGAAGGATCTACGTCACCCGTTCAAATGGACTATGCTGATGAACCTAACAGAAATTACAACAATATTTATTGTCTATTTATCTTTCGCGGAACTGGTAAACCCTGGAGCAATAATCATCGCCTATGCAGTAGCAAATATCGCTGGGCTGGTGTCCATATTACCAGGTGGCGTTGGTATATATGAAGGCCTAATGACTGCAGTCATGACGTCAGCCGGTGTTAATAACGCATTAGCTCTGTCAGCAACGGTCGTATACCGGGTGACCAACATGGGTATCTTCCTGCCAATTGGCTACTATTTTTATCAAAAAACTCTAAAAGAAGACAAAATTACGCCAGAAAACATAGAGGGCATCAAAAAACACCAAGGCAATAATGACTGATCCCGTTTTTGATGTGTCTGGTGCTGTAGCAGCGCTAAATCAAACGTTCGACTATGCCTATCCATCCATGGTGGTGGTAGGTGAGCTTTCTAGTTTCAAAGTAGCAAAAAGTAAGTGGCTCTATTTCGACATCAAAGACGACCAGTCAAAGTTGAAATGTTTTGGTACGGTGTTTCAGCTTACCACAGCCCTAGAAGACGGTATGATTGTCGAAATTTCTGCACAGCCAAAACTACATAATCTGTATGGGTTCAGCCTAAACGTACAAAGCATTAGGCCTGTTGGCGAAGGTAGTCTAAAAAAAGCAGCTACTTTGCTGCAACAAAAATTAGAAAAAGAAGGTTTATTTGATCTTGCCAGGAAGCGCAAATTGCCATATCCGCCATCACATATCGCACTTATAGCTTCTGGTGAGTCTGCTGGTTATGCCGATTTTATGAAAATAATCAAAGCACGCTGGCCGTACATAACAATTGACCACTATGAGGTATACGTACAGGGTGCACAGTCTGAAGAGTCAGTAACTAGTGCGATTCGCAAAGTAAACGAACTGTCCTATCAACCTGAAGCAATAGTGGTTATTAGAGGTGGCGGCAGCGCTGACGATTTAAGTGCGTTCAGTTCAGAAATTGTGACTCGTGCTGTTGCTGCAAGCCGCATTCCAACGGTTGTAGCGATTGGGCATGAAATAGATAGCAGCCTTGCTGAGCTAGCGGCAGATTTGCATGCGAGCACGCCAAGCAATGCCGCAGAGTTGCTAGTGCCCGATAGGCTGGATGTAGAGCAATCACTATCTAGCAGTAAAAAGTTCCTGGACCGTGTAATTGAAGATGAGCTAATGTCACGGCGTAGTGAGCTCGAAGACATATCTGACGACTTACAGAGCTATATTAAGCAATTCATCGCCAGCGAGCGTGCCTATGCAGACAAACTGCACATAAGGCTATCGAGCTATCACCCTCAGCAGGTGTTAAAACATGGCTACGCGCTAGTGCGCAGCGCTGGAAAACTAGTCCGTGGACGAGGATCCTTAGAATCAGGTGACATAATAGAAGTAGAATTAGAATCATCAAAAATAACCGCTCAGGTGAGCAACGTAGAGGAGTCATAACATGGCAAAACAACGAACCTATAAAGACATCAGGACTGAACTAGACACAATTATGCAAAAATTCGAATCATCGGCACATGACGATGTTGATGAAATGCTTAAGGACCACTCAACTGCAACAGACCTGTTAGCAGAGTTGGATAGCTATCTTAAAGCTGCAGAAGTCAAACTCAATAAGTACAAATCTGACTGATTTACGTTATGACGTTAATGATCCTAGTTTTATGCAGTCTTACATTAGTTTTCGGGTTTGTAATACTGCGCGGTGCTCCGTATTTACCGACTAGAAAAAATCAGATTAAGGCAGGGTTAGAACTTCTTGATCTTAATCCAGGACAAACCATGTTAGAGCTTGGTTCTGGAGATGGTGCAGTGCTATTAGCCGCCGCAAAAAAAGGATACAAATCTATTGGCTATGAGCTAAATCCTGTGCTAGTCATCATAAGCAGATTACGGTGTTTCAAATATAGAAAATTAATTACTATTTACTGGGGTGATTATTGGATAAAACAATGGCCACCGTCTGACGGAATGTTTGTGTTTCTAATGGATAAATACATGAAAAAGCTGGATACAAAAATTACCCAATATAACCAATCAGTAAACTACAAGCTTGCATCGCACGCATTCAAAGTGCCAGGTAAAAAAATTACTGAATCATCAGATGGTGTGCATTTATACATCTATAAAAACTAACCAAACTGTAGTAGTATTGTGGTTATGGATAACAATACCCCTATGGTTCAGCCTCAAAATCAATCATCCGGCCAAATGAATGGCAGCCCCATGAACATGCCTCAACTGCCTAAAAACCATAAACCAGCTAGTTTCTTTGCAGCGATAGTTATGAGCGTTTTGCTGGTTTTTGCACTCGGGTTTGGTGTTTGGGCGTTTGTGGGTATGATTGAAAACCAGACTAATCTAGACGAAAAAATTGATGCTGCTTCTCAGGTAGCCGTTCAGCTAGCTGAAGCTGATAAAGAAGTCGAATTTACTGAGCGCGAAAAAAATCCCTTCAAGACATATCAAGGTTCAGCAACATATGGTTCTTTGAAATTCGACTACCCTAAAAACTGGAGTATATTTGCAGAGACATCAGATAGCGGTACGTTACTAGATTTTTACGCGCAACCAGAGTTGATACCAGGGTTCAAAGATACAAATTTCGCATTCAGGGCACAAATAATTGATAAAGAGTATGAATCAGAGCTGAAAAGTTTTGATAGCAAAGCAAAAAACGGCCGAGTAAAGGTTTCTGCGCTTAGACTAGAAAAGGTGCCTGATCAATTGGGAGTCGTTATCACTGGCGAAATCGACGGAACACAGCAGGGCACGCTGATACTACTTCCACAGCGTGATAAAACCATAAAATTATTTACCGAAACAGAAGATTATTTGGCTGATTTTACCAAAATAGTCCAGTCAGCTACCTATAACCCCTGATAGTATAATCGTAAAAATTACACGAGTGCTCACTGGGCTAGCCAATGTATAATTGGTATGTATGAGGGTAACAATGCTATCAATAAGGCTTATTTTGTGAGTCAGAACGAAGACTATCTACTGTTGTTGCTCAGTGAAGAGCTTAAGCAACCACTAATAGCAATCAACCAATTGTCTGAAATAAACAGGACTGATGTGGTGGCACAGTCGATAGGCGTTCAGTCTAAACGTGCCCTACGCACAATTGATAATATAATGCTGTGTCGGCGGATTCATTCAGGACAAATAAAACTACATTTTGAGCCTACTCACATCGGTGAAACAGCTCGGCAGGTATCTATCACCATGAACGACATGCTCACCCAGCAAGCATGTAGCAGTCGGTTAATTCTGCAGAATGAGCTAGGTGTTATGAATGCAGACAAGCGCGTCGTTAGAGCGATACTCGAGTCTCTATGGCAGGGGTTGGCGCTGGCAAGTTTAGGGAAAGATCAAATTATCTGTAGCGCAAGTCGCACTAAAGGCGGTATTAGAGTGTCTTTGAGGCTTAAAAATGATAATTTAACAGCTGTATCCATGGTGCTTAGTGACAACTCTATGCAGCCAGTAAAGGGATTAGCTGGGCCTGCTGCAGATTTGATCGCCGCCAAAGAGCTATGCCGAGTAGCTGGACTGAGTTTGACCAAAACAAGTAGGAGTATTGGCGTAACTATTCCGTTTAGTCAGCAATTACAGCTATTATGAATCTGCCAGCGGTATTACTCATAGACTCAGCTCGCACGTCGAAAACTAGTTTTCAGAAGTATTTTGCGGATGAGTACACTATTCTCACTGTATCAACCGCTGATGATGCGATTAATCTACTCAGCGACACTGATATCCAGCCGCAGTGCGTCGTGGTTGAAATGACGTTAGCAGGGCATAGTGGTTTTGAATTCTTGTATGAATTCAGATCTTACAGCGATTGGGCTACTTTACCAGTTATTATCTACACCAGTATCGATATTTCAGCGGTAGTACTTGAGTCTCGCTCCTGGAAAGCGTTACAAGTGACGGACTACCTGTATAAACCAATTTCTAGTTTGTCCGATGTCAGAGATTCAATTACTAGGGCGGTATCTGCTGCATGAAACAGATCACTACGCAAGCCATTTTGCTAAAGAGAATGAACTATGGCGAGGCGGATAGAATTTTGACCGTAATTACATCAAACAGCGGCAAAGTAAGTTTGCTTGCTAAGGGCGTGCGCAAGAGTAAAAGCAAACTTGCAGGTGGACTGGAATTATTCTCTACGACACACATCACTTTTATTGACGGCCGTAGTGATTTAAAGACAGTGATAGGGACTCAGCTAATTGATAACTATAGAGAAATATCTAAAAATATTGACGTTACCATGGTAGGCTATGATTTTTTAAAATACATAGATTCTTATACTGAGCAAGAATCAGGTGGAGAATTTTATCACCTACTAGTGGAGGCTCTTAGCGCGCTCAATACACCTAACATGTCGATTACGCACACTGCCGCTTGGTTTTACGTTCACTTGTTGCTAAATTCAGGCTATGGTTTGCAACTAGATACTGACCTAGCTGGCAATGCATTTTCAGAAGAGAGTTTGTATGATTTTAGCTATGAAGACATGAGTTTTTTTATCCAGACCTCGGGAGGCTTCTCGCCGAAACATATTAAACTTCTCCGGTTACTCACAAAAGTGGGGAGCCCGGCGCATTTACTAAAAGTCCAAGATGCAGATATAATAATTGATGATTTGATAGTTCTTTTGAAGAACGCGGTTCGGTATTAAAGAGTGGTTCAATAGCGACATTATTACAAAATAATGATATAATATAATAATGACAGGATCAAAACATCCTCAATCTATAGCTATAGGCGAAATAAAGAGCCAGTAGACACGAGAACAACTGCTGCCGTAACAGCATCTGTTAAAAATTACGAACTTAATAAATGGGTAGCTCAAAATTATCCCACTTCACCCCTCGGTGTGGTTCTAAAACCCGGTAGACAGCTAGAATTAGAGCGTGAAGTGACTGATGCTGAATGGCTTAGGCATGAAGGTGTCATACCTAGAGAAGTACTTGAAATAAGAAAATTAGCTGACGCAGCTAAACCTGATAATTTTAAGCTCTCTTGTGCACCACCAGAAGAACCTGTAACTAGGGAGGCCGTACCATACCATGACAGGAGTCTAGGGCGAGTCGATCTCTTAGTAGGGGTTACCGCATTGGCGCTATTAAATCATCAAATAGGTCTGATTAAATAAATTCTGGTAGATAACTTGGCCACTACCGCTTGAAATATAGACAGAAATATTTTCAATGGTTGCGCACTAACAACCAGCTAGTTTGTATTATAAAAAATGGAAGCTGTGTAAGTGCTGCTAAACTCGCACGTAATTCAATCCGGGCTATAAGTATAAAACTAATAGACGTCAGCCAACCTGGAATATATCTAGCCACTGACGTATACTGACAGATATGAAAACTTCAACAATATATTCTCCATTCAATGGGCTTGCCCTGCAGGTCTAGTTCTTTTGAAGTTGATAAAATTTAAAGATAAATGGAGATGATTAATGAGTGATAAACAAAAAGTAACATTAGAGGACATAGTAAGCCTGTGTAAGCGGCGTGGTTTCATATTTCAGGGCTCTGAAATATATGGTGGCCTGGCAGGTACTTGGGACTATGGTCCTCTCGGATCACAACTCAAGCGAAATATTGAACAGGCTTGGTGGAAAATGTTCGTCGATGACCGCGACGATATGTACGGATTAGATAGTGCCATTTTAATGAACCCAAAGGTTTGGCAGGCGAGTGGGCACACAGGTGCAGGATTCGCTGACCCATTGGTAGAAGATTTAAAATCCGGTAAACGCTATCGGGCTGATCACTTACTTGAAGACAATGGCATTGAAGACGCTGAAGAAATGACTTTTGATCAAATGAATAAGGTTATTGCAGAAAAAGCTATAAAGAGCCCAGATGGTAACGGACTTAGCGAAGTAAGAACATTTAATATGATGTTCGAAACCCAAGTTGGTCCAGTTCAGACTGACGATAGTAAGTCATATTTGAGACCTGAAATAGCGCAAGGTATGTTCGTAAACTTTAAAAACGTGGTTGATAGTATGCAACCAAATATACCATTTGGTTTAGCTCAAAGCGGTAAAGCATTCAGAAACGAAATTAGCCCCCGCGAATTCCTCTTCCGGGTCCGTGAGTTCAATCTCATGGAGTTTGAATATTTTATTCATGAGTCTATGTGGGAAGAGCGTTTTGAGCATTTTCGACAGCAGTTTTATGTTTGGTGTTCAGTACTAGGTCTAGCTAAAGAAAAGATTCATGAGCTTGAAGTGCCAGAAGCTGACCGTGCGCATTACAGCAAGCGAACGATTGATTTTGAGTACGCATTCAGCTTTGGAACGAAAGAAATAGGTGCCATTGCGTACCGCACAGATTTTGACCTTAGTAACCACCAAGAGCATTCAGGTGAAAAAATGCTCTACAGGCCAAAAGACCAATCAGAACCATTTGTTCCACACGTGATTGAACCAACGTTCGGCCTTGATAGGTTTTTGCTTGCAACACTGTCAGAGGCCTATACGGTTGCTGAAGATGGGCGCGTATTTCTAGCGTTACCTCATGGCATTGCACCAATTAAATACTGTGTATCACCACTTTTGAAAAATAAAATAGAGCTCGTTGCCAAGGCGAGAGAAGTCTATTTGCAGCTGCAGAAGAAGTACGGAAAAGTAGCCTGGGATGACAACGGAAACATTGGTAAACGTTACCGCCGCCAGGACGAAATCGGTACGCCGTACTGCATTGTGATTGATTTCGACACATTAGAAGACGATACAGTCACTGTCCGAGACCGCGACACCACAGAACAAAAACGTCTTCCTATAAGTGAATTACTAAAGTAGCCATTCCATGAAGCTAAACATCCGCTATAGAAATAACTGGTGGTTGATAAGTGGTGTTTTAGCAGTAGTACTCGTTATTTTTTCTGGGGGGGTAGTGAGTAATGTCTATAAAGAATATACTATTTTTGGAATAAATATCAGTGGTCGACTAGCATATGCAATGCTGCTTATTCTCTCAGCTGGAGTACTATTGCTTCACGCCTCCTGGCATTTATGGGTTAAAATTCTAATAAGAAAAAGACAAAAAATATTGATGCGGTACTCACATCAACTCGGTATGCACCCAGGTAAAATACCTTTATCTGAGCTAGTCTGGTCAATATCAGAAGACAAGAGCAGGTATCACAAGCATAATATAATTAATAGCTATATTGGTGATGGTTGGGGGTATGGTGAATTCACTTTCAAAAGATTTCATAAAACTAAACACGGTAAAGTAGACAGAACGGAGTACTTCTATGCGATAGCTGCATTTAAGCTTCCTCGAAAGCTGCCAAATGTGATGTTCGATTCGAAATTAACCGGAGGAAGAGAGTTTAAAGCATTACTGGATGATTCTCAGAAGCATTCATTAGAGTCTATTTTTGGGAAATATTTTGATACTTATTTTCATGAAGACTATAACATAGATAGCCTAAGCTTTATCACCCCAGAAGTGATGGAAGCAATAATTGAAGCAAAAGAGTATGACGTAGAGATACACGGAGAATACTTATATCTTTACAACGAGTTAGAGAATATGCCTAAACAACTCTTGGATATGAAGCGGCTGGGTGAAAACATATTTACTAAGCTGGAGAATAACATATATTCTTATAGAGATGATAGAATTGCATATAGTCAAGGCCGCCGAACTGTATCAGTGCTAGGGCTAAATCTCAAAAAATCACTTACATTTGACTATATAATATTAACTTTTATTGGTTTTTTTATTGCAGCAGTATTTATTGTTGGACTGACGAAACCTGAGTATTCACAAATCTGGTTATATTCTGGCGTTTTCCTTATAACCCTAGCAGCGCCACGTGTAATTAAAATTTTTCGTGTTAGGCAAGAGCAAAAAATTGCGCAGGATTTACGAAATTATGGTGCTTGATGCGGTAGTATGAAAGTATGAGATATATATTGTTCGATAGAGATGGCACACTGATACGCGACCCAGAGGACGAACGTGTAGAGTCTGTTGATGATGTGGAGCTTTTTCCAGATACGATTGAATCCATGAAAAGACTCGCAGAGGCGGGCTACGGTATTGTACTGATAACAAACCAGGCAGGAATTGCAGAGAGCAAAATAACCGAAGCTGAATTTGATGAAATCAACGACCATTTTATTCGGTTGCTTGAACCGACCGGCGTAGTAGTAGCAACGACCTACATGTGTCCGCACGGTCCAGACGACGACTGTTTCTGCCGTAAGCCTGAGCCAAAAATGCTCTTACAGGCAATAGAAGATTTTGAAATAGATTCAGAGCAAACATTCTATATTGGTGACCGCCATAGCGATATTCTAGCTGGTCAATCAGCCGGTGTGCGAACAATATTGGTTGAGACCGCTAACGAGCCGCAAGAAGCGCCAGAAGCCGATTTCATCGCCAAGAGTCTCACTGAAGTGGTAGATATAGTACTAAAATAAGGAGCGTTTATGTTTGTTACAAAACTAGGTCATTCGTGCGTATTAGTTGAGACAGAAGACAGGGTAGGGCTATTTGATCCAGGTGGCTGGGCTAACAGGGATTTGATTGATGCTATTGATCATGTCGATCGAATCATCTATACACACGACCATCCAGATCATTTCGATATAGAAATTCTCAAATCTCTGCTTGCTAAGTTTCCAGGAGCTCATGTTGTCTGCAACAATGAAATCAAAGAAAAAATCGAGCAATCTGGAATTTCAACAATGGTGCGCGGTGAAACTCAATGCACAAGGAAATTCACCTCGCCGCATGAAGATTTGCCGGTCCCTGGTGCAGTCGCCCCGGCAGAAAACGGCTATCATTTCAAAGACTTGTTTACCCATCCAGGTGATTCCTATTCGTTCAATGAAGCAAAAAAGGTGCTAGCAATGCCGTTTGTATCACCGTGGGGCAAAATAGGTGACGGAATCGACCTAGCTATCAACCTGAAGCCTCAATACATACTTCCGATTCACGACTGGCTCTATAACGACGATTCACGCGAATGGTTAGACGGTCTTCTAAAGACTTCTCTAGAAAAACACGGTATAGAAGTGCTCTCATCCAAAAGTGGCATCCGCCATGAAATCTAATTCTGTAAACTATGACATTTTTGACTACAAACTTCCGCCACTTACTGCTGAAGAATACGCATCAGCGGCTTTGAGTATCCTAGGTGGAATTAAAAACGAATTTCCAGAGTTTTACGACAGGTTCAAATCTCCTAGCGAAGTACTGACACTATCTGGAGTGCGTTCATTCGATACGTACTATGAGCTTGGAAAATCAACACCACCGCAAAGAATCCAAGAGCTGAAAGAGTTCCTATACAAATATGGGATTATTCTTATAGAAGAAAAGCAGGTTAATTCAATACCAGGTGGTGTTCAATTTGACGATAACCCGTACTCAATCATACATTTTGACGCACTCAAAAGGCTGACAAATGATTATAAAAATTCGGAAATTAGCATACCAGACGAAGACACTATACTGGACCCAAAAAGCTTTATCATTTGGTGGTTCTTCTGGAAAGCGAACATCATGATGTCGAAGAATGAGGTCCTTAAAGATCTTATATGCAACGACGTATGGGCGCCACATAACATAACATTTGGCATGCTACTGGGCTATCCTGGGGAAGCGATCGTTTCAATCTGCATTGATCCGGATATAATAGGTGGGGTAGAGGCAAAAATTAGACATGCTAGAGATCGTAACGGAGCTCAGCCAGTCTATGAATACGCACCAGAACTAAAAGGCAACAAAAACATATCAGTTCACGAAAACCTTTGGTCGGCAATATTAGACGAAGTATACGCACGGATTACCTAATGGAAGAGTCACTGAAATTTCTAGACAAGTTATCAATCGACTATGAGCTGGTTGAACACGAGGCAGTCTATACTATTGAAGAAGCTGAAGCTGAACCCGTGCTCGCAGGGCGCACAGAGATAAAAAACTTGTTCATTCAAGACGATAAGGGCAAAAGACAGTATTTAGTCTTGATGCCAGGCCACAAGAGGTTAGACCTAAAGAGACTTGCAGCAGATGTAGACGAAAAGAAAGTACGTTTCTGTAGCGCAGAAAAAGTTGAGCGTATGCTCGGGGTCAAGCCAGGTTCGGTGTCACTGTTTTGCTGCCTTAATCCAAACTCTCATCATGTAAAGGTCGTTGTTGATGAAGACATGATGAAAGAAAAAGAAGTTGGCATGCACCCGGTTGTGAATACTGCCACAGTGTTTGTATCAGTAGATGGATTTAAGGCTGTGCTTGATAAGCTCTCGCAAGATGTAGAAATTCTACAGCTATAGGTAGTTATAGAACTTGGTCGGCACGTTTTTTAGATCTCTGCAGTCTATATCTTTTAGGAATTTTGGTAGTACATACACTTGTTTAGGGTCGACGAATCCCATTTGGGCTATTTCTTTTTGCCCGTGCGTCGTTTTTGACAAATCTATGTCTATAAAATCATCTGCGTTTGTGACTAAGAAAAAGAATTCGATACTTTCGACATCGTCAGCTGAGTATTGCTGAACAAATAATAGCGGGCCGACAACGGGCGTAATGCCAGTTTCTTCTACAACTTCACGCATAACTGCTTCTTCAAGTGGCTCACCGGGGTCCACGCTGCCACCGAATGTGCACCAGTATTCATTTGCCTTACCGGTTGGGCTATTGTAACCAGCGAGTTTAGCTAGAAGCAGTAAGCCGTCTTTTTCTATAA
>Ga0136555_1000819_pt1 | contig 11856 bp, 9 predicted proteins | sample AntRauTorckE5432_FD_104927 | JGI IMG/M metagenome (GOLD analysis project Ga0136555, IMG submission 104927) | Saline lake microbial communities from Rauer Islands, Antarctica - Metagenome Torckler E5 #432 | ecosystem: Environmental > Aquatic > Non-marine Saline and Alkaline > Saline | place...
AAAATGAATATATTCAATTAGACATGCTAATAATAGATGATGTTCAATTTTTATCCAAAAAAGAGAAGACTCAGGAAGAATTTTTCCATGTTTTTGAGGCTTTATATCAACTAAATAAACAAATTATAATTAGTGCTGATAGACCTCCAAAATCAATTCCCACGCTAGAAAATAGACTTAAATCTAGATTTGAAGGAGGAATGATGGCTGATATTGGGAAGCCTGATATAGAAACGCGTTTGGCAATTGTTAGAAAAAAAGCTTTAGATAAAAACTTCCAATTAAATGATGATATTGTTGAATATTTGGCTAAAAATATTTATCACAATGTTCGTGAATTAGAAGGAGCTTTAAATAAAATAATTATAACCCATCAATTAAGAAACGAGAGTCCCACTCTAAAAGGGGTAATGGATTTAACGGAAGATTTAATTTCCAGTAATCGCCAAAACAAACTTACTCCTCAAACAATAGTTAAGGCTATTGGAGACTTTTTTAATATAAAACCTTCTGAAATTACTGGTACTTGTAGAAAAAAAACAGTTATCAAACCTCGTCAACTCGCGTTTTATTTATTAAGAGAGGATTTAAACTTTTCTTTTACTGAAATTGGTAATTTTCTTGGAGGAAAAAATCATTCCACTGTTATGTATTCCCATAAAAAAATAACTCAGGAATTACAAAATAATAAATTTCTCCAAGATCAAATCAAGTTTATTAAGGAAAAATACAACGATTATTGATTTTTGTTTATAACTGGTTTTTATCTTGTTAATAAACTGTTTAATTTTATCTAAATATTTCTTTTGAACTTTTCATGAACATTAAATCTTTATTCTTTTGGTTGGTTTTTCAACAAAGTTATAAACAAGTTTTTTATTTTAATAGAAATAAAAAACGAGGTTTTGAACGATATTGAGTTTTATAGTAAATAGTAATAATATTTAAATAAATAATAATTAAATTATATATATGCAATTTTCAATTAAGAAAAATAATTTCAAAATAGCTATTTCTAAAATCGAAAGGGTTTTAGCAAAAAATCCCAATTTACCTATTTTAGCAAATGTTTTAATTCAAACTGATAAAAATAGATTGATTATAGCTTCTACTAATTTGGAAATATCAATTAAAACTTTTGTTAAAGCAAAAATTCATCAAGAAGGAGGAATCACTATTCCAGTTAGAATGATTAATGGTTTTTTGAATAATATTAAAGATGAGGTGGTTGAAGTTGAAGTTAAGAAGGATAATTTTATAATAAAAACCCAAAAACATCAAATTAAAATAAAAGGAATAAGTCAGGATGAGTTTCCTATTATTCCAGAAAATCCTAAAGATGTTTATATTAAAACAGACTCTCAAAGTTTTAATGAAAATTTAGCTAATATTTTAATTTCAGTGGCTCATAATGACACTAGACAGGAATTAAATGGGGTAAATTTTCTGTTAAAAAAAGATAAAATAATTTTAGCAGCTACTGATGGATATCGCTTAAGTGAAGTTAAAATTGCTTTGGATAAAAATAATCTAAGTGATGAATATTTAGTTTTTATTGAAAATAATCCTTCAATAATAGTCCCAGCTTTAACTTTAAGTGAAATTCAAAAAAACTTAACTGAAGGGGAAATAAATTTAGTCATAAAACAAGGACAATTATTTATAGGCGATAATTCTACTAAAATTATTTCCAAATTAATTAATGGTAATTATATCGATTATCAACAAATTTTACCCAAGAAATATTCCATAGAAATTAAAGTCAATAGAAATGAATTATTAAATGCTTTGAAAATTTCCGCCATGGTTTCTAGGGATAATAATAATGAAATCGAAATAAGTAAAACTAAAAATAAAAAAGAATTGGAAATTATCTCTAGTTCAGCGGAATCAGGAGAGAATTCATCGAAAATTCCCGCTGAAATCTCTGGAGATGATTTTAAAACTTTGTTTAATTGTAATTACTTAATAGATGGATTAAATGTTATTAAAAATGAAGAAGTAATAATTAAATTAAATCAAGAAAAATCACCTGCTTTAATGAAAGGTTTGTTGAAAAATGAAAAAGAGGATGATAAATTTTCTTATATTATTATGCCAATTATTAAAAATTAATTTAATGTGGAAAGATTTTCAGAAAATTTTAGAAAAAAGAGTTAGAAATAAAAAAACCATCAAAGATGATAAATATGTGATTATTGGTGGAGCAAAAAGAGCTTTAATTCGAATTTTTGGTGAAATGGGGATTAATTTTATAGAAATTAAGGATTACAAAACAGGTGTTTTGTGGGTTGATTTTAAAAACTCAACTTGGAGAAATGAATTCAAACTCCAAGAAAAAATAATAATCGAAAAAATAAATCGCGAGTTAAACCAGGAAATAGTTAATAAAATTATTCTACTGTAATGTTTTTAAAAGAAAGAATAAAAAAAAGTATAAATTTTTTAGAAGAAATTAAGTGTAGTTTTAAATCTTGGTCGGTGGCTTTTTTGGCTTTAGTTTCAATTAGACTTTTATTAGAAGCGATTGTTTTAGGATTTCCAGAGAGAAATTTGGAGAGTTTTTTGGCTTTATTAATACACACTTTTTCTTTTTTTCTTTTAACTTACTTGGTTTTTTTAATTTTTCTATTTTATTTAACTAAAGAAAAAATTACTAAAATTGCTAATTTTTTATTGTGGGGTTTTTGGATAATTATTCTTCCACCTATTTTCGATAAACTGATATTCAAAGAAATGCTTTATAAAAGTTTTTATATTTTTGATAGTCCGCAAGGTTTGATGTTGAGATTTTTTACCTTCTTTGGGGAAAACCCTAACTGGGGAATTACATGGGGAACTAGAATTAATATTTTAATAGCTTTGTTTTTTGTGACAATATATGTTTACTTAAAAACTAAAAGTATTAAAAAAGTTTTTTGGGCTTTTTTTGGTGGTTATGGATTGTTTTTTATTTTAAGTTGTTTTCCTTCAATAGTGGTTTATTTTTTAGAAATTAATAACATTCAAGCGGTTTCTTATTCAACCGTGGCGGGTTATTTTATGTCTCCCTTTAGTGTTTTTGGTTTAAATGGGGTTGTTATGGAGTCTTTTTTAGGTAGAAAATTAGCTTTAGTTTATATTCCTTTGAATTTTTTATTCTTCTTCTGGTTGACTTTTATTTTAGATTTTAAGAAAATGGTTTGTTTGATTAAAAATATTCGTTTTCCACAAATGTTTTTCAATTTAGGGATTTTGTTTATTGGTTTAGGTTTAGGTTGGTTTTATTATCCGGAAAACTTTAGTTTAAATTTTTTCAATCTAATAGTTGTTTTTAATTTAATTTTAATGGTTTTCGCTAGTTGGTTTTTTTCAGTGTTAGTTAATGATATTGAGGATATAGAAATAGATAAAATATCTAACCAGAAGCGACCTTTAGTTCAAAAAATAATATCTCCAAAAGAAATCTTAAACTTAAGTCTGGTTTTTTTATTTTTTTCCTTAATAACAGCGGCGATAATAAGTCCAATTTTCTTTTTGATTATTATTACTTATCATTTACTAACTATAGTTTATTCATGTTATCCTTTTAGATTAAGGAGATTTGTTGGTGTTTCTAATTTATTAATAGCCCTGACTTCTTTAAATTTTTTAATAATTGGCTTTATGGTTTTTTCTGAAAAGCAAACCTTAAATAGATTTCCTTGGTTGATTTACTGGTTTTTGTTTTTGGGTTATTTTTTAATAACCCCGATAAAAGACTTAAAAGACACTATTGGAGATAGAAAAAACAAAGTGATCACTCTGCCAGTTTTAATTGGTAATAAAAACACCAGAACCCTGATAGCTATTTTATTGTTTAGTTTTTATTTAAGCTCCGTGTATATCCTGAAACAACCAAACCTTTTTCTACCAGCTCTTTTAATAGGTTCAATTAACTTTTTTATTGTTAGTGGTAATAAGGTTAGCGACAGAAAGATTAATTTTTGGATTTTAGGACTGGTTTTTGTTTATGGTTTTTTTATAGTGAAGATAATTTTTTAGATTTGCAAAAAAAACAAATTTGCTTTATATTAAAAATAGAGAAAAAGATTTAAAAAAGAAAAAATGAAAAAAATAAATAAAAATAATTTTTTTAGTTTATTGGAAAATAAAAACCTGCTTTTTTTTAGTTTGATTTTGATTTTTTGGTGGAGTTTTTTGGGAAATGTTGATTTTGGTAGATCGGATGTTTTTCATGACAGTGATAGTGATGGTTTGAGTGATGCGGAAGAATATTCCATAGGAACAGATATTTCCAATCCCGATACTGACGGAGATGGTTATCGAGATGGCGTAGAAGTTGAAGCTGGTTATGATCCTTTAAAACCAGCGCCTGGGGATAAAATTATTTTACAAACAGAAGTAGTTGAAGAGGAGGAGATTTTAAAAAAAGAACCAGAAATAAATTTAACCGACGAATTTTTTGACGAACTGGTTAATCAAAAAAATGAAGAAATCGACACTTTAGCTGATTATTATAACAATCCAGAAAAATATGATCAAGAAGAGGATAGTTTTAATCAACTAAATCAACTTTCTTTAACCAGTCAAGAAATTCAAGATTTAATCAACCAAACCACCACCAACTTTGAACTCAACGAAGAAATGGAATTAATTTCTGAAGATCAAATTAAAATCTTAGATGAGACTGAAAACAAAAAACAAGAAAAAGAACAAATAACACAATACTTAACTCAAATTTTTTATGTGATGGCAGTCAACCGACCTTTTTCTGTGGAAGACCCTAGTGCTTTAACCCAAAATTTAGTTAATTATATCAATCAAATTAATACCTCAATTCAAATGGGCGACGAAGATACTATAAAGGATTTAAAAGAAAATGCTTTAAAAACCTATGAAGAATGTTTAGAAATAGAAACTCCTGAAAAAACCAAGGATATTCACATAAGAGCTTTATCTTTAGTCAAATATTTAAGTGAAGATATTAAAGAAGATAAATTAATTGATCAAAAAGACCCCCTAACAATTGCTTTGTATGTAGGCAAACTACAAGCAGCTATGATTGAAGGGGAAAGTTTAAAAAAAGAAATAGAAGAAGTTTTAAAAGAATATGAAATTGAAATTTTTAACGACAAAAGTCTTCAGGGAATTTTTTAACGCAAGGAATTTTTCAAACACCTTTTATTATTTGTTTTATTTGAAGCCTGTATTGACAAGGTAAAATGAAAACAGTCCCTTGTCATTCGCCTTTGCTTCGCTTTTTAGTGAGGCAAGAAAATTGTGTTTGAAAATAGTCACCGTGAGGATTAATACAAAATTAAGAATTAAAAAACAAAAAAGTGTTAAAAGAAAAAAAAATAGCTACTTTGTTTTTGGTGTTGATGTTTTGTTTTTTAGGTTTGTTTGGTTTTCAAAAACCAACCAAAGCTGCTTGGGGTGAAGCAATAGCGGCTGAAGTGATGCATGAAGCGTGGGTTATGGCCAAGGAAAGATTTTTAAATGCTATGTTAACTAACTTAAAACAACAAGCCAATAATCTTATAAGAGAGCGGATTAGAGTATTATTAACTGGTAGAGGGCAAGCTTTAGTGATTACGGATTATGACGATTTTATTTATGGGCAATCCAGAAGAGAAGCAGTTTTGGTTACTAGGGATTTCTTTAAAGTTTTAGGAGATGGGGTGGGAGATGCTACTGGAGCTATGTATGATGACATTGAAGAGGCTTTGTTGTCACCCGAAAGCGAAGTTTCAACTATTGATCAATATGTGCAAGGAGGCTTGGATAATTTGTTTGATGAAGGTTCTGGTGGAGGGAGTCAAGCTGTGGTGGCTATGGCTAGTAATGATGCTAATAATCCTTTTGGGGTTTATTTAAAAGGAAAACAGGTTTTAGATAATCAGCAAGAACAATTTCGAAAAACGGCTGAAATAGAAGCTATTGCAGGAGACGGTTTTGTTAGTGGAAAAAATGATGAAAATAATTTGATTAACTTACCGGGAAGCGTGATTGCTAGTATTACCGCTAAAGCCGAAACAACCTTTATGGACATGATTAATCAAGCTAGGTCTATTCCTGAAATTGTGGGGACAGTGGCAGCTGGAATGCTATCTAAAACTATTGAATCAGGAGTAGTGAAAGTGACAGCCCCGATTGATCAACAATTAAAAAATATTCACGACACTACTGATGGTGGAATTAATAAAATCCAAAGAGACATTTATGGTGGTTTCGGAACAGTTAATGGTTTAAGAAGATAAAGTGAGCTTTATAAAGTTAAACAAAAATAAAAAAATATTTCTGGTTTTAACCTTAATTTTAGTTGGTTGTTTTTGTTTTGGTGAATATAGTTTGGCTAAAGAAGCCTCTATGTTAAAGGATTTCTCGAGAGGAGCAGGGATGGTAGGTAGTTTGCTTTTTTCTGGTATTTTAGCTACGATGTATGGTATTTATAAATTGGTTTTGATTTTATTGGCTGGTTCGATGTGGTTATTAAACGTAATGATTTCCCCAAAAATGTTTGACGCGGTGTTTTTTTCGCCAGTAGCCATTAAATCAATTAATGCTGGATGGGAGTTTGTTAGGGATTTTTTCAATCTATTTTTTATTTTAATTTTGATTTTAGTGGGACTAAGTACTATTTTAGGAGTTTCTAAATTCAAAGACAAAACCATAATAATCAGGGTGGCTTTTGCAGCTATGTTGATAAATTTTTCCAAGCCGATTACTTTGTTTTTTATTGATATGTCCCAAGTTTTCATGAGATATTTTGCTAATCTTATTGAAAAAAATGATTTTGCTTCAGCAATGCAAAGCATGCTCAATTTTGAAAGTGTAATTGCTTTTAAAAGTTTAAGTGATAATTTTGTTTTTTTTGTGGCTATTTTAATGGCTATAATTATGGTGTTGATAATGACGGTGATGCTTTTTTATTTAGCCATTAGTTTGATTGTTCGAATGATTGCTTTTTGGGTGTTAATTATTTTATCCCCAATGGCGATGTTTGGAATAGCCATGGAAGGCACTAAACTGGGATCACTAAAAGACGACTGGACCAAAAATTTAATTAGTTGGTGTTTCTATGGCCCAGTTTTATTGTTTTTTATGTATCTGTCTATAATTTTAATTTCTGCTATATCTGAAGCTACCGCTGAGGGTTTCAATCAAGTGCAAACTTTAAATCCCGAACAACTTAAAACTAATGCGGGTGGCGAAAGTAATATGATTATAGATTTGTGTAAAATGTTAATTCCTTTTATTACCGCAATTTATCTATTATTTTATGGCTATGACAAAGCTAAAAGTCTTTCCACTGGAGCCGCTAGTAAAATTTTAGATGCAGGGAATAAGAAACTTTCTCAAATAAATAGGGTTGTTAAAAAAGGAGGTTATGGAGCGGCTTACGTTTTTCCAAAAACTACAAAGGGTATTCAAGAAGGAATTAAGGCTAAAATGGAAAATTCACCAACTTTTTCAAGATTTACTAAAAAAGGCAAACAAGAAACTCAAGAGAAAATTAACGCTAAGTGGAAAAGAAAAATTACTGGAGATGATTCAGCTGAAAAAGAACTAGAAAGAAAAAAGATTTACGAAAATCAAAAAGAACTTAAAAATGACAACACTTCAGAGGGTAAACTAAAAACTATGCTTGCTAATGAGAGCTTAGACAAAAACAAACGAAGAGCGGCAGCCCTGTTATTATCAGAAAATAATCAATTGGATTCAGTTGAAAATTATACTAAAGCAAATGAACTACTTGAAGATCATTTAAATTTACAGGAAAAAATTAGAAAAGAAACCAAGAAAGAAAACCTAGGAGCGTTTATTGGTCATGAATTAAAAACAAGACAGGGAGAAAAAGACGCAAATGGCAGACAATTAACTGAAAATGAAATTAGAAAGAAGGTTTTTGATGAAAATTTAAACGGTAATTTAAATACTATCTTTAAAAATCAAAACAAAACTCTTTATGAACAACATGGAGTTGTTGATCACTTATATGGCAAACATCAAAATAAAGACATACTAACTAGAAGAAAATTTGCTGACAATATTAAAAACAGTGAAATAGAAGAAGAATTAGGAAATAGTGAAAAAGGTGAATTTTTAATGGGCCTTAGTAATAATCGAAATTTGTAGGACGATTTTTCAACAGAAAAAAGAGATCGAGTTGACGAGCTTCACGGAAGTAATCAAGAAAAAATCAACAAAAGCTGAAAGTGAATTAATGTTAATAATTTAATAGATCAAAAAAAACAAAATTTCTTAATTAAAATAAAAAATCAGAAATGAAAAAAGAAAACTTAAATCAATATAATCCAGCTCAAGCAATTGATTTGTTTAATCAAGAAAATAGTTTGAAAACTTGGCTGAAACAAAAAAGAAAATTACCAAGAAATATCCGCTATGGTTTAATTAGTTTGGAAACAGAAGGGTTGATAAAGAAAATAAGCGAGAAGTATAATTTTATGACACCTGAAAAAATTGGAAGTGTTTCAGTTCTTATTAGAAATTTTTTAGCTGGTTTATTAAAAGAAGAAGATCTAACCAAGGAAATTCAAAAAAGATATAATTTTAATAATACTGAAAATGCTAATTTTTTAATTGATATAAAAAAAGCAATCCGAGAAATTCAAAAAATCGGACTTAATGAAGTTAAAAAGGATCTTGTAACTGCCAAATTTAGTGATTTATTGGAAAAAATTCCAGCAGTTAAAAAACAGGAAATTGGAATTTACGACATAGTTTTACCAGAAGAAAACATAGAAAGGGAACCTACAATTGAAAATTGGATTACGGATTATAAGTTAAGAAAAAACGACCAACAAGAAACTGCTATTTTAAATGTTGGGGACTACTTGTATAATAATAAAAACACTCAAGATTTAAACAAAGAAGAAAAAGAAAAACTATCAATGATTTTAAACGCTTACGAAAAAAATGAAGTAATTTATTACAATAAATTATTTGAGGAGATTGATTTTGAGATATTGAAAATTTTAAATAAGAAAAAGGAAGATAAAATAAACATTACCGGTTTTAATAGCAAGCCTTATCATGACACTGATAATGAAAATGAAAAATTTTCAGATAAAAATAAAACAAAAGTAACCACAGAAGAAGATCAAAAAGTTTTAAATTTAAGTAAATACGTTTAAATGAGCAGACAAAGAGAGGTTCCCCAATTTATAAATATTGAAGATAAAATTGCTTTTCAACTAACGGCCAAGCAATTGGGTTGGGTTGGGTTGGGTTGTTTCTTTGGTTTTTTGGCTTGGAATTTTCTAGAATCAACTTACTTTTTTATAGTTTCGAGCATTATTGTGATTTTTGTTTTAACAATTTTGTTTATTAAGCCTTATGGTCAAACTATTCCAGAACTTTTAATGAATATTTTTATTTTTACCTTTAAGCCCAGAGTTTATATTTGGAAAAAAGGTTATCAAGACAATCCAGTGGAAGAAAAAAAACCGATTAGAAAAAACAAAAAAGAAAATAATAAGAAGAGCTTTAAAAAAGAAAATATTAAAAAAGCAATAGAGAATTTAGACATTTACGAGTAAAAAAATAAAATGAGTGGAATAAAAAATTCATTACAAGAAAAGATGGACATCGCTGAAATCAAAGAAGATGTGGTTGTTCTTAAAGATGGTTCTTTGAGGGCAGTGATCGCTACAACAGCAGTTAATATGGATTTGAAATCAGAAGAAGAGCAACAAGCTATTATTCACAATTTTCAACAATTTTTGGCCTCTTTTGATTTTAGCTTCCAAGTTTTAATTTCCTCTAGGCAATTTAATATCAACCCTTATGTCAGTCAGCTTAAAAAAAGAATAAAACTTGAGGAAAATGTTTTATTGAAAAATCAAATTAAAGATTATGTGGATTTTATAGAAGAATTAGTAGGTTTGTCCAATATTATGTCTAAAATGTTTTATATTGTGGTTCCTTTTTATACCATTGAAAATAAAAATCAAAATTTTCTTCAAAAAGTCATGTCAATTACCAATCAAAAAAAAGATTTAAGGCAAAAACATGAAACTTTCGAAACTTTTAAAAATCAATTATTTCAAAGAGCGGAACAAATTAACTCCAGTCTCTCCAGCATGGGATTGAGTGGGGTTTTATTGCAAACAGAAGAGTTAATTGAGCTTTATTATAATTCCTATAATCCATCCGAATTCGAATTTGTGGATTTGGATAATCTGAACACTCTAGACTTAGAAAAATAAAAAAAATAAAAATATGTTAAATTTATTCAAAAAGAAATCAAAAGAAGATATTCTTGAAAATCAATCAAAAGATTATCAAGAAATTGATATATTAAACAAGGAAGATCTTTACCAAAGCGGATTAACTAGGGTTTTGGATTTTATAGCTCCGGCTGCCTTAGGAGTCTCTAGTTCTTATTTGCAAATAGGCGAGGTGTATTGTAGAACAATCTTTGTTTCAGTCTATCCTAGAATTTTGTCTATTGGTTGGATAAGAAGAATAATTACCTTGGATTTACCATTGGATATTTCTTTTTTTGTTCATCCAGTTGATACTAACAAAGTTTTAAAAAATTTAAGAAAAAAAGTAACTCAAATTCAATCACAAATAAATATTGAGAATGAAAAAGGTTTAACGAGAAATCCAGAATTGGAGATGGCTTATCGAAATGTTGAAGAGCTTAGAGACAAATTGCAAGAGGGTACTGAAAAAGTTTTTAAATTTGGTTTGTATGTTAATATTTATGCTAAAAATTTAAATGATTTAGAGAAAAACACTGATGTTTTGGAGTCTTCTTTGGAGTCTATGTCTATTTTTACCAAAAAAGCAGTTTTTCGAATGAAAGAAGGTTTTGATTCCTGTGTGCCTTTGTGTTCTGACAAATTGATGATAGGAACGGACCTCAATACAGCTCCATTAGCGACAGCTTTCCCTTTTATTTCTTCCAATGTGACTTCCAATGAGGGAATAATGTATGGAGTAAATAAGCACAACAACTCCTTAATTCTTTTTGATAGATTTACTATGGAGAATGCCAATATGGTAGTTTTTGCTAAATCTGGAGCTGGTAAAAGTTATGCTATAAAACTAGAAATTCTAAGATCAATGATGTTGGGAGTGGATTCAATTATTATTGATCCAGAAGATGAATACAGATATTTAGCCGAAGCGGTTGGTGGTAGTTATATTTCAGTTTCTTTAAATTCCTCTCATCACATTAATCCATTTTCTCTTCAAGCTAATAAGGAAGAGGATATGGAGGAAATTTTAAGATCAAATGCAGCTGATTTAATTGGATTATTTAGATTGATGTTGGGAAATATTAGCCCAGAGGAGGAAACAGTTTTAGAAAGAGCTATTAAAGAGGTTTATTCCATTCGAGATATTAATGAACAAACTTCAGTAGATGACTTGTCTAGTAAAAGTATGCCTTTAATGACGGATTTCTATGAAATTTTAAAAAATATGCAAGGAGGGGAAAGTTTGGCGATGCGAGTAGAAAAATACACCAAAGGAATTTATAAAGGTTTTCTTAACCAGCCTTCTAATATTATCCTTAAAAATCGTTTAGTGGTTTTTAATATAAGAGATTTGGAAGATGAATTGAGACCAATTGCCATGTATTTAATTTTAAAATATATTTGGAACGAAGTTAGGTTTAATGTGAAAAAAAGACTGATCACGGTGGACGAGGCTTGGTGGATGATGCAACATGAAGACGGAGCCAAGTTTTTATTTTCAATTGCCAAGCGAATTAGAAAATATTATGGAGGTTTGACTACTATTACTCAGGATATTTCTGATTTTCTAGTATCTTCTCACGGAAAAGCAATTGTTTCCAATTCCTCCATTCAACTTTTAATGAAACAATCAAAATCCTCG
>Ga0136555_1000821_pt1 | contig 11845 bp, 7 predicted proteins | sample AntRauTorckE5432_FD_104927 | JGI IMG/M metagenome (GOLD analysis project Ga0136555, IMG submission 104927) | Saline lake microbial communities from Rauer Islands, Antarctica - Metagenome Torckler E5 #432 | ecosystem: Environmental > Aquatic > Non-marine Saline and Alkaline > Saline | place...
AACTTCCGCTTCCAAATATTCCTCTAAATAATCCGTATTTGCAATCGCGCAAAAGAGCAAAACCTCTACTTGTTCAGAAAGCGAATAAATATATTTTGGATTGAATAAATAATACGGATTTCGGTATTCGTAATAAGAAAAATACAATCTTTGGTGCGATTTAGGTTGAAGTAATTCCTGCCATGTCAGTTTATCACCTTGATTCAGGGTTTTTGGACATTTGGTTACGATGATGATATCTGCCCGTTCTGCACCCGAGCGTCCTTCTCGTAATCGACCAGACGGCAACAAAAAATCTTGGGTGTAAGGTCGTTTGTGTTCTGTTAATAAAATATTCAAATTCGGCTGAATCGCTAAATGTTGGAAAGCGTCATCTAAAATAATTGTTTGCAAATTATCATAATCGCCAATCATTTTTTGAACGCCATTAATGCGGCTTTCATTCACCGCTACCAAGATATTCGGGTGTCGAATCTTGAATTGCAGCGGTTCGTCACCGACTTGCTCCACCGTATTATTAAGCTGAACGTATTGAAAACCCCTCGTTTCTCGCTTATAACCTCGGCTCAATACGCCAACATTGATGTAATCATTCAAATATTTAGCAATAAAAGAAACGTGTGGCGATTTGCCCGTTCCGCCAACATTCAAATTGCCCACAGAAATAATTGGAAAGTCAAATCGAATAGACTTGAGCAAACCTATTCTGTAAAATAGTTTCCGCAGGCTTACGCCAATGCCAAATAATAAGGAAAACGGAAATAGTAATATACGTGTAATAATATTATCCATATTTGAAAAGTATCGACCTTTTAGAAAACGATTTATTTGTTGGTGAATTTAACGATTGTTATTAGAAATCATAAACATTTGCAAATAGAAAATTATTTAACGGAAGTTAAAAATATATTTGGCAATATATAAGATCGTCAATCCGTTTTTCGTTTGCCGATACTCAAACATTAGTAATCCACCAAATAATTCCTCATTCCGATGATTTGGAAAGCAGAAAGTAAATAAGTTATCACATTTTAAAAACGTTATTATGAAATTCAAAGTTTACATTACATTTTTTGCGTTAATTAGTTTTGCGATACTTACGATGAGTCACTCTGGCGGAAGGGCAGGCAGCAGGGGACAAGGCGGAACACTGGCACCTGGCGACGGACAATTCTGTGGTCAATGTCATTCAGGTGGGAGTTTTGGTTCAAGTATCGATTTAAAATTGTTTGAGCAAGGGACGACAAATGAGGTTAATTCCTATGTTCCCGGAACGACTTACGATGTGGAAGTCATCATTTCAACCTCGACAACACCTGCAGGTTATGGGTTTCAAGCGTTAGCGTTAAACAGTAATAATACGAGTATCAATACTTGGGCAAATAATACCACGGCCAATACTCAAATTGCAACAATCAATAATGGTCGCCAATATTTTGAACAATCTGCAGATATCACAAGCGGTAATACGTTTAATGCAGAATGGACGGCACCCGCTGCAAATACAGGTAATGTAACCTTTTATTTAGCTGGAAATTCGGTGAATTCTTCAGGATCAACATCGGGTGATCAGGCATCATCTAAAGATATTACGTTTACCGAAATGGCAGTTTCAACGTCTGGTTTAGAAAATTTAGGCATCAGCTTAGATATATTCCCAAATCCGACGGTCGAAAATTTAACCTTATCGTTAAATTCAGATGAAGCAAAAGATTTGATAATTAATATTTATAATCAAAATGGTCAAAATATTTTTAGTGAAAATGTGATGACTCAAAATGGTCAAAATCGTTTTAATTTTGATGTTGCAGCCTACGCTACCGGCGTTTATTTCTTAGAAATTACGGACGGACAATTTAAAACAGCAAAACGATTTTTGAAAAATTAATTTCTGAATTTCTAAATATTTAGATTTTAGAGAACGGACGACTTTTAGTCGTCCGTTTTTTTTTATAGGAATTATCGAAGCACCAATTAACGATTGAGCATTTCTAAAAACCAGACTTTTTCCAATAGTGATTTTTCATTTTCAATCGCCTGTCGCAATGCTTTTTTGGCGGCTTTATCGTGTGGATTTAGGCGGATAAGTTTTTGCGTATAACGGACTAATTTTAAATAATTATCCTTATGATAACCCAATTTTCGATGGCGATAAAGGTAGATTTTAATAGAGTCCAAAAGAGAATCTAAGGCTTTATCTGCATCGGTTTCATAGTATATTTTTAATAAAATACATTTGGCGTGTAATGAGTGAAGTACGTCTTTAAAGGTGACTTTTTGCAAAAGTTCTTGAACGTCATCATATTGATCCTGAAACTGATGCCACAAGGCTAAATTAAAATAATACGTATCATGTCGATGTGATGATTCAATGTATTTTTTGTGTGATTCCATGAAGTTTTTTGTCCATTCATACTCTTTGAGTTTTAGTCCTGCAAGCGTAATATTTTTATACGTAAACCGAGATAATTCACCATTGATAATAAAGATTTTTTCCCGCAAACCTGTTTTGTACCATTCAAAAACTTCTTTCAAATATTCGGCTTCTCCACCATTCAATTTTCTGATGCAAAAATTGATTGCTAATAAAATAATATCTCGAATTTCATTAATCGGAAATACGTTAAAATGACGTAGAATCAAGGTTTTGACCTGTTTGTAGTTCGTTTCATTTCCTGTGGTAAGGGCTTGATAAGTTTGGTAATAAATCTGAATCGCCGGGATATTTTCATAATATCCTTTTGCCAAATGTTGCAAAACTTGTTCTAAAAAAGTGGTGTCATATTGTTCTTGTGTCACCGATTTGTGTGTCAAAATGCTACAATGCCATTTTAATAAATTAGCAATCGAAAAAGTCGTAAATGTTTCGGCAATTTCCTTCAACGGCATTTTCGCTTCCCGACTCTGACTCTTTAAAAAATGATATTGTTCTACCTGAATTTTATATTCATAAAAATGTGTTTGTTGATTGCGCAAAGGTTGTTTTTCTAAAATATTTTTCGTTTTTTTTAGCTGTTTTTCAAACGCCTTTTTCAATCCTCGCTTTTGCAAATTTTCTAATAACAAAACTTGTTGCTGTACTTCATGCTGCTGCAAACTTTGCCACATCAAAAACCGTCGCAACTCCTCTAAAAGATAAGACATTAAGTGTCGAAAATGTTGATCATCATAGGTTTCCTCAGGAAAAATATAGTCAAAAGCAGCCTGTTTCGTAAAATTATTTATGGCTACCTTAGCCGTTATCCAATCTAATAATTTTACTAATTCTATTCGATTATTAAAAAATGGGGACTGTAACCACAATCGAAATTGGTTAACATCTGCCTCATTTAAAGAAAAAACGTATTGAACTAAAGGTGTGTTTTGCATGATTTTAATTACAAATTAAAATAATATTGTCTTAACTAATTGATTATCAATAGATAAAAATCAAAAATAATCAATTATAGCTGACAATTATGAAAAACTGTAATTATATTTTATTAAACCTGAACGTACATTTGTGTTATAGAATCACAAAGCAGTTCATCTTTCATAAAAAATTTACAATGAAAACAATACGTGATATTTTAATAGGCTAAAAGCAGGCGTTGGAACTGCCTTCACAAAAGCAATCTTATTTTTTTGTGATAATAGTAAATTTCCATTCCGTGTAATTCGGTATAAAATCCTAATTCTTTATGAAAAAAATACTTTTACTAATAATTGGAATATTCAATTTGGTTCTAAATTCAGGAAATTTATTAGGGCAAGGTTGGGATTATTTCTACACGCCACCAATTGGTCAATTTGAAAGTACAAATATTTCAATTGATCAATCCGCTGATGGAAATATTGTCGTCTATAGCGAGGGCTACACTCATTTTTTGAAAATTGACACTTTAGGAAATTCTACTTGGCAAGCCATTAATTCGATTCAAACAACAGATCCGTTTACGGGTTTGGAGAATTTTGCAAAGGATAATCTTGTTTTCACTTCGGATAGTAATTATATCCTTATTGATGACAATAATAATACGAATAATACGCCAACAACGGCTTATCAACAGTTGCATCTTGCGAGGTTAGATGCTAATTTAGATACCGTTTGGGCGAAAAAACATTATAGCCCTTTTGCGATTGGGACGCAGTATATCGTGAATGATGTCAAGCAATTAAACGATAATAATATTTTGGTTTTATTGTATGATAATAATGGCGATGAGGTTCGGTTAATAAAGTTCGATTACAGCAATGGTAACATTATTTGGAATGTTAGCTACTTTAGTGCAGCTCAACAAATTGGACTTCCGTACACGCATCACGGCAGAGAAGTGGTCGAAAATACAGACGGAACATTAACTTTATTAACGCAAGTATCGATTGATACTTTGGGATACGCCCGATTGATGAAATTGAGTGCTTCAGGTAGTTTTCTATCGGCGAAAAATTTTGCGTCAACCAAAAATATTCCGTGGCAACATAGTGAAAGAACTTTGGCTCGAACATTCATCGGTGAAGCTATTTTTAGCCTCCGTACTTTCGATATTTCGACGAATCAATACCAAAACGTTATTATCAAAACGGACGTTCAGGGTGATGAAATTTGGCGAATGCCAATTTCGCAAAGTCACGTTTATGATTTAATTCTTACGTCAGAAAATGACATTATGGTTTGCGGTCAAGCGGCAAATAATGCCAATAAAGCGGCAATAACTAAGTTGCGATTTGACGGGACGATTGTTTGGGATAAGACGTATTTAGAACAGTTTGGCTCAAATGGACAGGGTTTTCATTTGCAACGAATTTTGGAAGCTAATAATAATAATTTCTTTGCTGCGGGCATGGCAGCAACTGTTTCTGGTAACAGAATATATGGTCTAATGATTGATTCGATGGGAAATACATTTACGAATGTCATCCATGGAACGGTCTATTATGATAATAATAATAATTGCTCTTTTGATGGCAACGAAAGCTATATTAACGCTCCGATTATCGTACAAGCGACTCAAAGCGCAGATACGATTTATACGATTTCAGATTCATCAGGCAATTATTCAATTCGTCTAAAACCAGGTAATTATCGAATCCGCCCGATAACTTTTAGCAATTATTGGAATAGCTGTCCATCGCCTATTCTTCCTTTGGCCTTAGATAGCGTCGTTTCGCACGATGTCGGACTTCAAGCCTTGATTAATTGTCCCGATTTATCGGTAAGTATTACCACACCTAACCTAATTCGTTGTTTTTCAAATACTTATCATGTAAGTTATTCTAATTTCGGAACGGTCAATGAGCCAAATGCTTATATTGAAGTGGAAATGGATTCGTTTCTAATTGTCGATAATGCGTCCATTCCGTTTACGCAAAGTGGCAGTATTTATACCTTTTATATTGGTAATTTAGGTATTAATCAAATCGGACAATTTACGATTAATACAACCGTAAATTGTAATTCATTATTGGGACAAACGCATTGTGTAGAAGCTAATATTTATCCACAACAGTTGTGTTTGCCGGGTGGTACGGTTTGGAATGATGCAACGGTTAAGGTAAATGCGGCTTGTGATGGAAACAATCAGGTTCGGTTTACAATCGAAAATACGGGAAACCAAAATATGACGCAAATTCGGCAATACTCTGTCATTGAAGACGAAATATTGCCTTATCAAGGAACATTCCAGCTACCCGCCGGTACCGATACAACTTGGACGATGCCCTCAAATATTAATGCGGTTTATACGATTCGGGCGCAACAAGAATTCACCCATCCGAATGCAGATTATGAGGTTTCGGATTTCGTATATGGTTGTAACGATTTGGATTCTATTCCGAATGTTCCTATCAATCAATTTCCATTAAATGATAGCGACTCGTACACAGATATTGATTGTTTGGAAAATGTCGGTTCTTTTGATCCGAACGATAAACAAGGCTTCCCGATAGGTTACGGCGAAAACTATTTTATAGAAAAAAACGATGAGATTGAATATCTTATTCGTTTCCAAAATACAGGTACTTACTTGGCATTTAATGTCATTATTGAAGACGAAATTGATATAGAAGTTTTGGATTTATCTACTTTAAAACTCCAAAACAGTAGTCATCCTTATTCGATTTCAATCGTAGATGGTAAGATACTAAAGTTCCTATTCCTTAATATTATGCTGCCGGATTCTAACACCAATGAACCTGCCTCGCATGGCTTTATTCGCTTCCGCATTGGACAAAAAGCAAATAATCCATTAGGCACTGTAATTGAGAATTCGGCAGATATTTTCTTCGATTTTAATGACGCAATCGTTACTAATACAACGGTTCACACGGTTGGTGAATATTTCATATTAGCCGTTTCAACGAAGTCAATTAAGGAAAAATTAGCGACTGTAAAGGTATTTCCAAATCCTTTTACAGCACAAGCAACATTTGAAATTCAAACCAAAATACCTTATCAAAACTTGACTTTGACCATTTATAATGTCATGGGACAAGCCGTAAAAACCGTTCAATCGAATGGCGATAATCGAATATATTTAGATAGAAATGATTTGACTTCGGGCATTTATTTTTATCAAATTCAGTCAAACGGTTTGAGTTTAGATTCGGGTAAATTAATGATTCAATAGGTTCAATAATTATTTGATTAAATAAATATAATAAAGTGGTGATAGAATCTTTGGATTTTGTCACCACTTTTTTTTTGTGAGAAAACAATATAATCCGATTAAAAATATCAGAATTTCTAATTTTAAGTTACCCTTTCTAAAGAACAAACGTAACTTTACACCCGCTTAAAATGGGAATATTCCCTAATACATCAACTTTAATGAGTCCATTTCGGGTTTATCGTTCTCCTATAAAATATACGTAAGAGAAATATGACGACTCGTAATTCAAAACTCAAAAAAATGGCAAAATCGAAAAAATACTACGTGGTTTGGGAAGGTCACGAAACGGGAATCTTTGATAATTGGGCTGATTGTCAGCGAATGACCAAAAATTTTAGCGGTGCAAGATATAAATCGTTCAAAACATTGGCGGAAGCCGAAGAGGCATTTGATGGCGATAGTCGGTCGTTTATTGGTCAAAACAAAAAACCGACCCAAAGACCATTGAGCGAAGCATCTCGAGAAAATATTATATGGGATAGTATTTCGGTAGATGCCGCTTGTAGCGGCAATCCTGGTGCGATGGAATATCGTGGTGTGGATACACAAACAGGTTTTGAATTCTTTCGTCAAGGCCCTTTTCCTTATGGTACAAATAATGTTGGTGAGTTTTTAGCATTGGTGCATGGCTTGGCGTATTTAAAACAAAAAGGAAGTAATTTGCCGATTTATACGGATTCAAAAATTGCAATGAGTTGGATTCAAAAAAAGGTTTTTCGGAGTAAATTAAAAAAAACAGCGGCGAACGCTCGAATTTTTGAATTGGTAGAACGGGCGTTATATTGGTTAAAAACCAATGATTATGATACTAAAATTTTGAAATGGGAAACTAAAGATTGGGGTGAAATTCCTGCAGATTTTGGGCGAAAATAAGGTTAGCCTAAGGTGTGAAATTGCTAAAAAACAATCCAATTAATGAGCAACAAAAAATTATCTATGCCAATTTATTAATGCTGTTACGATTGATAAAAACCCCCAACGCTCAAAAAAAAAAGGAATATCAATTTAGAAGTTAAAACCTTCTAAAATCAATATTCCTTTTGACAAAAAATTGTGGAGTTGCCGAGATTCGAACTCGGGTCCAGATAAAGTGCCTGAAAGCCTTCTACGCGTTTAGTCACAGATTGAATTTTCGAGTGTCAGATAGGTTCTGTAACCGACCCAAACTAACACCTTATCCTCTGAAATTTCTCCAAGCAGTCAAGACCGGCTACTCGAATAGTCTAAAGTTGGTTGATGCACGTTATGCTGTTTATTAGACATCAAGCGTATTGTGCAAAAGCTTCATAGTAGAACTCTACTACGCAGCCATGGCATAGTTATTATTGCCATTTAAAAAGTTGTAATAGACTTTGGTAACGAGCTGTACTATCATCGCCCGACGTGCTTACTAACCTGCGGCTTTCCTGTCGATACCGTTCAACCCCATTCTTTTGATTTGGCAGTTTTTAGCCGCCAATTTATATTACAAAACGACTTTTCGTTTCGCAATACACAAAGATACAAACGTATTAAGACTTTCAAAGGTTCAATGAATTTCATTTTAATTTTTCATGAATTCGATAATCATTCATTTGATAAAAAATCATACTTTCGTAAAATATGATTTGGCAAAACCATTATGAAAATTTCGATAAAAAAAATCATTTGCGTTACTACGCAATATTTTGTCGTCAAATCGTTAAAAGCAAATACAATATTGTTCGCTGATTATTAATTTTTTAAATTTGTCTTAGAAAATATCAAACGCTAATTTGGTCAAAATTCACAAAATCCAATACCTAAATTTTGTTTCAAATACGTTTACTTACTATGATGAGTCGTTCCCTATTTGTAAAATACCTTTTATCCTAATGGATTAGGATAGGGGTTAAGAAATAAAGTAATTTGTTGATGTAATTTTTTTAATGATTACATTGTAAGCGACTATTAATTTTCACCTTATTAAAGATTTAAACATACAAAAAATGAAATTAACAAAACTGTTGACTTTAGTACTTTGCTTTGCTGCCGGCACAATCATGGCACAAGACCAACTTCCTGCGACTACTCTAAAAACGCTTGGCGGCGAAACAGTAGTCATCACGGATATTGTGGATAGTGACAAAATCACGATTCTTTCTTTTTGGGCAACTTGGTGTAAACCGTGTAAATTAGAGTTAGATGCTTTTGCGGAATATTACGAAGATTGGCAGGAAGATTATAATGTGGAAATTATTGCCATAACGATTGATGATGCTCGTCAATTAAGTAAAGTAAGACCAATGGTTGATACGAAACAATGGGATTATACCATACTTTCAGATGTAAATCGTGATTTGCACAAAGCACTTGGCGGTGTTGATATTCCTTACACCGTTGTCATAAAAAACGGCGAAATTCTCTATACACACAGTGGCTATAAATTAGGTGATGAAGAGGCACTGGAAGACAAAATTAAAGGTTGGGCAAGTACTGAATCGGTGAAAGAAGAAAAGACAAAACCTGCAACCATAGAAACGGACGGAAAGAAGAAATAAATAGCTGAAAATTTTAAATTATCAGTATTCATGCCTTTTCATAAGTTAAATTTATGAAAAGGCATTTTTGTTAGATTAAATTGATAATCAATTAGTTATACCTATTCTTATTGTAAAATTTTACTTCTCCCGTGAACAATTATAACCTCTGGAATGTATTATAGCAGTTAATAAGTTGTTAAATATAATGCGGGAATGGTTCAATCTGTAAATTTTACCGTATTCCAATTCTACTTGTTATTAACAAAAAAGTTGATTTAAAAATGTTTGATACGCCTTTCAAATAGTAGCCTCCTTCGTACAATAATATGACGGTAGGAATTAAATATTAAAGCGATAACAGTGTAATACTCAGCATTTTTTTAGATTTTAATTTTAATGAATTCCGTTGAATTATAAAGTAACTTAGATTATAAAACTATGAAGTGCATTAATGAAGAATTATTATGGGAGTATTTAGATGAAGAGATTGACGATAATAGAAAACAGGAAATAGAAACACACTTGATTATCTGTCCGAAGTGTAAAGATGAGATGGAAGAAATCAAATTCTTCAATCAAGAATTTTCAAATGCGATCAATCATCAACCTTCTAATCGACAACCCAAAGAGAAACTTCTTGAAGTTAAATTAAGCTATTCCGAGGCAAAACCGATGCTCCAAAATTTTTGGAGAGGCTTTATTATGGTTGGCTTTTTTGTATCGTTAATTACCGCAGTTTTTGTGGCATTGGCGTATCCCGTACAAGGCACAAACCTTTTTGAAACAGAATTTCAATTAATGACTTACGCTTTAAGTCAGTTAATTTATTTCATGGCAACGCCCGTAATTATGGACGTTTGGATGATTGCCATAACTTTTAGCTTTTTGTTTTGGGCGGATAAAGTTTGGCGAGCAGCTTAATTTTATGAATACAAAAACAAAAAAACACAACTTCATCGAATTTTGAAATTTGATGAAGTTGTGCTTTTTTTGAATGTTTTTCGGGATTATTAATCCGCTTTTCCGAAAGTATAAATCAAACCAAGATTTACGCCAGTCATGCCGACTCGACTTTTTGGAACGATGACAATCTCTTGATTTTCATCAAGATAGCCCCAACTTAAACCATTTAACATTGGTGCTAACGTAATTGGTGTTGTTGCACGAATACTCAAATTATCGTTGATTTTGAATTTTGCACCGAGGTCTATATTTGTAAAAATTCGTTGTTGAAAATTAAAAACATCTTCCGATTCTTTGGCTAAAGAAATATAATTAGAAACCGCAACGCTGAATTTCATCGGTTGCCAAGAAGATTGAATATCCGTGCCTAAGCGAAAATTCGCATAAGACGAAGATTGTGCAGAATCGGGATTAAAACTATTAGAATTGATGTGATAAAAATTAGAATAACCAACTCCAATTCGAGCATCAAATTTTTCATTTACTTGCTTCGACAACCACAAATCAACGCTATTTTGCACCCCAAAATTCTGATTCCAATTTAACACATCTTTCTTTTGATTAATCAAATCATAAAACAAAAAACCTGTGGACGCTTCCACCGACAAATTACCTTCGACTCCCGAAAACTGCATTGACGGAACAATATTTTTTTCTCTATCTCCAAATTTATAAATCAAACCAATATTTGCACCCGTTAATTCTACATCGGCATCAACGAGAAATGAATAACCAGTCCCTGTATTAATTCTTGACCTATTATCATCTTGAAACATCGGAAAAAGGGTAATCGGAGCGTTTATTTTTAACGATAATTTATCGCTCATTTTAAATTTTAAACCTAAATCAAGATTGGTAAAAAATCGTCTTTGAAAATTAAAAGGGTCTTGCGGTTCTTTATGTAAACAAAGATAGCTTGAGAGTGTTGTGGTCAATTTCATCGGCTTCCAAAAGGTCTGAATATCCGTACCTAACCGCATACTTGCATAATGCGACGCATCGCTTACTATAAAATCTAAATGATAAAAATTCGCATAGCCAAGACCTAAACGAGCATCAAATGTCTTGTTTATTTTTTTGGAAAACCAAAAATCAAGTCCTGATTGAATACCATAACCAATATAATTTTTATCATAAAAATCTGCTTCATTAAAGCGATTATAAAAATTCCAACCTGTTGAGGCTTCGAGTTCGAAGTGTTCTTGTGCGTTGGTAATGCTGATGTTTCCTAAGATTAGGAATAAAAGTGTAATTATTTTTTTCATTGCTTTTTTTAATAAAATTGATAAATATTTCTATCGTTTCCTAACGATTATCACCTTCAATTCGTGAATAATTTTTAACACAAAAAAACACAATTTCATCGAATATTGAAACTCGATGAAGTTGTGCTTTTTTGAATATTTTTTTCGGATTTATTAATCCGCTTTTCCAAAAGTATAAATCAAGCCGAGGTTTACGCCCGTCATTCCAACATAACTTTTATCCACCAAATTATAATTATCATCCTCATCAATAAAACTCCAGCGACCGGAATTAATCATTGCTGCAATCGTAATCGGTGTCGTTACACGAATATCGAAATTATCGGTGACATGAAAAGTTGCTCCTAAATCTAAATTCGTCATTACTCTTTGTTCAAATCTTTTATCCAAACTATCTTGTAAAAAGATATAATTTGAAACGGTTGCGTTAATAGATAAAGGTTTCCATTTGGTTTGAAAATTTGCA
>Ga0136555_1000825_pt1 | contig 11802 bp, 6 predicted proteins | sample AntRauTorckE5432_FD_104927 | JGI IMG/M metagenome (GOLD analysis project Ga0136555, IMG submission 104927) | Saline lake microbial communities from Rauer Islands, Antarctica - Metagenome Torckler E5 #432 | ecosystem: Environmental > Aquatic > Non-marine Saline and Alkaline > Saline | place...
CATAACTATAATAATCATTCTGAATTTCATAAAAAACGAGCTGTTCGCCTTTTTGAATAATCAATAATTTTTGGCTATCAAATCTTTTGTTTTCATAAAAGTTTGTTTCTTTTTTTTGTTTTAATTCCTTTCCGTCTAACATCACTTTATCTGCTTCCACAAATTGCCCAACGGTGTCCACGATATAAAATTGAAACTTGTTTTTGTGCTGAATCGGCACGACACCAATATCGTTAAACGACAAAAATTGATACTCTAAAGATTCACTATTCGCCCGAATGACGACGTAATGACCGGCAGGATATTTTAAATTTGAAAGATTATAAGAACGAAAAGCGTCCGACCCTTTTACGAAACCCAACGTATCAAAAGGCGTTTGCAATTGCTTCAAAACGGCAAGTTCTTTTTCATAACTTTCTTTTTTTACCAAAACCAAAGCCTGTTCATTCGTCAATTTATAGACAAAAGATTGGTCACTTCGGATTGCAAAATCAGGTTGCGCAAACGTGTTGAACGTCATTAATAATGCGAATAAAAAAAGTATATATTTCATGGTGATTGGTTTTTGTAATTTTTTATCCCGAACTTCGGTACGGTTACTCACATTCAACCTTTTTAAGGTTGCAAAAAATTATTAATACAAATACAACGAGGGGAAATGGCAAAAAGGTTGGGAGATTTTTTCGCAAACTCACTTTGCACAAAAAACGTTTGGACTTTGGACGAAATATTTTAGAAATTACATAAAGTATCAAATATTTTCTACTAATTCCGTCCAAAGTCTAAAAAACGTAATTTACTTAAAGAGTTAGTAAATAGATAAAATATGGCAAGCATTTACTTCAATCGCTTCATTTTCCAACTTTTTACTATCTTCATGGTTTCATTACCGCACGGTTACATCGCTTCTTTTGGTGAACCATTAAGTACAAATTAAGCAATAAATAAAAAATGTTCACACCAATTCGACTACAAATTGCTTTACATACCCTTTCGTTGCATCGAAAAGCTGAAAAATGGGGAAAATCAGAGCCTTATATTTGGAATATTTTTTTCCGAGTAGATGGAGAAGCGATTACGATAAATCCTGATTTTACGATTTCTGGAAAAGCCATTTTTAAATTTACAGAAGGCAGTCATAACAATCTTCGTGGCTCGATTCATCGAGATAATATTCTGCATATTCCACAAGAAATTGGAATCTGGGAAACGGAGTTGCGTCCTGTAAAAGTGCCATATTTTGAACAGTATGTATCTGGTATTGCAGGTGTTGTTTGTGTGTTGATGGAGGAAAATAATGTGAGTAATGAAGGGGCGGAAGCTGGAAGGCTGGCGTTGAGTCAGCAAGTACAAAAGGCAGTTAATTCAGCTTTAAAGAATTTCAATCCTAAAGTTATTGATATAAATGATGTACAAAATTCAATTGGTAATCATTTTCAAAAAACGATTGAAGGTTTCGTAAATGGTATCGAAACTTATGTGATTGAAGCGATTAAATCCCGTCAAAGTTTGTTGCAAAATGTTTGGAGTTTAATCAAAGCTGATGCTTTGGTTGGTTTTCACGTTTTCAAATTTGACAATAAAGAAATTAAGGAACACGACGGTATAATCCATTTTAATCATAAATGGAATAGTAATAAATATGGTGATTGGGAGGTTTTTGGAAAAATGCAGGAAATGGATTGATAATTTTTAAGTTACGGATCACTTTTTTCCAAAAAATAATTTTATAAAAAGTATTTTTGCGCGAAATTTTTTATTTAAAACATAATAATACGGTTTAAAGCATTGAAAAACACATATTTCGATTTAATTGATCAAACGTATGACTTTCCGCAGGAAGGATTTGATTTGCGTGAGAATCACTTAACTTTCTACGGGCTTTCGCTAAAATATCTAATTGAAAAGCATGGAACGCCGTTAAGGATATTGTTTCTACCTCGAATTAATAGCCAGATAAAAAAGGCGAAAAACCATTTTAATCGAGCAATTCGGACGAATCAATATAAGGGAAAGTACTACTACTGCTACTGTACGAAGTGTAATCACTTCTCGGCAGTCATCAAGGCGGCTTTAAAAGAAGATATACAAATCGAAACTTCTTCGGCTTACGATATTGATTTAATTCGTCAATTACAAAAAGAGGGTGAAATAGATAACCAAAAAATATTAGTTCATAATGGTTATAAAACGGATAATTATTTAGATAAAATTATCGAATTACACAGAGACGGTTTTGTTAATTCAATGATTGTTTTAGATTCAAAATCTGAATTCCGTCGCCTTCAAGAGCGGTTGCCAAAGCTCAATCATAGAATTAGAATTGGTGTGCGAATGGCGATAAACGAAGAGCCACAATCGGCTTATTATACGTCTCGTTTGGGAATCCGTCAGACTGAAATCGTAGATTTTTATAACACAGAAATTCAACACGATGATCGTTTTGAATTGACGATGTTACATTTCTTCGTGGATTCGGGTATCAAAGATACGTTGTATTATTGGGGCGAATTTCAGAAAGCCTTAACATTATATTCTGAATTAAAAAAATGTTGTAGTTCACTTTCTGCCTTCAATTTGGGTGGTGGTTTTCCGATTCGCAATAATTTAGGTTTTGAATATGATTATAAATATATTATCAATGAGATTATTGATAATATCAAAACAATGTGCGAAGCGGATGATATCGACGAGCCAGATATTTATACTGAATTCGGTAAATACAGCGTCGGAGAAAGTGGTGCGACTATTTTCAAAGTTCTGGAACAGAAGCAACAAAACGACTCAGAGATTTGGTATATGGTCGATAATAGTTTGATGAATACAATTCCAGATGCTTGGTCGATTTTAGAGAAATTTATTCTTTTGCCAATCAATAAATGGCGAAATGAATACACGAAAGTTAATATTGGTGGAATAAGCTGTGACCATTCTGATTACTATAATTCAGAAGATTTCAATCAGCAAATTATGCTACCAACTTACAACGATGACGATAAAGAACCACTTTATATTGGCTTTTTTCACACGGGAGCGTATCAAGATTCTATCAGTGGTTATGGTGGTATCAAACACTGTTTAGTACCCTCTCCAAAAGTATTGATTATTGACCGTGATGATAAGGGCAATTATATTGATACGGTTTATAGCGAAGAACAAACGGCAGTGGATATGTTGCGGATTTTGGGGTATAATGTGGGTAAATAATTAAAATAAAAATTTCAATCGTAAAGTTCGCATAAGGTTTTTCTTAGCATTTTGCTATAAGATTTTAGCGAACTTTGCAGTTAAATTCTAAAATTGCTCGCCACCCGTTCGCTCTATCGTTTTTATATAATTTATAGGTATATTTCCATAAAGAATTTTCCTATAAAAAGTTGAATTGACAGAATTCCATTTTATATTTATCTAAAGTCGAGTTACCAATTATTTAATAAACAGTTTGTCGCTCTCTCAATAGAAATTGGCTACTTATATTTCAATCGGATACGACTATTTTTTTTACCAATTCTTCATTTTGTGTAACAGTTCTGGTCGGGTAAGTGTTCGTGTTACGTTCTAACGCTCAAATAAAATACAAGGCTGTCATCACCTTTACATCATATATATTTGCCTTTTGGTATTTATTGGCTTAGTTTATGACTATTCATTGATAGACATTCCAGCTGATTTCAATTTAAAACAATCTGTATTTATAATATATTGATTAACAGTATTATTGTAAATAATAAGAAGTTTAAACCGAAATTATTCGTAGATATTTTGGTAATTAAAACGATTTTGTTACTATCATTTGTAGTAAATTACGAAATAATTATCTAAAATAATAGCTTTATAATCATTTGCACATTATGTTTAGACATATATATATAACTTCATATTCATTATTGGTTGTTTTTTTTATTCTTTATGGAAATATAAATATCTACGGTCAAAAAGTTGAAAAAGGTTTCACTCCTATACACTTTTAGGAAATATTATATTAAATAATTGATTTATAGTTATTTATAAAGCTAAAAAAACCAGAGTAGCGTAAATTTGCAGTACGAAAAAAAAGAAGCAAATGACTACTCTGGAGATTGATAAAATTAAAAAGTATTTTCCATTTCACCGCCTTTGTGTTGTAAAAACTTTATTGTTTTTAGTGAGCTGTATTTTACAATCCAATAATTGTAACTTAAATAAGATAAAAAATAAGGCGAGTTTGATTTTAGGAAAGACTGTAAATGCGGAAAATGCTTATACAAGATTTATTCGCTTTTTCAAGGTTAAGAATAAGGAAGCTTTGATAATCAGTATCTTACGTTTAATTCAGCATTTATTATCTGACTTATTAGCAATACAAACTGAATATATATTCAGTATAGATAGGACGAATTGGCAATTAGGAAAAATTAATATTAATATATTAACGATAGGAATTGTACTGGATAACGGTCGTTTTATTCCAATATATTTTGAATTATTAGACAAAAAAGGAAATTCTAATCAATTAGAGCGAGTAGAATTACTGGAATTAATGAAAACGATATTTGAGCTTGACAAACCTTTAGTATTAGTGGCAGACAGGGAGTTTATAGGAAAAAACTGGTTTGTAAATTTAAAAAAATCAGCAATTGATTTTGTCATTCGAATTAGAAAAACAGATTACCAAAATGATGTGGCAACACAAATGAGAATTAGTCAAACAAAGCTACACCATAAAATAAGAAGCGATATAGAAACGAAAGGATTTTTTGTTGCTCCTATAGAGATTAAAGGAGAACTTTTTTATTACCATGTACAACCTTTGCGAGGTAAAAAAGACGAGACTTCTAAATCAGATAAAGATATTTATATTCGATTTATATCAACAAAAGCAAGTTCTAATTGGGTGAGCAAAATGTATTGTAAACGATGGAAAATAGAAGTCTTTTTTGAAGATATAAAAGAAAAAGGTATCCGATTAGAAGAGATTAATTTTAAAGATTTAATGAAAGTCCGACTGATGGTTGCGGTTGCTTCGCTTTGTTATGCACTTTGTTTAAAACAAGGATTAATAGAGTTTGAAAAACGACCCACTAAATATAAATTAGATAAAAAATCAGGTAATAACTATTTAAGAACTTCTATTTTTACTAAAGGATTTTCTATGTTACAGCAAATTGTCCTTAATGTCAATGACCTTAATAACTTGATTATCAAATTTTTAGATGAAGTGCCACAAAAAATTAATAATTATCCTATTCTACAATTACTCAGCAAAAAAAATTCTTTTGAAGAAAGTGTATAGGAGTGAAGAAAAAGGTATCTTAGATTTAAGAAATACTTCTTTAGAAACTCCAATTATCTTAGACGGTGAGTGGGAATTCTATTATAAGGAATTATTGACATTAAGTCAATTAAACAAAAAAAAAGATAAGAAGTATGAAAAACTTCCAGTTTTATGGAGAGATATAAAAGATGAAAACGGGAATTATTTATCTTCTTTTGGTTATGCGACCTATCGTTTGCGAATTTTAGTTTCAAAAGACTCGCCTCCTCTTGCGTTTGAGTTATCGGATGTTTATAATGCTTATGATTTGAGAATCAATGGAAAACCGTTTGCTTATAACGGTAAAGTTGGCAAAACAAAGAGCGACTCAAAGGCACATTGGTTGCCAATTACAAAAATCTATCAGGTAAAATCGGATACTTTAGATTTGGTCTTACAAATTTCTAATTTTCGACATTCAAAAGGTGGTGCTCAACATTCAATTCGTTTTGGAAACGCAGATGAATTGGTCAAGGCTCAGCAGGTCGCATTTGTTTATGATTCGCTGATGACGGGCGGAATATTGATAGCAGGATTATTTTTCCTTGGTTTATATTTTTTTGGAAAGCATGACGCTGCAATTCTTTACTTTTCTTTATTTTCTTTTGCTTATTTGTATCGGATAATTGGTTATGATAATAGTTTGTTACATCACTTATCCCCTGATATTCCGTGGGTAATTACACTTCATTTGGAGTATCTTTCGTTGTTTTTAAGTGCATATTTCTTTTTGAAATTTGTGCAAAATTTATATCCTGAAGAAATTAACATTAGAATTTTCAAGCCTTTAGCTTGGTTATGTATTGGTTTGGTTGTGTTCACGATTTTTATGCCGACCTACATTTTCACGAATGCGGTAAAATATTATTTAGTAGTCGTATGTATGTTTTTGCTGTATGCACTTTACGTTATTTTTCAGGCGTATCGTCATAAAAGGGTTGGTTCTTCTTATGCTCTCATAAGTATTATTTGTTTATTTACAGCAATGGGTTCTAATATATATGAGTATTTCAGCCTTGTTGATTTGCCGGATTCAGTTCAATTTCTCTTTCTTATTGCTTTTTTCTTTTTTCAATCTTTGATTTTATCGTATCGTTTCTCAGTAAAATTGTACCGTTCAGCCGAAGCTGCAAAAGCTGCGGATTTAGCAAAGTCGCAATTTTTGGCAACGATGAGTCACGAAATCCGAACGCCGATGAATGGGGTAATCGGGATGACAAGTTTGCTGTCAGATACTGAATTAACGGAAGAGCAACGCAGTTTTGTAGAAACAATTCGTATTAGTGGCGATAATTTAATTACGATTATCAATGATATTTTGGACTTTTCTAAAATAGAATCTGGTAAAATGGAATTAGAAAAACAACCTTTTGAATTAGAAAATGCAATAGAATCTGTTTGTGATTTACTTTCTATGAAAGCTTATGAAAAAGGACTTGGGTTATATTCTAAAATTGATAAAGATATGCCAACTATAGCAGTAGGCGATATTACTCGATTGAAACAAGTGATTTTGAACTTGGTAAATAACGCTATCAAATTTACGTATCAAGGAGAAGTTATTTTAAAAGTAAAAAAAATAAAAGAAGAAAAAAATACAGTTACGTTACAATTCGATATTCAAGATACAGGCATTGGGATTCCTGAAGAAAGAATGGAACGTTTATTCAACGCTTTTTCACAAGTTGACGCTTCGCACACCCGAAAATACGGTGGAACAGGCTTAGGTTTGGTCATTTCTAAAAAACTAGTAGGACTAATGAATGGAGAAATTTGGGTAAGAAGTGAACCGAAGAAAGGCTCAACCTTTTCTTTTACAGTTCAATTAGATACCAACGAAGCAGCTTATAAGCCTATCGCGTACTTGCAATCGTTAGATTTTCTGACGAATAAGAAATGTTTGGTCATTACGAATAATCAGTACTTTTTGGGCTTTATCAAATACCAATTATTGAGGTATGAAATGCAAACGACTTTCGTCAATACTGAAAGTTTTGAATCGACACTTCATAATGGCGAAAGTTGGGATTTGTTAGTTATTGATTATTCGACGGAACATGAGGTAAAAGATTGGACGATTCGAAGCAAACCAGCGTTTGAGAATATTCCAATTTTGGCGATTATTCCGCCAAATTCCAATCGGTCGCAATTTTCAAAACAAACGTATTTACTCAATTTGCCCTTCCGAAATATCGGACTTCGACACATGTTAAAAAATATTTTTTCTGTGTTTGTCAAAACAATTGAGACGAAAAAAGTCATTGACACAAAAACGTTAAGTGAGCGTTTTCCAATGAAGATTTTAATCGTAGAAGACCATGCGATTAACCAACGATTAGTTATGTTTTTACTCAAAAAAGCTGGGTATCAGGCAGATGCGGTTGGTAACGGTTTGGAAGCCGTAGAAGCGGTGCAACGACAGAGTTACGACTTAGTTTTTATGGACGTTCAAATGCCAGAATTAGATGGTTTGGAAGCTACAAAACGCATCGTCAAGGAAATGCCAAATGGCAAACGCCCAGTTATTGTAGCGATGACAGCGAATGCGATGCAAGAAGACAAAACGGAGTGTCTGGAAGCTGGAATGGACGATTATATTACGAAACCGTTGAAAGAAGGGATTGTCTATGAAATGATTGAAAAGTGGGCAATTATTTCAAGAAATAGTATATCGGAAGAGATGACGAAGGTCTAAGTAGGGGAGGGAAATATTACAATGAACCTGTAAGGTGAGGTGTCGATTTCGCAGCATATTTGATAAAAAGTTCGCTCCATTTTTGTCCGTATCAATTGCACGGCACTTTAGCGCCGTGAGCTTAAAAAGCTCGTATGTTTTTTGACCTCTTAATCACGGCGCTAAAGCACCGTGCAATTGATATTTCTGGGGCGAACTTTTGAACTAAAAATCAATCAGAATCGACAGCCCACCTATAGGGTTTTCAAAATTTTATAGGTTTATAATCAAAGGATTACTTTTTATCAAACGGCTTCCAAATACAGCACTACCAAATATAATAAACCCGTTAACATTATCATTTTTATTACTTGACTCACATGACGAAATTCTATTTTTTCTTTAGCAATTAACAATTTGTACAAAGAATAAACGGTCGGTAAAGCGATAAAAATAACCGCATAAATTACCCGAATTAAACTCCCAAATTGACCTTCCCAACTTATCACAAAACCGACAAAAATAATTAATATCAAACCTATTAAAAAAGCTATTATTTTGGCAATTTGAACTCCCAAAACAATCGGCAGAGTACGTCCGCCATAAATGACATCACCATCTTTATCCTCAATATCTTTTACAATTTCACGGTAAAACGTAGATAAAAACGCAAAAGCCGCATAAGCCGCAAAAATATTATACATCGCATCGCTCGTCCCAACTTGAAAATTTCGTAACAATTCATATTCAGGAAATGCAACCGTTGCTTCGGGAACATAAACCATAAACGGTACAAATGCACAAAATAAAGCGACCGTCAAATTTCCCAATAAAATTGATTTTTTTAATTGGTAAGAATATAACCATAACATCGAAATTCCAATAATCGGATATAAATAAGCTGCCTTCCAACCCGTCCGAACATAAAAATAAAGACCCGAAAGCACGACCAAAAAATTCGTTAATCCGTAGAGCCAGTAAGCATTTCGCTTGGAAATTAAGGTATTAATAAAGGTCTTTTCTGGCTTATTAATTTTATCAATCGGATAATCGTAAATATCATTAATAATATAACCGCCTGCCGCAACAATGACGGTTGCCAAAACCATAATGAAGAAATCAAATTCTGCAAAAACAGGTGAATCCGTGAATAGATATAGGGTATAATATCGCATCAGATATTGCGTCAACGCAACAATGATGAGGTTGGGAAATCTTAGGAAGGAAAGCCACGATTTTAGTTTTAGTCGTTTCAAATGTCTATAAAAAAGTCCGTCATACCGAACTTGTACAATTTATCACAATAAAAAATCGAGATAAATTACACAAATTCAGTATGACGGTTTTTATTTATCTATTTATTTTCTTTCTTACCTCGAAACACCCATCAACTGGCGAAAATAAAACGCAGGATTCAAAAATTCTTGCGAAAAGTCCTCATGTGTCAATAAGCTTGTGATTGAGCTACCAACCCCGAATAAGATCGGTAAACATGTTTTTGGATGATCAAAAATGTAGTTCAGGATTTGACTTAATAAAATTTCATTCCCTAACTTTTTCTGGATTGCTTTATCGTATTTTTTTAAGAATTTTGCGGAAAAGTCTTGATTTTCAATAGCTTGCACAACGATTTTTGCAGCAACTTCTCCCGCAGCCATTGCGTGACCAACGCCATAACCAGTCACAGGATGCACCGATTGTCCTGCCGCGCCCGCTAATATAAATCGTTCGCCCGAAAGTTTCGCCCTTTTATAAGACAATTGAATCGCCGCGCCTTTCGTCTTACCTACCAATTCGGCATTTCTGAATTTATCCTTTACAGGCTCGTAAGTTTTGAGGAGTTCAAACAGTTTTTCACGCAAATTAATGTTATGCTTTTTCGCCTCTGTATGTTTTACACCCACCTCCACACTCACTGTTCCGTCAGGCAAAGGACAAATATAAAGGATAATCATTGGAGTATAAAAAATATGAAAAACTACTTCATTATTTGAAATATTTCCCACATTCGTGAAATATCCACGGACAAAAGTATAGGTATCACCTTCCCGTTTCGGCTGTTGCGTAACCTCATTAAAAAACTTAGAAGTTGCACCAGTTGCACCGATTGTCATTTGAGCTTTTATTTGTGTTTCACCATCTTTTGTACTCAAAATCACACCATCAGAAACTCGTTTAATCGAAGTAATATCCACTTTTTCCATCACCGTAATATGCGGCATTGCTTTCACTTTATTGATTAAAAAAGTATCAAAATCAGTGCGTTTAGTCAAAAGTCGAGGTGTTGTATTTTTATCAAAAGTTGTTTTTAATTTTCGATTTTTCTCGTCACCGAACCAATAATCCCAACTTTTTAGAATAATACCTTGCTCGTCCATTTCTTCCACATAACTTGGATCTAATCGACGCAAAACATTGAAAACATGTCCGTCAAAGCATTCACCACAAACTTTATCTCTCGGAAATTCGTATTTATCCAACAATACGCAATCAACCCCCAATTTATTAAGGTTCATCGCTGCCGCCAAACCAGCAGGCCCTGCCCCAACTATACAAACTTGTGTTTCTTTCATAGGTTTTTATGATATAACTATCTATTAAAAATCACCTTGAATATAAACAAAGGATTCCTAAACATTTTTTTCAAATCAACATTGGCAAAAATAGCGGTAATCACTTCTGCCAATTGCTTATTTTTTACCGCAATTCCCGCCACGGCACTCAACAACCAACGACGCTGAAACGCCTTTTGTAAGCGATACGAAATTTGTAGTTCTTTCCATAATTTATCATAAACCGCCTCGTCATAATTCGCCATCATTTCGGCAGAAAAATCACTTGCTGCCAAACATTTTTTGGCTTGTTCGGCTGCAAAAATACCGCTAATTGTAGCATTTCCAATACCTTCGCCCGTCAAAGGGTCGATTAAAGCAGCGGCATCACCAATTAAGATAAAATTCTTACCCGAAATTTTTCGCTTTTTAGAACCTAAGGGCAAAGGAAAGCCAACGACTTTTCCATTTACTTTCGCATCTTTAAAACGGTCTTTGAAGCGGGGATGTTCTTTTAGAATCCTATCTAATTCCGTTTTTAAATTGACTCGATTTTCGCTGATTTTATCCGTTCGCATACCTGCACCGACATTCGCACCGCCATTCGGCAACGGAAAAATCCACAAATAACCAGGAAAAAATTCCTTTAAATAATGGAGTTCCAAAAAATTATGTCCGTCCTCATTTTTCAAACCCGTATAATACGCCCGAATCGCCCCAACGTGATGTTCATTTTCTTTATGAATATTGCCAAATTGCTTGGCAAATTTCGATAACGCACCATCAGCCGCAATCAATAAACGACATTCGTAAAGCGTTTCGCCTTGTTTATTTTTTAATAAAAAACCATCTGCTAACTCCTCAAAGTCGTGAATATCAACACCTTCAAGTAAAGTAACATTTGGTGCTTTTTTCGCCTTTTCGACCAAAAAATTATCAAAATCCATTCGTTTTGAAATAAAAGCCTCCGCTTTTTCGTGTGCCTCAAAATCTATGGTTTTCAAACTTGTCGGAATCGTAATCGTCATCGTCCGTTCCTTCGGCAAAATAAACTGAACGCCCCAACAACTCAATTTTAAATCATGCCGCTGCTTAAAGTCATCAAAAATCGTTGGGTCAATTTGTTTATAAGCATACGTCACTTTCCCCGAAATCCCGTCGCCACAAACCTTATCCCGAGGAAAAACCGCCTTATCCAAAACCGTACATTTGATGCCCAACTTATCCAATTTCAAAGCTGTCGCAATGCCGCCAGGGCCTGCACCTAAAATTATTATATCTTC
>Ga0136555_1000826_pt1 | contig 11793 bp, 12 predicted proteins | sample AntRauTorckE5432_FD_104927 | JGI IMG/M metagenome (GOLD analysis project Ga0136555, IMG submission 104927) | Saline lake microbial communities from Rauer Islands, Antarctica - Metagenome Torckler E5 #432 | ecosystem: Environmental > Aquatic > Non-marine Saline and Alkaline > Saline | place...
ACTAGAGGCTTACGAACTAACGCGCCGTACCGACCCTCGCCAAACGTAGAATATAAATCTAGGCTAGTGGTGTCTGCAACGTCTAGGCAATTTAAAAACATCGTTTCCCATACGTTGCCCACTTGCGCGAGCGCTGCAGATATCGACGGGTTAGCGGCGCCGCTTGCCGGTTGAGTTAGCGCAAAAGATACGCCCGCCGCCGTAGAGCCTATAACCTCTAATACAATGCCGTTAGCGCTGGCTCCTTTCCATTTCGAAGCGATACCGACCTCGGTCGTATCATCCGTCGCTACGATAGGCAAATTTAAGGAGGCGTTTATCGCTGCAGTCATGGCCGTTACAATAGTGGCCACACTGTCGCCCGCGGTAATAGTAAAGTTTTCAGAGTCAAAGTTATTAACTCGTACTTTAAAAGGACCCGTAGCCGTAACTGTGCCGCTCGGCGTTATATCACCTGCGGACGCTACACCCGCGCCGTCGTCCTCTAAAGGGTAGACCGTAACCGGGATAGTCCCGACGCCGTCGCCATTAGTAGGTAAAAGTTGCAATACGGCTAAATGTATCGGAGAGCCAAACCCGTAGAGGGTAGCCGCTTCGATTGCGCTAGTAACCTGTCGCTTAACTGTCGAATATGTGGACACGGAAGAACCTTGCCCAACGACGGCCACTCGCTGCGGTAAAAATAATACCGAATCGCCGCGTAAATCTTTAAATATTGGTTTTATGCCGAGTACTCGCGCCACTGCGGACGCGTCGACCGCGCTAGAAATTGCCATTGTATAAGTCTCCTATTTATGGCGCTGTATAATCATAATCAGCTTCGACAACGACTTGGCCGTCCTCTTTTCTGATCACGTCTATTGAAATTAATTCTATTTCTACGGGCTCTACCTGGGGCGAGAACTCGTTAAATGCTACCCGTAGCGATAACCTAGCACCGACAATTTGCTGCATTTGACGGGCGTCTAGCTGGGGTTGGAACACTGTAACCGATTGGGGCCACCGTTGCCACACTAAACCGCGTAGGCCTAGATAGGTGTACTCCGCTGACATAAGTATATTTCGTACTAGTCGTAGCGCTTTTTGCACTTCGAACGCTGCGTCTCTGTCTCCGGGTATGTGCCCTGAGGCGCCGTCGTCGCGACTTAATCCGTACCCGTAACAATCTACGTTATAAATAGATTCTGATGCCTGGCGCTCTGATATGTTGCTTTTAGTAGGCGAAAAATTAGAGTTATCGTACCAGACATTTACTAGCGGGCTGCGGTCGTCCGGGTTGTCTTGAAAGTTCTCCCATGGATTAGAGCGCTCCGTATATACCCTCAATTTATAATCTTGCGGGTCCTTTCCGGCTGCAGTGGCTAGCGACATTTGACTAGCTATTTCAGTCGTTAGAATGGCGCCTATCTGGTCGCGTACAATCTCGAAAGAATCTTGTTTATCTATTAGGGTGCTTATCATTTGTAAAGCTCTAACAATAGGGTGATTAAACCAAGCGCTCTATCCGGGTTAGACTGGGATACTTTAAACTTGCACGCCGTCCCGTTTATGTCGTCGAATTCCACAATCCAAGGTTTTGATCCTGCGTCTGATACCCCCACCGGGAGCGATAAGCCCGCGGCGTATAAAGACGATGTTCTTATCGCTACCGATGCTAGTCGGCCACTTACGGCTTCCCCTGTATCCGGATCTATAATCTGGGATATATCATCAGAGAAACCCGTAAAAGGTCGAACCTTGCCCGAGGGGTCGGTCAATACGATAGAATAGCCAAACCCAGTGACGCTATCTTCTAGGATAAGTCCTAAATCGAGTTCGGCTATCTGTCGTAGGCTCATTCTATTTTACTACAACATGACCAGAGATTACAAAAGCGTCTATAGCTTCTTGTCCGCCCGGTAAATACTCGGCTTTTATCTCGTCACCGTCTGACAAAATACCGCGTTTACTTGTAAGCGCCTTACCCATTTTTACATGGTAAATGGCTGTTACTTCTTCGGCCGCCTCCGGCTCGCGTCCGTCGTCCGCTGGTCCGTCGTTAATGTCCGAAGGAAGCGCGGCGGGGGTGTCGACAAGTTTTAGACTTTTTAGAGTCGCAAACAACTGCGCGTTGTTTAATCCTTCGGTCTCTACGTCCGGGTTTAAAGCTGCAATACTTTTTATTAAATCGTTGTTACTGGCCATTTTATTGGCTCCCTATTTATATTTAAAAAGTGGCGCCAGGTAACCAGCGCCGATTAAATTTACAACTGAGTATCTAGACACCCGAAAGTATCGATAGCCGTTGGGATCATCAATGGTCTAGCACCTACGCCGCCGAATAACTGCTCGCCGTCGTTAGATAACCAGGCATTAGTAAACAAGTCCATGCCACCAGCCGCGTTACTGACTCGGCCCGGTAGTTCTGGTAGTAGACCCGTAGCCTGTCCGCCCACTAACACACCGATGTTAGGAATAGCGCCGAACGTGGCGTCCATGCGACCTTGTGAAGCGCGGACAATGATTTTACCCTTGTCTAAGTAATCTAGTTTGTTACCTGTGACCGGGTCGTTATACTTGCCGCCGTAGGTCCAAACGTCGTACCGATAATTGCCGATCTCAACAATACCGCGATAATTACCACCCGCGCCGTTCATTGTCATTGGTGCAATGGTGCCTAAGTCTAGGCGTCTAATGTCGAAACGTGCTTGGATGCCGGTGTCGCTGATAAAGTTTTCAAAAGCGTTAATGCCCATGATAAGCATATCCGGGTCCATTAGACCGTCGTTTCTAACAACGTCCGCTAGAGCGCTAATATCACCGACTTTTTCCGCAGTAGTGGCTGTAGCCCATGAAGTGCCCGACGTTGGTAGGTGGCTAGCCTTAGGCTTATAGTCGATTGTGTAGAGAGCTACGCCCGCGCTATCCCTTAGCGTAACCGTGCCGGTCTGCATAACTTGTGACGCTTGAAGCTCGATAGTACGTCTAATCTTTCGCTCGATCTTAGTCATGCCGTTAAACATTCTTAAAATCACATTAGCGCGAAAGTCTGGCGACTCAAACGGGTTTTGTCCGGGCATACGCTTGATTAAGTCAAACGAATTGATCGGGATTGCTTCTTTATGCACTGGCGGCTTAAACGACTTATTAGTATAGTCGTCGTCGGAGTTCATCCGATATCCGGTGCTTAAGTCCGTGGTTACAATCGAGATATTTTCGTCGCACCTTACGATGTCGATTTCTACTTCTTCGGTTGTATGAAAGTTTTCAGGCGGGCTTTGAAACATGCCCGATAAGAAAAGAGTAGGCGAAGCCATTTGTAAATAGGCCGCTAGCATTCTTTTAGTAGTTGATCCGCTCATGTTATAAGCTCCTTATTGATTGTCAAAAGAATATAATTCTTTGACTTCTATAGCGATTAGTGAATAGTCGCGAAGCTGGTCTAACACCGCCGCGTCTACGTTTGAGGCGTCGCCGTCGGCGTCAATAATTAAGCGCTCCTGGCGTACCGAACCCGAGACCATGTCACGGATTGCGACGTTGCCCGCACCCGTCGCGGTAACTGCGTACGTTAAGACCGCTTTAGGGATACCGTTCCCGTTAGAGGAGCCCCCTTTTACAAAAGGCACTAATTTTAGCGTCGAAGAGTTTCGAGCTAAGATCGTGCCCGCTTTTAAAGTACCCGCACCGCCGAAAGTTATTTGATCGTCGTTAAACTGGCCATTCAACAAAATAACCGAGCCTAAGCTAACATTTGTGATAGTTAAATTTGACATAATGCTTAACCTCCCATTCCGAGACGTGCTTCTATAAGATCCGCGACTGCGTCTCCTGCGTCTTTCTCTGCGGCTGCGCCGATCGCGCCGTCGCCTGCGTTAGCGGCTGCGGCTTCTTCTTGACGGCGGCTAACGTCGCTACGATTCATACCTGCGACCATGTAAGTGGCTTGCAAGGCCGACGTCATTGAAGCGCCGTTTTTGATCGAAGCGCTGGCGGTAGTCATATCGCCCGAGGTTTCGCCCATAATTAAGTGAGCTGCTACGCGGTCGCGTTCTACGTCCGCGCCTTGTTGCACCGCCGCCGCGAATACTTCGGGGTGATCGGCTTTAAGTTTATTAAGGTCCATTTTAGTGGCCTCCGGTTGTTTGCCGCTGGTGGCGGTGGTTGAGTTAGTATTAACGACTGCTTTTAACGACGAGGTCGTTACGGCGTCAATCATACCGCGTTTTAATGCCTCTCTGGCCAGAAACGTGCCGCCCTGACCATACTCGGCGTTAACATTTTCCATGGTGGTTCCGCGGCCCTGCGCGATAGCCTCCACAAATATTTCGTGCATGGCGTCGAGTTCTTCCCGGACCATGGCCACACCTTCGGCCGTGTTAACGTCTGGGCGCTTTCTCGGAGCGTCGGTGCTGGTTATGCTCAATTCGTTAGGGTCTAGGTCGAACGTCGCCACAACGCCCACTGAGCCAATCCGCGCGGCTATGTTAGTCGCGATAAGCTCGTCGGCTTGGCTCGCTATAGCAAAAGCGGCGGACGCTGCTAAATTAGTTATCATTGCCTTACTAGGCTTTTTAGCGGATTGCATAGCCGCCAAGGTATTAAACAAACCATCAAAACCGCCGCCCGGGCTGTCTATCTCATAAGTTATGTTGTCGATACTCTCGTCTTGCTCCGCTGCCGCTATAGCCGCGTTAATTTCTGGATAAGTAGTACTACCGCCGCCGAATATCATCGCCATAAAGCTAGGCGCTTGAGTTATCACACCTTTTACGGATATCAACGCGTTACCGCCCGCGATGCTTAAAAGCCTGTTGTCTTGGGCGGAAACATCACCGTTACCGAATCGAGCCTCAAATTTAGCCTGTTGCTCTGCTGTCGGGGTAAAGCCTGATTTTTGCGCTTGCTCCATCGCATGACGAACGCTAGCTTCTAATAGCCACATAAAAATAATCCTCTGTTGCTTCGCATGTTACCCTGTATATTCCTGCCCGTCAAAAATACGTTAAAGCTCAATAGCAAAAATATTTCTGTTACCTACGACAATAGTCCCCAGTATAACGCGGGCCCTTATTTCTATCGTCTGGCTCTCGTCTTTGAATGATATACCCGCTAAGTGGACAATGTCAAAGAATCCGCGCCCTTGCGATTGGTTTACTATCTGGTACGACACCGTAGAGCTTTCGACCTCGACGCCGTTAGACATTAATAAAAAGTCTATGGATATTACTGTCGAGTTAGATGTGTATATATTGCCGTCTAGATTAGGAAAGCCAGACACCGCGCCTAGGTTACTTGCTACGCTGCCTTTTATGCCCGAGGTAACGACCGTATTAGACACCGCGCCCGCCCCCGAGAATAGTATAAATGTGGTTAAAAATCCTAGGGATAAGGAGGTTGTACCCTCCGGGACCGTGATCGCGTTGCCTGTTAAGGCTATCGCCCCGGTCGGTGTCAGTATGCGCCCGTCTAACGTAAGTGTGTCTACGCCTATGGCACCCGACCCAATATACGTACCCTTTAGATCACAACCTGCGCCAATAGTTAACGCGCCCACAACAACCCAAAAAATATTGCTAGATTGCGCTTCGTTTATTATTAGGCTAGTGGCTGCCGTCGATACCGCTTCCGCGCCGTTTATGATCATAACAAATAGCGCGTCCGGGTCGCCTTGACCGTCAAAAGTTAAAACGCCTTGGTGCGTGGATGCCGAGCTTACGTCGTAGACTCCCGGCGCTAATATCTCCCCGTTTCCAAAATCGGCTATGTGGGAAACCTTGTTAGGTAGCGCGTTTAACTCGGCGGTTAAATCACTTAAATTTTGCAGAAGTACGGGCGTTGCTAACTGCGCGAAGCTTTGGAATTGTATCTGGGCCTCGGTTCGGTATGTTTTAAAAGTGCCGGTAGTAGGTAAGAGCAAATTAGGTAAGGGCGACAACGGCCCCGGGCTTTGCGTAGATTTACTAGTCGAATTACTCTCCAAATATTTTGGTTTTTCGTAAGGGATTGCGCGGCCACCACCCCCACCACTTTCGCCCCTGCCGGGATTAAATGGCGCGCTAACCGTAGGTACTTTTATCTTACCGGCGCTTTTTTTCTTACCGTCTAAGTATACAAATAATTCATTGTTAGTTAACTGGACATTCGTAACGCTCACGCCCGGATCGCCTTTTAATCCTGGGGGGCCACGTTTAGGCGTAGGTAGCACCGCCGCCACTTCCTGCGCTGTAGGGCTCACGCCGTTTTTAGGCTTAGGTATTAATCTAGCTGCAGCCGCCGCGACAACTTTAAGGTCCGGGCTCACGCCGTCTTTAGGTGTTTTTATATTTGCGAGTACCACGTCGGCTATGTCCCGCACCGAGGGCGCAATAGCGTCTCGTCCCGGCGCCGCTGTTGGTACTAACTTAGCCGCGGCCTCCGCTATCATTTTAAAATCTGGGGTCTCTCCATCCTTGGGGGTCGGTATTAGTTTAGCCGCCGCCTCTGCTATGGTACTTAAGTCGGGGCTTACGCCGTCTTTGCCGTGGCGGACAACTTCCCTGACGCTTTCTATACGCTTTACGTCTCCGCGTAGGCTGGCCACATCTTTACACAATAAACCTATAGCCTTAGTTAGTTTAGCTAACATCTGCGGCGCCCTCCCTCTCTTCGAAGTAATCATCTAGGACAGCTTCTATTTTACTTGTGTCGGCAGCCGATAGAGCCTCTCCGGCTACCTGCTCCCCGAATTCTTGCTTAAATTCTGCCATAGGCCTAGCTGCTTCGACTTTTAACTCGTTCTCGCGTTTAAGCCTCTTTATATTTTTACTAAATTTAGTCCCCGTGGTGATGCGTGCCTCCCTGGCGTTAGTTGACCAACCCTCCGCCACTAAAATTTTAGATCCTTTCGCCTGCTTAAGCATGTCCGTAGAGGGTTTTATCGAGCCGTACCAATCCGTAGCGGTCCATGCTCCAAAAATATCGTATTGTTGCGGGTTTCTAAAAGATTGTAAGAGACCCGGGGCTATAATTTTCTGCTGCAATGTCTCACTTAAAAGCCACTCAATATAAATTGGTGTACAAAAAGTTTCTCCGAAGTCGCCCCATGTTTTATTTATTGCGATCTTAAATTCGTTTATAGCTGCTTGGCTCGCGCTGTAGTTATTAGAAAAAGATAGCCGTAAAATCTCCGGCGGTATCTCTAACGCCCATGCTATGCCTTGGACAATAGCCGCCTCGAACTCGCCGAAGTTTGTGTCCGTGCCTTGGCCCCCTAATAGGACCGGCTCCTCGCCTTGCTGTAACTGCTCCATAACTACGCCCGGGATATAGTCCGCCGTGTTAAAGCTTCGTTTAGTGCCGTCTAGCTCTGTGCTGGTCGCTGCGCCTCGTCTAACTGCGCCGCCGGTTACGGGTAAACTACCGATTTTGTCTTCGGTCTTTTTGATGAACATAGCGAGCATTGAATTGTTTACCGCTTTGCGCTGCGTAGAATCACGGTAGCGGTCGATCTCTTTTAATGATTGCATGACTATTGATAATAACGGCTGTCCTCGTAGCTCGTCTAGGCGCTTATCAGTGCCGTATATTAGCCACGACACCCGGCGCCCGGTTTTCTCTCCGCTCGCTGTGATCCGTTTGCTGGTTCCGTCGTCCTGGTCGACATGGTGCGCGACTACTCGCCCGACTTTGTCAGTCTCTACACCGTGTAGTATCTTGTTGCCGTTTCTTAAACTCCCCGACTCGCCTAATGGCGTACGAACTTTACTACCGCTAATTAGTTGGATCATAGGTAATTTAGTACGCGGGTTTTGTCGTATGACTGCTAGGACATCGCCCTCGACTAATGCCTCTAGCCGCGCGGCTCTTTGTATCGCGCCGAAGCTAGACTTTTTTAACCAGTCGCATAAATCCGGGCCTTTGCTCCACACTGCGAAACGATTCTCGACCGTCTCGGTCCAGTCGTTTAGGCTCTCGGGCTCAACGCCGATCAATTCTTCGTCCGGGCACGCCTCGGGACATAAACCCGTGTTTATCTCGTTTGTGATCAAGCGACGAACTATTCCGCGCGCGTACAAATTCTCGTTAAACAATTGCGCCGAGCGTTTCCTAAGTGTCCAATAATCTATTTGTTGTACCTGGGTCGTACCAAAACCACCATAAAACTTTCCGCCGTCGTATAGCGTGTTTTCCCATGGGGAGGGGGTGTCTTGACCGGAGTACGCGAAAGGCTGCAGAGTATCGACCGCGGTCGGTACTGGCGCGAACGTTCCGTCCGTCTTAACTTTATAACGTGGTTTTTTTACCATGCGGGGATCACGACGGTCGCGCCTCCTGTAAGTCTAGCCTGCAGAACCTCGCACCGATTGTATAAACTATCGATTGTATCCTGTAGCTGTTTAAGATCGAGCTTAGTAACCTGTTGTTTACTTTGGCCCGTGTCTAGAGTGTACGTTTGTACGCCGCCCGCTAATGCGTAGGCCGCGTCCTCGTAGGCTATTATTTGTAGCTTAGTCGAGTCGATACGACCTTGTAAAAAACCTTGATCCATTACATAACTCCGCCTAATGCTTTAGTTTAGAAAAAATATTTTAGGTGCTTAGTATACATATTCGATTGGTGTAGTAAAGTTTTTAGAATTTAGCCCAATCTATTTGCTTTATTTTTTCGACTGTAGCCGCCACCTCGTTAATTCTTTTTAGCGCCCGGTTAAAATTTTGTTGCTTAATGCCGTTTGTCTCCGCCGCGGTTTTTAAACTCATTCCGCCGGATAGATGCTCGACAAGGGCGGTCCTTAAATCCTCGCTGTCTATCCTGGTGAGTTCTAAAAGTAAAAGTACTCTTAGCAATGGCTCTTGTGAACTAACTAGCGTAGTTATCATTTTTTAACATCACTTAACTGATTTTGTTAGAGTGTATATTATTTTTCTGTAAAATAAAGTTTTTCTGATTCTAAATATTTCCAGAACATAGGCCAGTCAATTGTTTCTAGTTTGAAATGCTGAATACATATCCCCCATGCTAATATCTCTACCGCGGCGTACCCGTACCCGAGTAAATCCCACAACTCATTGAACGCGCCGCTAGGGCGGTGCCACTCATAGGACGTGTTGCCCTTGTCGTCGGTCTTCTCTCTTCGGTTTTCGACGGTAAGTTCTTTTAATTGTTTATCGTTCATATCGACCGGGGCGTTAAAATGGTATCGCTTTTGATCGCCTGACTCCTCGGACCATTCCCGGCGAAGTACCGGGGCCATGCGGTCTTTATAATGGTCTACTAAAATTCTATAGCCTACCGTACCCGCCTGCGTGGTGAACTCCGCGAACTCTTTTATGGTCTGGTTTTTAGCGGGGCGCTCGCGTCCTAGTATCGGGTATACGCCCGATTCATAATCCGAACAAAAAGTATTAACCGTGTCGTTAGCGTATCCAGCGTCGACAAGCGTCATAACAATTTTGTATTGTTTGCCGTCGTCCGCGGTGTATGCCGTCTCTTCGATTAACTGTCTTAGCCTGCCCCATACTGGGCTGGTTATCTCGCCGCACTCTTCGCCCTCGTTTTCTACCTCAAACCGCCAATAGTCTATAACGTACGGCTTAGAGTCCATGGCCCAACCCATGACGGAGACCGCTAAATTCTTTTTATGTACGTCTACTTGACATGTCAAAAATAATATAGGAGAGCCCGAGTACTTAGCCGCGTATGTGTTCGGTATCTCGCCGAGTCTATACACCGCCCGGCGGTGCGCTGATACGCTAGCGAATCTAACGCGGGAACCCATTACCTTAAACGGTTCGCCGAGTACGTTATTATAAAAAACTTGATATTCTGATATGTCCGTTACCACTCTTTTAACTGGGTCGTAACATGATAAGTAGTCCGATACCTGACTGTACCAAGGGGCCATACCAATAGGCGAGTACATGCCGGGCAAGTGATACGACCGGATACCTGCCTCCAACGGCGTGGCCGTGGGTTTCCAGTAAGCGCCGTGGTCTTCGGAGAATAAGCGCTCTTTGTCATGCTCATAATGTGGGTGTCCGCATTTCTGGCAAAGATAACGGACCGAGCTAGTGATAAGCATTCCGTCCGGGTCTAGGTCCCAAGCGAAGCCGCCGACGACGCCCGTCTCTTTGTCTATCGTTTCCCATTTCAAGAACTGCGAGTGCTTACATTTTTTGTTCAAACAATTGACCATATACTTACGCTGGTCGCCTTTTAGAAATGCCTTTTTTATTTTACTCGACCCTTCAATTAGAGGAGTAGACCCGCGAAATATTTTTCGCCGCTCCCAATAACCCTTACAACGTCCGTCTGATGTTTTGTCCGGGTCCTCTTTTTTAGTGCCTACGGTGTCGGGCCATGCGTCGATCTCGTCTTTCAACATCACACATATAGAATACGCTCGCATCTTAGTAGCGTTGTTTGCTCCGAACGGCACCAGGTAGCCGCCACCCTCAAATTGTAAGTGATTGGCCGTCTTACCTGTTTTTCTGCTGTTGCCCTCGTCGCTTGAGCGGATGATGTGCCCCAGGTCGGAGTGGTTTAGCATAGGCAAAAAGTTATTTTCAATTCTGGCGCCGGCGAGTTCTTTGTCTGCAGTCATATACATTATGGGCAGGGTCTTAACGTGGCCCATGAAATAAAGCGCGCCCGACTCCAATACGGTCGAGTAAGTTATCTGTACGCCTTTCATTAGGTTTACTTCTCGAACGGGGCTATTGATATCAAAGCAGTCGACTATCTCTCGCATAAACGGGTTTACCGCGTAACGAATAAAACCCGGGATAGACGTAACCGACTCGGGTAAATATCGATTGTCTTCGTTGTACTGACTCGGCGAAACGTGCGTCACTTTTTCAGTTAGTGATCCCACTTGCTCGACAACCCAGTCGGCCCCGATGCTGTCAATCTTACGCATTTTTTAAAGCCCTCTCGACCTTGGATTTTACGGGGCGTATAAAGCTGCTTATCTGGTCGGCGACAAATTCTTCGATCTCTTCTAGCGGTCGCTCTGCGGAGTGCATGGCAGTTGCGCGCCTAGCGATAGTTTTAGCGCCGTCCGTTAGTAGCTTTATAAAACAAGCGTCTATCGGCTCTATGATGCTAGTACGAACTAGTTTTCTACTGACTAGCTCCCCCTCAGTCGTCGCGTTCTTAAGTCGCTTTTCGTTTATCGCTTCAATTTTCTGCGTAGCACTTAGCCAGTCTACGAAGCGCGCGTCGGTGCCGAACTTCTCGATCAAATCGCGCAGGGTCATGCTAGAAAATACTTGTATGTCCTCGGGGATCTCTAAAATATCTTCGTCATTGTAAACCACCAGCTTTTTAGCTTCCTTTGCTGCAGCCGTGCCGCGTACGTGCGGGATTTTTTTTGGCTCGGGCTCCGTGATCACGGGCTCCGGGTCGTCGGGTATAAGTCCGTTAGCCCGCATCGTTTGAGTGATACGGGAGGCGCGGCCGTAGCCGATCCTAAACTCACGCTGCAGGCCCGAAGTTGAGTACCTTCTCGAGCGCTGGCAATAGGCGACCGCCTGCTCATACGCTGGGTCTAGCCCGGAAGCTGCCGGCGGCGTCTTGTCCCGCGCCTTGACGCGTAGGTATTCCACGGCTAACGGGTGGTCTACGTCTATGCGCTTGCCCGTTAAAGTCGGGCGCAATGTACTGCTGCAGGCCTTTGTCACGGCGGCGCCACTGACTCCGGCTAGGCGGGCGAACTCGGCCCGGCTTATAAGTTTTTTAACCATGTGGGGGAGCATAGCACCTTTATATTTTAAAGTTAAGACTGGTTAACAAATCGCTTATTGTGCGAGGGCCGCGCGGCTGAATCTAAAC
>Ga0136555_1000827_pt1 | contig 11787 bp, 21 predicted proteins | sample AntRauTorckE5432_FD_104927 | JGI IMG/M metagenome (GOLD analysis project Ga0136555, IMG submission 104927) | Saline lake microbial communities from Rauer Islands, Antarctica - Metagenome Torckler E5 #432 | ecosystem: Environmental > Aquatic > Non-marine Saline and Alkaline > Saline | place...
AGCTTTTGGAGCTGCAGGCGCTTCAGTTGTAGTAACTGGAGCAGCTGACTCTTCAGGAGCTGTAGCTGTAGGATTGGTTGTGTCTTCTGCCATAACTTATATGATCCTTTTCTACGTCTTAGATACAGCTTTTTTAGCTGTACCTCCAACAGTTACTTTACGTCCACGGCGGCTTCGGCCATTAGTTTTTGTGCGTTGCCCGCGACTTGGTAAACTTTTTGCGTGTCTATCACCACGGTAGCTTTTGATTTCTTTAAGACGCTTAACGTTTGCAGTGACTACTCTCTGGAGCTCGCCTTCAACAATGTAGCGTTCATTGATAACATCTTGGATACGTGAAATTTCCGCATCGTTTAAATCTTTTGCTCTGATTGTTAGTTCCACATCAGCTTTTGTTAGGATTTCTACGCTGACTTTATCACCAACACCGTATACGTATTGTAATGCATAGCGGATTTGTTTTTCGTTTGGGATTGTAACCCCTGAAATTCGAGCCATGCTATCCTTGCCTCTGCTTATGCTTCTTTTTAAATTTGTTTATAACGTAAAGACGCCCTTTGCGGCGTACGATCTTGTCGTCTGGACTGATCTTCTTCACACTTGCACGTACTTTCATACGGATCATTCTCCCTTATTCTTATAGTGAATGACACACTGCTTATATTGATATAAATGTAACTCCGAGTCTCTAACAGCTAGTAAACCAGCTTCTCATAAGTATTTCGCGTTCGAGCAATTTGTGATGATGAATTCTGGCTGGAAGTGTGCCGTATATAAATACGGTGAGCTTTCAGATCAGAATCTAGCGCACAAAGTACACAACGCGAAAGACTTATGAGCGGTAAGTGATTCTGCCCTTAGTAAGATCATAAGGGGTCAACTCGACTTTGACCGTGTCTCCCGGTACGATGCGGATGTAGTGCTTGCGCATTTTACCTGCAACGTGGGCTATAATTTGATGACCATTTTCAAGTTCAACTTTAAACTGAGTACCCGGTAGGGTCTCGACTATTAAGCCTGATAGTTCAATTACTTCCTTGTTTTGTGCCATAAATTATATTCAAGATGTAATTATACACGTCTACCTCTGTATTTACAAGAGTCTACGCAAATATATCTTATGCGGCTTTCTTCCTGAGGTTTTTTAGGCTACGACGTGGTTTTTTATCGGGTGTATCGTCCATGTCACCGCTGCCGGCTAGATAGTCAGGTGAAGAGTAATCGTCGTATGTAATCATCATCGCACGTGACTCTATCTGGCGCAGTGTCTCAAGTGCTACTGCTACGAGAATCAACACGCTAGTACCACCAATTGTAATGCTCGTATTAATCCAATATTGGGCGATGATCGGTGAAAGCGCAATTAGACCCAATGCTACAGAGCCAAACAGAGTCAGCCTATTCACAACTGACCGTAGGTACTTTTCTGTGTCAGCACCGCTCCGTATGCCTTCAATGAAACCACCTTGCTTTTGTAGATTTTCAGCAATTTCTTTGGCGTTGAACGTAATACTAGTGTAGAAGAACGTAAACATGACAATTAAGAGGAAGTAAACCATCGGATATATAAAGGGTTCTAGACTGATAGCAGCAACAACCCCGTTCTGAGCTTCTACGCCACTAGCTGCACCAAAGTTCAGATATTCTGTCTGTACTGGCAGGGACGACTGCTGGAAATACTGACTGGTTGGCTGTGCAAATATACGAGTAACGTCCTCACCGAGCGCATCATAGCGACTATTATCCGCTATCTGGCCAACAAAACTTGGAACGCTTAAGAACGCAACTGCAAAGATTATCGGAATAACCCCAGCAGTGATGAGCTTAATTGGTAGTGTCGTTGTGACGCCTCCATAGGCACGGTTGCCTTGCACTCTTTTGGCGTAATTTATAGTAATCCTTCTTTGAGCTTCATTGAGTTTTACGACTATCCAGGTAGTCGCAACGGTCATAAACGTTATGATAAACGCTATCAGAAGAGTAGACCAGTCGTAATTGATTGTACGTCCAAATATTGATACTGACTCTGTTCCTGAGAAGATGTCTCCTATGATCGATGAAATTATACTTGGCAGTGTCGAGACAATTCCAGCAGTAATCAATAGGCTAATACCGTTTCCGATGCTCTGTTCAGTGATAAGTTCACCAAGCCACATGAGTAGCGTAGAACCAGCTACAAGCGCTGTTATCATCAGTATCCAGGTACTAGCTGTGGCGCCCGCTAGTATGTCTTCCCCCGAAACAGATTGAGCTGCTTGACGTACTAAAATAATCGCACCGACAGATTGAATGATGGCCAGCGGCACTGTTATGATGCGCGTTATCTGATTGATTTTTCTACGGCCGTATTCGCCTTCTTTGTTCAGCGTTTCAAGCTTTGGTATTGCTTGTGTCAGCAATTGCATGATAATACTCGCGTTTATGTATGGTCCTAAACCAATCAGCATTATTGAGAAGTTCGCTAAAGCACCACCAGATATGGTGTCAAAGAATCCGAGGAGCTGAGTACCTTGAGTGGCAGTGAATAGAGTGTCGAGGAGCTGTCGTAGAGTTGTTGGATCAGCAAGAGGTATAGGTATTTGTGCAAGCATCCTGAAAACGACAAGCATTCCAAATACTGCAAATAGTCTTTTTCGCATATCTGCACTTTTTATTGATCGTGCTATTATCTTCCAGTTCATTTGTGATTTACCCTCACGTAGACCGCACACTCTATCGGTTTACACCATAATCACCCCATCCGTAGAACAACGTATGTTCTACTTAGAATGACTACCAGCTGCTGTAACCTCATTTGAGTGTGAAATTTACTCTCCCTCTGATTCATTAATTTTGAATGTGTAACTTACTAATTAGTATAGCAGTCATGCACAGTGTCCTTGCAAGTAAATAACTTTATTCGACGGAAGGACACTGATGTATCAGTGCTATATCTAACTCGGGCTTTTATTTGTCTTCAGATACTTTTTTTGCCGCTTGTGGACGCGGAGTTTTTTCGAAACTACCGCCAGCTTTGGTAATAGCTGCAATTGCTCCTTCACTAGCTGCCTGAAGCTTGACGTCGACTTTTGACGTTACATCGCCAGTCAATACGACTCTAGCGACTTGATCTGGACGTTTCAATACACGTGCCTCATACAGGGTAAAATTATCCACGACACCTGAAAATTTATTTAATTTTTCAGTTGTGACAGTGATTGGCTTTTCACGAAACTGAGTAAATCCTCTAAGCTTCGGTAAACGTTTTATGAGTGGATTTTGTCCACCTTCAAACCCCGGTTTGCGGCCTGAACCAGCACGGGCTTTTTGACCTTTAGTACCGCGACCAGCAGTTTTACCCTGACCCGCAGAAATACCACGTCCAACACGGTTACGCTGTCTATCTTTTTCAATGTCTAATTCGTTATATTTCATTATTTCGCCTCTTTTTTAGCTGACGCCGTAGCGACTGGCTTTTTTGGTGACTTTTTTTTGTGATCAACTGGTTGACGGTGCCACTCTTCACGGGATTTTATAGCTTTGAGTGCATCAATAGTTGCGTAAACACTGTTAATTTTGTTGCTTGAACCAATAGATTTAGACAGTGCGTTCTTAACGCCAGCTACTTCTAAGACTATACGTACAACACCACCTGCAATCAGACCAGTACCGGGTGCGGCCGGTTTGATAAGGATGATTGCTCCGGCGACTTTTGCTTGTTGTTCATGAGGAATAGTATCGTTATGTAGAGCAATTTGTGTCACTTGTTTTTTCGCTACTTCTGTTGCTTTTTGGACAGCAGCAGTTACGTCAGCCCCCTTTGCAGTCCCCATTCCAATTTTGCCTTTACCATCACCGACAACAACTAGTGCGCGGAATCTAAAACGACGTCCACCCTTTACAACGCGAGCAACGCGGTCAATCGCGACAACTCTTTCATCATATTGCTTCTCTTCACGCTCTCTTGGAGCGCGGCTGTTACGGCGGTCTCTATTATCTGCCATCTTAAAACTCCAATCCGTTTTTACGTGCTGCTTCGGCAAGTGCTTTTATTCGTCCGTGGTACTGTTTTGCTCCGCGATCAAACACGACAGCGGTTACTTTTTTTGCTTTTCCAGCTTTTGCTATTTCAGCGCCAACTGTTGCTGCTCTTTCAGTCATAGTTCCGGTTAATTTACTACCGATTGTGGATACAGCAGTGATAGTTTTACCTTCGTCGTCGTTAATAATCTGTGCACTGATATGCATGTTTGAGATAGTTACTGACAATCTGGGGCGATCTGCGTTTCCATTCAATTTTGCACGGACACGTGTCTGGCGTGAATTCTTACCAATTTGTTTCTTCATTCGATCACTCATGGCTTACTCCTTACCTGACTTTCCTGACTTACGCAATATACGCTCGCCTTCATATGCAATACCTTTGCCTTTATACGGCTCTGGCTTCTTTAATGCTCTAATTTCTGCGGCGACTTGGCCAACTAGTTGCTTACTGATACCACTGATTGTAATATTCAGCTGTTCAACTTTAGCTTCAATGCCAGCAGGCAGTTTATAAACGACCTCATGTGAAAAACCGAGGAACATTTTCAGCGAATCACCAGCTAGTGCGACCCTAAAGCCAACACCAGTTACTATTAGTTTTCGTGAGAAACCTACCGTCACACCTGTCACCATGTTAGCTACTAATGTACGCATTAGTCCGTGCTTAGATCGATGAACTTTTTCATCTGTTGCACGAGTGACGTTAACAACATCACTTTCAACTTTAACTGTGATACCAGGCATTGTGAATTGTGATAATTCGCCTTTTGGTCCTTTGACCGTGATTGCGTCATCATCGACAGTGATTGTCACGCCCGCTGGGATCTGGATGGGCTGTTTTCCTATACGACTCATTATATATTTCCTTATTACTTTCTTAAATATTCTATTAGTAAATCTGGCAGATTATTTCGCCGCCAAGTTTTTGTTTCTTAGCGTCGTCTCCAGACATAATGCCTTTTGATGTTGAAACAATTACGATTCCACGACCTTGTTTGACCGTTGGGATATCTTTTACTTTTGCATATACGCGTCTACCTGGAGTACTGATCTTTTTGAGTTCAGTAATTGGAGAACTTGTGTCATCTGTGAGTATTTCTAATACAAGTGACTTTTCTATGCCTTCGCCTTCAACCTTTGATGAAATAATGTATTTATTCTCAGATAAAATACCGGCAACGCTTTGTTTCATATTGCTATGAGGCATGCTTACTTGGTTTTTTCTAACCGCTAATCCATTGCGGATTCGAGTTAGCATATCTGCTATTGGGTCAGTTGATGTCATCATAGTGTTTACCAGCTCGCTTTCGTTACACCAGGGATTTCACCCTTGCTTGCGTGTTCACGAAACGATAGACGTGATAGTCCAAATTGCCGCATATAGGCACGAGGTCTACCGGTTTCTGAGCAACGGTTTTTAAACCGTGTCGGAGAGCTGTTTTTAGGAAGTAGATGAAGACCATCTAAGTCACCTGCTGCCTTAAGTTCAGCGCGCTTCGCAGCGTACTTTAATATCATTTTCTTACGCTTGAGATCACGTGCAATCATTGATTTCTTAGCCATAGTTTACTTTCCTTCCTTCATGAACGGCATGCCGAACTTCGTTAATAGTGCAAATGAGTGTGCAGGTTCTTTTGATTCGATAACAAAATTTACCTGAAGACCGTGTGCAGTTGTTGTTTCTTCAAATGTCAATTCAGGGAATACAGACTGATCTTTAAAACCTAGGCTGTAATTACCTTGACCGTCAAATGACTTATTAGATACGCCGTGAAAGTCACGAAGTCTTGGTAACACAACATTAATCAGACGATCAGCAAATTCGTACATGTAATCACCGCGAAGCGTCACCATTGTTCCTACTTTCATGCCTTCACGCAGTTTGAATGTCGCTATAGACATACGTGCTGTTTTTTCTACTGGTTTTTGTCCAGTGATTTTCAACAGTGTGTTGTTCGCAACTTGCATAATCTTCTTGTCTTCTTTTGCCTTACCAAGTCCAACACTGACGATAATTTTCGCTAGTTTTGGAGCTTCGCTAATAGTCGATAGGCCTAATTCTTTTTTTAGCTCAGCGACATACTTTTCGTTGTATTGAGTTTTTAGACGAGGAATGATCTTCGTAGACTTTGAATCTTTCGCTGCAGGCTTAGACACAGGTTTCTTTGCTTTAGTTTCGGTAGCCATTACTTAATCTCCTTGCCTGTGCTTTTGTACACACGTACTTTATTGCCATCTTTGTCGAACTTATAGCCAATTTTACTCGGTTTCTTAGTTGTCGGTTCTACGATAGCGACATTGCTTATTTCAATTGGTTTAGTCTTTTCAATGATGCCACCGACACGGTTCTGTTCTGTTGGTTTTGTATGACGTTTTACAACATTGATATTTTCTACAGTAACTTTCTTAAGTTTTGGATGAGTTGCAGTAACTTTTCCGGTCTGCCCCTTATACTTACCTGCAGTGACGATGACGTTATCGCCTTTTTTCAGGCGGATCTTATATACTTCTGTGTTGATAGTGTTCATAGTTATAGTACCTCCGGTGCGAGTGAGACGATTTTGGCATAGCCTTGGTCGCGAAGTTCACGTGGAACTGGGCCAAAAATACGTGTTGCGCGCGGTAGTTTTTCTTCATTAATGATAACTGCTGCGTTGTCATCAAATTTGATAGTTGATCCATCCTTACGGCGAATAACGTTCTTTGTACGGACAATTACTGCTTGCACAACTGCTTTTTTCTTCACAGTGCCGTTTGGTGCAGCTTGTTTAACGCTGGCAGTAATAATGTCGCCGACGCGAGCATATCGTCGCTTAGAACCTCCAAGCACCTTAATACAGAGTATTTCTTTGGCTCCACTATTGTCGCATACACCTAGTCGTGATTCAGCTTGTATCATATTACTTTGCCTCCTCAGTCGCGGCAGCTTTTGCAAGTTTTGCTTCAGCTATTTTTGCTTCGCTACCTTCATCTGCCGCAGTCACCGCTTCAACCGTTTGGTTTTCAGCAATGTCTGCTTTAGCGATGACTTTAACTAGATTGAAATGCTTACGTCGTGATTTTGGACGAGTTTCGATTACTTCGACTTTATCACCAACTTTTGCTTCATTCTTTTCATCGTGTGCGATGTATTTAGTTGTTCTTGAATACTGTTTCTTATACAGTGGGTGGGTTTTGCGCTCCGTAACGGACAGCACGATAGTTTTATCGGCTTTGTCACTTGCAACGGTGCCTATTATTGTACGTGCCATCTTATGCGTTCTCCTTTGATAAATGCTGACCGAGAACAGTAAGCATTCGTGCTAATTCTCTTCGTTTAACGCGCACCATACGTGGATTTGTCATTTCACCCATGTGTATTCTACGCTTCATTTCAATAATCTCTGTTCTTAGCTCAGTAGTCGCTTTCACAAGCTCTTGTGGAGTCATATTTCTAATATCTTCAATTTTCTTCGATTGATTGGTTTTGTCAGCCATGATTATGCCCCTTCCCTTACTAAGAATCTTGTTTTGACTGGTAGCTTGTGTGCTGCTAATCTCATCGCTTCGCGAGCCTGCTCTTCAGGAACACCACCAATTTCAAACATGACAGTTCCAGCTTTGACTTTTGCTGCGAAATATTCAGGGTTTCCTTTGCCACCGCCCATCTTGACATCTTGTGGTTTCCTGGTGACAGGTGTGTGTGGGAATATTCTGATCCAAATCTGTCCACCGCGTTTTGTGTAGCGAGTCATTGCCTGACGAGCTGCTTCTATCTGACGAGACGTTACGCGTTCGTTGTCTAGTGACTGCAGGCCAAAGTCTCCGTGCGCAATAGCGTTTCCGCTTGTTGCAACGCCTCTGTTTTTGCCTTTACGAACTTTACGGAACTTGAGTCGGTTTGGTACTAACATTACAGTGCCTCCCCTTTGTAGATCCATACTTTGACACCGATGATTCCGGCAGGTGTTTGTGCACGAGCTGCTGCGTAGTCTATGTCAGCACGAATTGTGTGTAGAGGCACGCTGCCTTCAACTAGTTTCTCACGGCGTGACATTTCAGCACCGTTTAAACGTCCGGATACTTCGATACGAATACCTTTAGCGTTTGCTCGCATAGTTGCTGCAGCTGTTTGTTTAACCGCACGGCGGAATGCAATGCGGCGTTCGAGCTGGTTTGCAATGTTTTCAGCTACTAGCTTAGCGTACATTTCGGGCTTCTTAATTTCTTCGATATTGACGCGAACTTCACCGCCGTAGATTTTCTGAATTGCGGCCTTAAGTTCATTTACTCCTACGCCGCCTCGTCCTATAACTACACCAGCTTTAGCTGTCTGGATAGTAACGGTGACTAGGTTTGGTGAACGTTCGATTGTGACGAGGTTAACTGCACCACGTGAACCAACTTTTTTATCAATTAGTCTACGTACTGCAAGGTCATCTGTAAGGAACTTCGCATAGTTTTGCTTGTCTGCAAACCACTTACTGCGCCATTTCTTATTGACCTGGAGTCGCATGCTAATTGGGTTAACTTTTTGACCCATTACTTGCTCTCCTTTGCTGTCTTAACAACTGGTTTAGTTTCAGCCTTTTTTACCGGCTTTTTTGCTGGTCGTTCCTGACCTTCAACAATAATTTTGATGTGGGTAGTCTTGCGCTGAAACGGGAGGGCTCGTCCATGAGCTGCTGGGCGGAATCTTTTGATACGCGGGCCTGCAGTGACGTTTACTTCAGCGAGCATTAGGGTTTCTTCTTTAACGTTGTGATTATATGTCGCATTCGCCTTTGCGCTTTCAATAGCTTTGCGAACTGGAATTGCGGCTTTACGCTGCACGTGTTCGAGGATAACTAGTGCATCAGCAACAGAACGGTTACGCACTAATGCGGCAACTTCTGATACTTTGCGTGGTGATGAACGAACGCCTTTAGCGATAGCTTGTACTTGTTTGCTCATACTATTTAGCCATCTTTCCACCGTGACGACGGAATTTGCGTGTTGGACTGAATTCACCTAGTTTGTGACCAACCATGTTTTCAGTGATATACACAGGGACGTGAACTTTGCCATTATGAACCGCAATAGTTCGTCCAACAAACTCTGGAGGTATTGTGCAGCTACGTGCCCAAGTTTTGATTACAGACCGGTCTTCTTTACCGAGCGCCGCCACTTTCTTAGCGAGCTTCGGGTCAATAAATGGGCCTTTTTTTAGTGATCTACTCATGATCTAGCCTTATTTCCTTTTCGCTTCGTGGCGTGTGCGCACGATTAAATTATTATTCATGCGGCGTGATCGCGTCTTGTAACCCAGAGTCTTTTGACCCCATGGTGTACGAGGAGCTGAACCGTGGTTAACACCACCACCGATACCATGACGACCACCGTCACCACCACCGTGTGGGTGGTCAGCAGCGTTCATCACGACACCACGTACAGATGGGCGAACGCCCATTTTACGTTTACGTCCGGCTTTGCCGTATTTAACGTTTTGGTGTTGTGGGTTACCAACGTTACCAACAGTCGACATTGCATCAGATAGAATCATGCGTACTTCACCAGATGGTAATCGTACTTGGCAGTATTTTTCGTCTTTTGCGACTAATTGTGCTCGGTTACCAGCGCTACGCACTAATTGTGCGCCGCGGCCTGGAGTAATTTCTACTCCGTAGATTGTGCTACCGTTAGGAATCTTGCTGAGTGGTAGTCGATTGCCTTTGGCAACTGGTGCTTCTGGTCCTGATTCTACAACCTGTCCGACTTTCATTCCTTCATGGCATAGTACATAGTGATACTGCTCATCTTGATCTTTAATACGTGCGATGTTAGCACTTCGTCCTGGATCGTACTCAATAGCTTCTACTGTCGCTTTTGTGCCAGCAGGGAGACTAAAGTTAACAATACGGATGTAGCGTTTTACACCACCACCCTTGTGACGGGTTGTAATACGGCCTTTGTTGTTGCGTCCAGCAGTGATTTTCTTGCTCTTTAGTAGAGACTTGATTGGCTTCTTAGTCGTAATTTCTGAGAAATCACGAGTCGTCATGCCACGCTGACCTGGAGTAGTAGGCTTGAATAGTTTAATAGCCATTATTTAGCTCCTTTCTTTGCGTCTTTTTTAGCTTTTTTATCAGCTGCTTTTGCGACTACTTTTTGAGTCTCTTCAGCTTTCTGTTCTTGCTCTTCGACGGCTGCAAATATAGGGATACTGTCACCTGCTTTGAGAGTGACATAGGCTTTTTTGTTGTCGCTACGGACACCGCTGATGAATTGTTTATTGCGGTATGAGCGTTTTGCTTTACCTTTTTGCACGACGACGCGCACGTTAGTAACAGTCACGTCGTAAGTTGCAGCAACTGCATCAGCTATTTGGTGCTTATTGACGTCAAGGTCGACGTTGAACACAAACACACCTTGCTGGCTGAGTGCGTAGGTCTTTTCACTCATTCGTGGTTTAAGTACAATATTCATTATTTTGTCTCCTTAGCAGCTGTTTTTTTAGCTTTTGGAGCCTTTGTTGCTTTTACTGTAACTTCTGCTTGTTCAGCGCGAGGCTCTTTTTTGAGCCAGCCTTCAATAATTGGAAGCGAGGCCTTGGTGATGATGATTTGGTCAGCGTTCAGTACATCAAATACGTTTAAGTACATTGCATGAACAAGTTTGACGCCCTTGAGGTTGCTAACTGAATTCTCTGTATTAGCGTCTTTGTTGTCAGTAACAATCAATACGCGGCGGGTTGCACCTAGTTTTGCTAGTAACTCTGCAGAAGATGCTGTTTTACCGTCTTTTGACTGGAATGATTCTACGACGCTGATTGAATCTTTGTTGAGACTTAGCGCCTGGCGGACTGCCTGACGACGAGCTTTTTTAGTCATAGCTCGTGAGTAGTTTTCTTTACCGAGTGGGCCAAAAGTTATACCACCACCGCGCCAGATTGGCACGCGGATGGATCCAAAACGAGCACGTCCTGTACCCTTCTGTTTCCAAGGCTTTTTACCACCACCACGGACTTCGCCGCGCTCAAGTGTTTTAGCGAGGTTTTCGCGTCCGTTAGCTTGGTACGAAACATATGCCTGTTTTAATAGATCGTGGCTACTTACTTCAATATCAAATATTGAACTGTCTAGTTTTGCAGCAGTTGTAGCTTTTGTTCCAGTTGCTGTGTATGTAGGAATGGCCATTATTTGATCCCTCCGTCTCTTTGTTTGATCATAACGATACCTTTGCGTGGCCCTGGTACTGCGCCAGTTACGGCAATGATGCCTTTTTCTGCATCAACGATAGCAATTTTCAGATTCTGAACAGTTACGCGCTCTGCACCCATTCGTCCTGGCATCTTCTTGCCTTTGAAAATTTTCTGTGGGTACATTGAACCAATTGATCCAACTTTACGTACGTTACCGTTACCACCGTGTGATACGCGCTGGCGTGAAAAGTTGTGTTTTTTGATAGTTCCAGCAAATCCTTTACCTTTGCTTGTGCCAACAACATCTACGATGTCACCAACTGAAAAAACCTCTGCAGTTAGCTCTGAGCCAACTTTGAGGTCTTCTGGTAGATTTGCGACTTCTGATGAGAGTATGCGAAATTCGCGCACTACTTTAGAGTCTTTATTAGATGGCTTGTTGTGGCCAGCTTGTGCTTTGTTTGCCCGCTTTGTCTCTTCAAACCCGACCTGGACAGCTTGATAGCCGTCAGTTTCGTCAGTTTTGATCTGCGTTACGACGCAGGGACTAGCGGAAAGCAGTGTTACAGCAGAAACAGTACCGTCTTCTTCGATGGTGCTGGTCA
>Ga0136555_1000829_pt1 | contig 11777 bp, 7 predicted proteins | sample AntRauTorckE5432_FD_104927 | JGI IMG/M metagenome (GOLD analysis project Ga0136555, IMG submission 104927) | Saline lake microbial communities from Rauer Islands, Antarctica - Metagenome Torckler E5 #432 | ecosystem: Environmental > Aquatic > Non-marine Saline and Alkaline > Saline | place...
GAGGAATTGTGGAATTTGTCCCGCTAAACAACCATAATCGTAGCGGACCTCAGAGGTGTCATACCATGGATTTAACGAGCCCCAAGCGCCACTGCAGTCGGGACGAATGGGATGGTCACATTTGTGAAATTTCACAGCAACTTGATGCAAAAATAGCATTCATCTGGGATGAGCAGGGTGCTCCGATCAAGTTTTCTCAAGCCAACCTCTTACATGCCATTGCCGAGTCTGGCGACTGGATTATTCCAACGGACAAGGGGATTGGCGTCCTTTTCTGCACAACAATTAATGGGAACCAAATGGTGACGGCGCTACCAACACACGTCCCTATTCCAGTGCAGACACGGGAGAATAGGAACCGGATTCGAGTTGCATGTGCATTGTTTCCCACGCTTATTGTCACTTACAGGCTTCTCCAATACTTGGACCAAGACAAGACGTGGATGATGGTTGGCAAGGAAACCGATGGTGCGTTGACCATCACTTATTTGAATGCAACGACCAACGAGGGGATCCAGCAGTTCATCGAGGACTACAGTATCGATACGCGGCTAGGATTCCTTTCGCTATTTGGTGGGACATTGTCGTACAGCTCGTATGAAAAGGTACCCAGCCATGTCATCAGCGGACAGAGTTTGCAGATTCCCGTTCGAGCATACAGCCAAGTGCATCCTACACCCGTTACTGAAATCCTCGCTGGCCTGCCAAAGACAACGCGCGAATTCGCAAACTCTGTGTTGTGTGGTCAGCTGGCATGACAGTATCCAATCTTTATTAAAAATGTCAATCCTGTTTATTTAGAAGATAACATTTTTCTATACGATTCGTAGATGCTTTCTGGCTCGCCGTGGCGTGTGTACACAAACAGCGTTGAATCCTGCAAGAGTGTATCCATGACAGCACGCTGCCGAACCGTGCGCCTTTGTAAGTAAAGCCCAAACACTAGGAGCGTTTTTACATGCTCGCGTCGGATCATTGCAAACGGCCAATGGGCTTCCCGTAAAGGGTCGCCCATGTACACCCATCGCTCGGGGCCTGGGGTGCCTTCCCAAAACGCTTGAATGTTGGTGGTTGCTTTTTCCAAATTCAAAAGTTTCTCCCTGTGGTGTACGACACCATCGTGTGCCCATTCCATGACACCAGTTCGCTTGACCGTCACCGTCGCCTTGTCGTTCTTGAAAATTAGTTCGTTCTTGTCTGCCACCGAAGCGCGACACACAGGACACGTTTCCGGTGTTGAGTCAATGCGGCACGCTTCAAGCCATTGGAGCATGCACCGACGGCACATATCGTGTCCGCATTCCGGCAACCGGACTGTACGCTTCTCCTCCATGCAAACCAGGCAACTCATTTCGACCCTTTCTCCACAAAACTGGAACGACAGTTACGCCACAATGCGACGAAAAATGAAAACAATCAAAAATAGAACCGCGGCATTCATGCCACTGGCGGCGACAATGTAGCCTGCACGTGTAGGTGCGCTAGCGGGGAAATGACCCGACAACCCTTCACTCATGAATACTTTTATTTTACTGACGATCATTTGGACAAGGATGTACAATTTATTGTAGATGACGTGTAAAAGGTTCTGCAATGCGCTGAACTGTGTTTTTCCAAATGGAAAAAGGTGGAGGAATTACAGAATACCCTGCCTCAAACAGCGCATAGCGTGCCGCTCTGCGAATTGTGAATAGCATTGCTTCGCTCAATCCAGAACATTCCGCATCCGTGACGAGCTCAGGAAAAGCAAGTTTCACCGAATCGTGCGTCCATAATGCATCGGGGCATGTCCACGCCGCTGTTCGCATTTTGCTGTGCCATGCCATAATACGTTCGTCGCTAAGCATGGCCATGGTGAGTGATGCAGGTCAAGTGGTTATGCCGGATGCGTGATCAACTTCTCTCAGGCATGTATCTGGATAATCCAATATTCGTCAGTCCGTTATTGTAAAATTAGCGGCCTTCACAACCTCGCGGTCTGATTGCAACTCCTTTGACGCATACAGCAAGGCAAATCCATCCCGTTTGACGGCGGCCATCACAACCTCGCGATCTGATTGCAGCACTTTCGATGCATAATGCAAGGCATATTTATCTTGTTTGACGGCGGTCATCACAATTTCTCGGTCTGATTGCAACTCCTTCGACGCGTAACCCAGGGAGTGTCCATTTTGCTTGACAGCGGCCAACACAACCTCTTGATCTGACTGCAGCTCCTCAGACGCAAAATGTAGGCTCCATCCATCCTGTTTGACGGCGGCCAACACAACCTCGCGGTCTGATTGCAACTCCTTCGACGCGTGCTTCAGAGCATATCCGTCCTGTTTAACGGCGGCCAGCACAACCTCGCGGTGAGACCTCAGCTCCTTCAACACGTACCTAAGGGCACTTCCCTTTTGGTTGACGGCGGCCAGCACGACCTCGCGGTCTGATTTCAGCTCCTCAGACGCAAAATGTAGGCTCCATCCATTCTGTTTAACGGCGGCCAACACAACCTCGCGGTCTGATTGCAACTCCTTCGACGCGTGCTTCAGAGCATATCCGTCCTGTTTAACGGCGGCCAACATGACCTCTCGGTATGATTGAATATTGTTGGCGTCCATGTTTACTGGAAATGGGACGGTATCAGTAACGTTGATTGGACACGCCGCGGTTATGACCTGTTACCCGTAGCCTGTGTTAAAACAGACGCCTGGACTGATATTACATTTTACTGTAGATTGATTTTTTCGGGGCGCGTTTTTTGAGCACGGTGTATGTGCTTCCTGGAATGTATACCCACAACACACCGAGGGCTACTACCATGGCGGCAGTTACAAAATTGATGAAATTCGTAGCACCGGTGCGTTGATAGCAGGCTCCCAAGGGTGTGTCAATTTGGTATTGTTGAGTGCATTTCCCTCTACACGGTACCCCATTTTGTGTCCCGCACAGCTTAAAAAGTGGTACTTGGGCTTCTGCAAACACCGCTTCGCACGGCAGATTTGCGGTGATGTAGTCCATGGCACTCATTAACACCTGGTTGCTGCAAGCAGAGTTGTTGTTGTATACGGTGGGGTCCCCCGCGGCTTTTGACAATAAGGATGCAATGCGGTTGGACGGATTTGGATTGCATTGACACGCATCAATGCACGCCAGCGGATATCCTGTCGCCTCGAACAACTGCCTTCGCACGACATTATACGTCGCGACGTCTCCAAAGGTGCACACTCGTGAATCGATGCACGCTTTCGACGGCGGACATTCCTCACTCGTGGGTTCCTGGCCAAACGAGGCGGTGTTGGTATGTGCAATCGACGCCACCACAATAAGCCACATTGTTACGTGCCGTGTACGTTTTTTCCGCGACTGCCCGGAAATACGACACATTTTTGAGATTCCAAAAAGGGACTGCTCATCTCCGCATAACCACTCGACATGCTTCAGGTAGAATTCAATGCCGATATGAGGGATCTCATAATGAATGCCGTCCCGACTACAATCCGTGTGCTCTCCCCTCGCGTGGATGGCCGTGATTTTTGGGTCAGTGGGAGCATATCCGGCGAAAAGACAATGGTTCGTATAGCGAATTCGGCTGGGATGACGCGGCAGTATGTGGGCGATGCTGTCGCGGAATTTTACACTAGAATCCATGCCGAGAAGTCCGGGGTGCAGCTCATTGATACGGATGATGCATTTACCAGTTTTTTGGATGACCTCTCCATCAACAACGCAGTATAAGATGGCGCGCCAAAAAAGAGTCTGTCGAGATCATTTTCACCGCTATGCCAGGCAACACCAATGCCAGCGGCTCGTCCACAAATGCCGCGGCAGAGATGGACAAAGTGTACGATGCGGCGCGGACTATGGTGGAATTGTCGCAAGGAAGTCCAGTGAGGCTAGTTGTATACGACGCGAATACTGCCAACCCCGTGGTGCTTATTGAATGTGCAAAATAAACGATGTATTCACACGCGTGTGACAAGTGTACACGCCGAATGACATTTATTCAACTATGATACTATATGGTTTAAATTGTTTTTTTTTCTGTTTTGTCAAGGGTATTAGCAAGGATGTTTGCTTTGTAGCGGGGGAGAGCAATGTGCAATAGGAAACACACAACGTTTATGACAATCAAAATAATGTCAATGACGATAACGACAGGTGACGAATTCACGGAAACATCATCCGTTGGAAACACAGGGATTCGTCCAATATATCCAAGGAGGCGTGTCACATTGATGAGCTGCCATGCATTCCCTGCCACGTCTTCAGCGGCATCGTATGGCTTGATAAACACTTTGGGTACTGAAATAATCAAGACGCACGTTCCACTGGTGACGGTGGTAGAGTCAATGTAGCCGTGCCCCGGATTGACGACCTCAAACAGGCCTTCGTTGGTTTGGCGTAATACAGCTCCTTCGCCTTGGGGGGTCGTGATCTGGCCATTCACTGCCAATGTACAAGGCCCGCCAATGTTTTTGACGGCGCGAATTGGGCCACCCTCTTTTCCACAAACATAGCGGAACACTCCTGCCGTGAGCCCTGAACACGGTGTTGTTAGGGACGGGAGCATAAAGCTGGTGTCACAGGCCGACCAATACGCTGTGCCGTTGAGAGCGACGGTCGCACATTGACCCGCGTGGTTGAGCAAGTACGCGTACCACGACGTCCCCGGTTGAGACGCCACGGCCGACACGGCGCCGATGGGTGCAGCCACTCCGTACACTGCGTCCACGGGACCCGTGCCAGTGTTTTTGAACAGTTGAATGGATGTGGGTGCTTCATCCGGCACGAGTGCGCGTTCGGCGCCGATAGCACACGGCAGACACGGGATAAACACAAGCGGGCCTCCGTCGATTTGATTCGGGAGCGGGACAGACGACGTGGTGGCATGCTGGCGGTTTTCCGACGACACTTGGGCTGATCCGAACCGCGTTTCATTACACGCTGTCATGGGCCGGTCGGACAAGAATGTGGGGCACAAGTACGGTTCTCCCGACAGGTGCAATCGCGTCTGCACGCTGTCGTAAAACCATTCCACTTCTGATGTGGTTGAATCGCACCGCGCAACACCAATCTGTCCGTTCGTCCGCGAAACGCACCATGACGTAGACCGCAGGGCCGTGAGGAACCCGGGGTCATACAGGCTCGCGTTTTCCACGGCAAAAAACCAGTCCGTCATGAGCACAAGCCGGACCGACGAGGCGTACACCCGCGTGGACGTTCCCGTGGCGAAATCGGGAACCACTGTGATGGTATCAAACGGGACAGTGCCACCTCGAACGGGTAAAAGCCGGGCCTCGACCGAGAGCTCCGACGGTAGCCGAATGGACGACAAGGAGGCGCACGGAACGGGTCGCCGTACCGTCCACACGTACTGGCCGTGGCCAACTGCGCGAACAAATGACACGTCGCCGCCATCGAGCGTGCTCGGATACGATCCCTGAATGGCATACCATCCGCCAAGGCCAAGCACTGTGTCGGCGCCTGGTCCGTACTGCCAGTCCTGGATAACAAGTGTACCCGATGCGTCGGTAGCAACGCCACTGGCTGAGATATTCATGTATTGCCCCTCTGTACATACAATGCGGCACGTGTCACGGACGTAATAGCATGTATCTTTGTTGATCACGGTTGTGCAGTCGTCGCCGACGGAACATGCACATTGGTCTGCCGAGCACAGCAGGCGACTGTTGGGTTGCTCTTGGATGACGGCCTCAAGATGGGTGTTGTTTCCCACGCACAGAAGGCCAAAGGCGCACGACGGGTCTGGAATGTGGGTGATGACGTTGTCGTTGCCACAGCATCCCGATTCGGTCGCACACATTTGCGGCAGCCCACACGGCGCAACGTCTGCTGCTGGAAGAAACTCGAGACCGCAGTTGAGGGTGTGCTCATACCGACCGGCCGGTGACGGAGAAGGGAGTCCTGCAGGACTGCAATCCATGACCGTTGCCACACCCTTTGTGCGAGAAAACACCGCCAGCATTCGCTGCCGATCAATCGGGACCTCGGTCGTGAGACCGTTTGTGCCGTCCGTGTACAGAAACGTAATGTTGTAAATCAACATGCCATCCACGTCTAATGTCTCGGTGGCCCGGAACACGAGTGAATCCCCGCCAAACGCCGACACGGCCGCACTTGCATCCACCACCGTCAAGTTTGAAAACTGCGACAACGTCACGTATTGACCGCTGGCCATAATCGGGGTGCGGCTAAACACGCCCGTGTAAGGACACAGGGATTGGTTCAACACAACGTTCTCAATAAGCACATTGCGCGCGTTGACTTGAAATCGGGTGCATATTTCAACCCGGTTGATGATCTGTGCGGGATCGTTGCCAATGTGGGCACGGCTGCCGCCAATGGTCGTGATTCGAATGTTGTCGTACTCGATCGGCGTGCTGAGCTCGTTGAAGGTGCCAAGCACTTGGTCTTCAGTCAGCGTCTCCTGGTTGGTGGTTGTCGAGTCGGAGGCTGCCGGCATGATGTATGTACCCGTCGTCGTCCGATATCCTTGAACCACTTCATTCAAGATCTCAAACACTTCAGGCACAATGCGGATCGCCCGCGAGTTGACGTCCGTGCCACTGCACAGCGTGTTGACAAGCGCAAGTTTTGTAGCGTTGTTGCCAATCAACGTCAATAGGTGCTCGGCAATCAGCGACGCCGTCGGGCCGTACTGGTCGTAGTTGGTGCTGTCCAACAAGATTGTCTCGCCGTCGAGGATTGTGTTGGTCAGCAGTGTGTTGACGACACGAATGTCCACCAGCAACCGCTTCAGGATCCCAAACCGGAACGGGATGTAGTAAAACGTGGTCGACGCCCAGCTGAGCGTACCGGGAAGGCGTGCGTTCATGAAGGCGCCTACCGTTGGGTACTCGCCATCGGCAAACACATAACAGTACTGATCGCCGGTATCGTATGCCGTAAACGGACACAAATCAGCAAAGGTCAGTTCGTTGACGACGCGGCCAGTCACCACCCACCATGGCTGCTTGTCCGTGCAGTACGACAAGCGTCCCGCCGCATCCAGCGGATCGTTGTCACAATGCACAAACTTGCCCGGCTTCCATCCGTTTTCTGGTACCGATCCCGTGCCTACATACCGGTCGCAGTAATGGACCATTGGAAAGTACCGCGACCAGCTGTACGCACTCCACGACGACGTGTTGGTCAGATCCGATACCGTTGGTGTTCCCACGTACAAATCGTCGGGGTACAAAAACGGTGTGTTTGGTGTGACCGACTCTGACGGCTCGTACAAAGGGCACATGGCGTTCATCGTCGGCTTGGAGCACGTGGATGACGTTGTTTGGAACGCACCCGTGCATGGAATAACCCCAAAGACATCCACTGCCACTTCACAATTATCGACAGAGCCTCCATTGGCTTGGCAGTTGGGGTACGCTTGCGAATACAATGCAGCCAATGCAGGCGTGGCCAGGTTTGTGTACGACACGACGTCTGCTAGGTCCACGCCGTTGATGGCACTGGGCGCGTTTTGCGATGGGTCGTAGAAGATGGCAGCGTTTGTCACTGTTGAACCACTGAGAATTGTAAACCACTGCGAAAAGTACCGCATCGTCGACACGTACGCCGCATCGTCGTTTAATCCAACTGCAGCATTGGGAACGCCAGACGGCCATTGCATGCCCTGGCTCCCGCTGCACTTTCCAGGCGTCACAAACAGCCTCTTCACATTGGCATCGCCCGCCACAGTTCCCGCCACAAGGCAGTCCACGGGATCCCGCCGCACAATCTCCAGGGATGTGGCGAGGTCTGCAAATGTACTCTTTTTTACTGGCTGCCGCAGCGTGATGGGTACACATGTTCGCCGCGCATTGCGTGCAGCCACTGGCCCGAGAACCACGGCCGTTGATACCGTCGGATCGTACCGCCACCGAGCCAACACCAGAGTCACCAACCGCGCTGATTGATGCTCTACGCTGTACACCCACGCCTTCAAACTTGTCTGCGCCGGTCCCTGAAACACGCCTCGTAGCCCCCGGCCACGGCCAATGTTGTGTCCCGTCGTGACGTTGTCGTCGGAAAAAACAGTCGATTCAAATCCAATGTCAAACTCTTCTTCGAGAACCCCGAGAACAGACGCCGACACGTCCACTCGCATCATCTGGGGCGTCACGGCAAATGTATGCCGAAACTGTGTGTATTCGGCAATCTGGGCGCGCGTCAGCATAACACCCGTCGTCAAGTCGATTGCCGACACAACATCGTTTTCCGCGTCTGGGCCATGGTACACCAATTGCGATCCCGCTGGGAACGTGCATGGAGTGACGGCTGCGTTGACTCCGGCGGGATGGGACAAACTTGTACCGTTACATGTAAACGCGCCAAACGGTGCCGTGGCCGCTTCGTGGGACGCATTCGAAACCCCGAGCACGAAAAAGTCGGCACCCGTGACGCTGTATAGCCGGCCCAGTTGGGACGGTGCCATGGACGAGACCGTGGGACCCATGTGCACGCGTGGAACCGGCATACCAAAGCTCGCTCCCCCCGACCACAGCCCGACCGAGTCGTTCACGCCTCCTTGGATCAACGCGGCATTGGACCCGTCTGTTCGACGTGGCCATGTCACATCGCTGTAGACCGTGCAGACACCGCCTTCGAGTGCCCAGGTACTGCACCGCGCGTGCGATACACACACAGATCGACACGTGACTGCAGACACCGCGGTGCAGTCAGTTGTGTCGCACAAGTCGGTACCCGTACCATTGAACCTTGCTCCGTGCCACACTTCAGCACCCGTGTCAACAAACCCCTTAGACATGGACGCGTCGACAGAACTGGCCCAATGGCGCGTTGTTTCCGTCAATACACATCCTGTAAAGCGTCGCGGGTCTTGGCAGTCCGTGTCGGCGTCAATGCCGCTCACCCATGCGTAGCAATTGGGAAACACCTTGGCGGTGGCTTTGGAGAACGAGCCGGCTGTTGTGCCAGATGTGGTCGTGTATTGGGTATACATGGACGCCCATTGTCGCCGCAGCACACACAAACTCGACGTCGTTGTTTGCACAAGCGTTTGGCCGAGATCGACACACCACCACTTGCGCGCCGCGTCACAAATCCCTCCGGGACTGCTGGCACACCACGCCTCGAGGCCCGCCTCGGTGATACTCGTCGGAAAGAACACACCCGTAGTGGCACGCGTCGACAGGTACGTTGGTGATTCGACCGTTGACATCAAGTATGTGGAATCCACGCGTGCAAACGCCGGCAGGCAATTGACGGGATCGTATGTCGTCGCCACACGCTGCGGCGCACCCGTGCCACCCGATCGCGTGGCGAGGTCTTGGAACCCAAACACGTCGGGGATCCATCGTGCAAGACGCTGCGTCAACACGGCCGTCGGACCAACCTCCAACTGGCCCGGGTCGTACCACACCCCAAACAGATCGTACACACGGCCGTCTGCTTTCCACAGAAATGCCGTTGCGGCGCCGATCCGTGCCACGCTCGACCGGAACGTATCGGTTCCACTGAACACCCCTTCAACCAGATCGGCATACGCAGGCGGCGTGCCGGTGGCATACACGGCATCGCAAAGTGCATACGGTCCTGGACAGTCGCCACCGTCGTCAACACCTGCACACATCCCTCCATCTTTTTGACACTGGCCCACCGTGCGCGAACTAAACTCCTCTGTCAACGCGCATCCCGTGCATAGCCGCAGGTACGATGACGTACTGGTGGCGAGCGACTGCGACGACGTCTGGTTGCGCATCCATCCGTAGTACGTGCCGCAGTTAAAGTCGAGCGTGTCGCACCCCGTGTAGGTGACGTAGCACGACGCATTGGCGGAATTGGAGCGGCAGACGTTCGAGGGCCATTCCGCCCCATGGGCATTGTAGTAATCAATCTCACACCCACACGCCGCTGCAGTGGCCTCCCATACCGTCCCAACCGATATCGGTGTGGACACCACGGTGGAGGTCGTTGTCGCATACGGTGCCAAGTTGGCGTTCGCAAGCACATTCCTCGGTACCATGGAGCGCGGGGACGTTGCCGGTACTGTGCACACCTGGTTATCGTTTGATGTGTAACACGCCATCGGTTCGGTACCATTGGCCGCCTGCCCCCACGAGATGTACCCGTTTGTCATGTTCACCTGGGTGTAGTCGGCAATCTCCTCCATCAAATCGTCCACATCGGCACACCCGCTCCATGCCATGCCGTTTTTAAAGTGCACAAAGCACGTGTCATTTGCACCCGCAGCGCATACGCCGCCCAGACTGGTTTGAAAGTCGGCCACATAGCCGCGTGGGCTCGACCAACACCATGTTGCGCCATTGACCCCCATCAATGCCAGTGCCTCTGTTGTGTAGAAATCCGACCTCGTCATGATGGCATCCGACGCAAACGCGTGCCGATCGGTGGCAGGCATGGTTGCAAAGGCATACGCCGTGCTCACTGAGGCCACACTTGGCGTGAGCACCACTTGCTCGACCATTCCTTTGTACCTGACATCCGTTAGAGCGGCACGCCAGACATGTCCCAGATGCACGCCATGTCACTGTCAAACAAGTACCACGCCAACGCAACAGATGCCGCCTTGATGCTAGGGTGCACGGGCACCAGCATCATGCACAGCAACACGAATGCCGCGACGGCCGACAAGCAAATGTCTAGCACATCATATGCCCGCGGTGCCAGAATACACAGTTCTATCGCACGCAGGCCCGGTGTGGTAACGGCTGTCCGATGCCACACGCGAATGGCTTGCTGGCGGATGGCCCACTCTGCCGCCCCCCACATCCCGTCTCACTACCATCAACACAACCACGGGTTATAGAAAAGACGTACTTGTTCCACCCGAATGACGGGACGGTTTCGGTGCCGCACCAGTACCCCCACATGTAAAACGGAACGTTGTGCACGGACTTCCAGTTGGCGCATCCTTCCACACAATAAGTTTCGTTGCCGTACAACTGGCACCCGTCGTACACGGTTGTTTTGAACAGAGACGTGGTTTCATCGACCGTCAACTCTACCCCTGCCGCTAAGGTCCGCAACTGTCGCGTGTCATTGGTTGGCACAATGGACAGCTCTTCAAAGCAATGTCCTAGAAACACACACAAGTCGACGGATGTGCCGAGAGCATAGATGCCGTCTCCCTCTCCAGTTACCCATGTCGGTGCGACACCGTATTCGGTCAGATTGTACGTCCATGGGTACTCGTGGTTGGTCCCTGGCCCAATGCCAAACGAACCTTGCCACAATACAGCATTGCTCCAGTCCCGCACGGCTGCCGGGTCGGTTGTTCTCAGGCTGTTGTACACGTTGACGAGCGTGCTCCCGAACGTGATGCTTGTCGCGTTGGATGCAATGGGCCAGTTTCCAAATGTGTTGAGCCGCGCCACGCTCGCCTCGGTGTTGACGCCGACATTTGTGCCCTGGGCCGACGCGAACATGGCATTGTGAAACGCAGTAAACGACGATACGGTCCATACGTGTGTCGTGTACCCGGACCGGTTTGTCGTTGCACCCGAACTCAGGCCCGTGCAGACGCCATCTGTTGTCGAGACACACCACTGGCGTACTTGCTGGACCGTCGGTGAATCAAATGGGTTACCAAACATGGCTCCTGACCCGTCAAACACATAGCGCCAAATCGCTTCGGCTTCGTCGGATGACGTGGTTGCAAACGGAAACAGTGCAAGAAACTGCTCGCGGTCGTCAATCGTCAGGCCTTCGGAAAAGTACGTGTCTGTAAACGTGTCAAAGATGCGGTCGTAGTCGGGATCAAAAAAGGACGCCGTGTACGGCAGGTTGGC
>Ga0136555_1000831_pt1 | contig 11762 bp, 7 predicted proteins | sample AntRauTorckE5432_FD_104927 | JGI IMG/M metagenome (GOLD analysis project Ga0136555, IMG submission 104927) | Saline lake microbial communities from Rauer Islands, Antarctica - Metagenome Torckler E5 #432 | ecosystem: Environmental > Aquatic > Non-marine Saline and Alkaline > Saline | place...
AACGGCCGAATCAACAGTCGGTGTGAGGTACTGTATGTCTAAGGTAGAATTGGCATCAATTTCAATCTGCTGAGTTTCCTCGGCTATTTTGTGTTCTTCTAGGAGACCGTCCCAGCGGTAAGTGGTCCAAGTGACGTCTAAGTTTTTATATTCGTCACTGTCGTTTATAAGAGTAGCGTAGGCTACTATACCAACATCAGAAGCAAATCTCCTTGGTGGTAAGGCAAAGCTGTGGCGAGTGTCGTTGAGGCGGACGCTATTTTTATCGAAGACGACTGGGGTGTAGTCCTCATCCCTCTCGATTGAGAAGCTGGTGGTATTGCCGGTTACATCATCAGTGAAAGAAAGGCCGAGCAGGTTATAGCGGTATTCGGTGGTGAAGAAGAAAGCGGCTTGGTAGTCACCACTTGGCATATTCTCTGGGGCTTGCCAGGCGAACTCAATAGCCTCGCTACTACTGGCAGACAAGTTTACCCCGTCTTGAACAAGGACAAAGTCTACTAGCGGGTAGCCGTTTTCTTTAAGCAGGTTATCGTCTGTCTGTTCGAGCTTAAAGATTTTCATGTAGATCTGACCATTAACTACCGGGTACGGATTGGAGTTGGAGATTTGTCCGCCAAACAAGACTTCATTGCCGTTTATTATCTCCTTAAAGTACGGCGCTACTGACACCGAAACTGAGCCAAATTCATAATAATCAAAACAAGATACAATCCCTGGTCCTTCGACTACTGGACTTGGGGGTAGTGCGGGCCCAGGAGAAGGTATGCCAGATTCAGTCTCCGTTGGAAAGGTTGTTGTGAATTGATTGGTTTCGGTAGACGGACTTGAGTTGACTTCATCCCCCGTACCTCCAATAAACATCGCATAGACTAATCCAATCAAAATCAAGACCAGGATGGCAATGATGGCCATCGCTAATTTGAAGTGACTTTTGTCCTCTTCTCCTTTGATATAACTCAGTTCTTTTTCACTTTCTTCGGTGATAAATTTTTCATCCATAAAAAATACTATTTACCTACTATAGTACCCTACATTTTTGACTGTTTGAAAAGTTTTCACCAGGGTAAAGAAAAATCCGCCGAAGCGGATTTTTATTTTGCGGTTTTGATTCTGGCCGATAACCGAGATTTCTTCCGAGCGGCGGTGTTGCCTTTGATTACCCCCTTCTTGGCTGCTTTGTCGATGGCCTTATAGGCGGTCGGCAGAAGTTCTTGGGCTTTCTTGGCATCGCCAGCGGTAACTGCTTTGTTTATCGCCTTTTCGGTATCTCTCATGGTGTTTTTGCGACGTACGTTGAATACTCGCTTGCGTTCAGATACTCGATGGGCTTTGGCTGCTCCTTTTGTAATTGGCATATATATCTTAAATAAAGTGGGCATACTGTACATCAGGAGTATTAAAAAGGCAAGCTTTTTCCTATATTTATTATATATATGAGATAAATTTGCCCGCCATTTCACGCTGAAATGGCGGGATTAGGGTTTTTGGGCTGGTTTTTAGCAGTTTAAGTGGAGGGGTTTAGCTTTCAATCTCGGTTTAGTAAAGTACAATACATACATATGATTAGATCCCTGACTGGCACGATTAAGGAAATTGGTGAAAATGAACTGGTACTGGATGTACGTGGAGTTGGTTATTTGGTTTACTCCCCCACCCTTACCTATAATTTCTCAAAAAACCAAACCCTTACTCTACAAACCTATTTGGCGGTAAGAGAAACCGCTATGGATTTGTATGGTTTTGTCGGCAAGCAAGAGTTGGAGATGTTTACCTTGCTTTTAAATATTCCTAAGGTTGGGCCGAAGTCGGCTCTTCAGATTATGACCCAAGCTACTCCCGACCTTTTGACCGAAGCGGCTCACAAAAACGACCCGCTTTATCTCCATAAGCTGTCAGGCATTGGTAAGAAGACCTGTGAGAATATCGTTGGCTATTTGAACAAAAAACTAGAGAGTCTACCAGGCTCGGTGCCGGCTGGGGTGAGCGAGTCAGACTTCAGTCAGGTCCAGACCGATGCGATCGATGCTTTGGTGTCCTTGGGCTATGACTTGGTGACGGCTAGAGAGACGATCCGCCGTATCTCTGCTGACGGTTCAACGGTCAATAGTTTGGTGACTGAGGCTTTGAAGGATATTTCTTAGCGGTTGATTGGTTTTTTGGAGAGGTTGAGATGGTTTCAGGTAACCAGATAAAAAGAAGACCCGGCCCCCCAAGGGGCTGGGTCTTTCCTCACACTACAGAGTCCTCCTAAAACTCAGTGTAGTTTGGAATGACTTCAATCTCTTTTTCGATTGGATCAAAGGTGTGCCCGGTAGCAGTTTCACTACAAGTTAGGGAGAATATACCACTGCTTTGCAGGTTGGTAGCCTCAGTGGAGCCAGTATACCCTGGTCCAACTGGTGTAAGTCCGTCTTCTTCAATAAGGGTTTTGAATCTCTCATTAAGACCTCCTGGGCCACGAACAGTACAGTCTAAATCATACATAACATCTACTTCCCAGGAAACTGTGACAGACTCGTTCCTTCTTACTAGATCGGTACTAAGATTTAAATCCATTGGTGGTTCTGGAATAGGGACCAAGAAAGTGTCGCACTCCTCATTATTGTCTAAGTGACTATTGCCTAGGTAATCTTCGTATTCAGGAAAGTTCTCTGGAGAACCATCAAGATTTACTCGGACACACACTGGTACGTTGTTACCAAACATTAAGTCTTCAAAGGCTACTGATTGGAGCGCTGAGGAAGCAGGAGAAAGACCAATCGAGTCATTATGGTATGCCACCTCCGACGATATGGTGTCCTCTGGAAGGAGTCCAGCGTACTGAGGGTAGTCTTTGTAAGTATCCCTGACTTCTGGATCTGAACCAATATCGACACGATACGACAAGCTGACTGCTTCTGGCACATCAATTCTTCCAATTTCTTCGTGTAGAACATTTACAATATGGAAGTTGACATCTCCGTTGACCCAGACCCCAAACTGCGGGGCAGGATCGTTTGTACTAATGTATTGAGGATCAGCGGCCAAATCAAGGCCTGGAATACAAAAACCTGTAAACGTTTCTGATCCTGGTGGGCCGGCAGCATAACCATATGGTGCTGGGGACAGCAGTCCACCGGTCTCTATGTCAAAACACACGCCTGAGACAATCGGTATTTCTGAGGTAATCGCTTCTGGGCCAGGTACGACAATCCGTAGCTCACTACTGTCAGTGGCGCCATCTCCCCCTGGTCGACTGCACTCAATGGTAATGGTCGAGGAACCAGTTAATTGAAGAGTGTAAGGACCTCCATACCTGCCATTAGGAGCGCCGCCCCAATATTGAGTATCTCCATTATCATACTCAATATCTATTTGTTCACATTCAGTGACGTTCTCCCCCACCCAGCCAACCGTGACATTGGTTAGATTATTATTTGGGTTAAGTTTATTTACAGTAATTTCACCCTCTACACCAATTTCTAGAGAACGAATGGCACAACCTTCAAACTGTTTGGTCGCTGTTCCACATTGGATGGTAATCTCATCACCATGAACCATATTCACGTCAGTGGCGATTTCATACAAGCGGTTAGACGACCCCGTACAGAAAGAATTATTATTTGGAGCATTATCAGTAATGTAGTCACTACCAATTGGGGTGCCATTAACTAAAATCCTATAGGTGGACTGCCCACTCTGAAGGTCACAAGCGTTTATATAAAAATTAAAATCATCTCTTTTGCCAACACCTAGTGGGTGTTCAAAATTAAATTTGGCTTGGTTTAGTGAAGCACTTCCATTAACCGCTGAAGCATAATTTACTAATTGTGGACCATAGCCATTAATCGTCCTGACCGCGAAACCAATAATTTCTGTTGCGTTATCCACAATCTTTTGCGGTGTATACGACACCGAGTGGCCCAGCATGTGAGCTACGGGAGCCAATGATGCAGTAGAATCTTGCACTTCCACAACAACGCTAGTAGTAGCCTGCCCATTAGCAATTTCAGCTGCATCACCGTAAACAACGTCATACTCTCTTTGACAATCTACAGTGAACCTAGTGTCAGATGTTAGTTTGATATCAATCTCCCACACACCATCACCATCTAAAGCTTTGTTCTTAATATAATCGTTAGTACCACCCGTAGACCAATTAAAAAGGTAATAACGCTCATCATCTGTATAATCAAGCGGGGTGTCATTTGTATAATAGGCAATTGCAAAACAGTAGTCTGCATTACTAGCCTCTAGTCTTATAGTCGTGAGTGCTTGGCTTGTAGAAGGATCTTTTTCTGCTACGGCCGGATCAGCTGATAAGTAGGCAGTAACCGGTGGGTAACCCTCACCAATCCTGACCCAGTCTTCGTTGTTGTCGGGTACACCTGGAGGGTTGGTAACCACCACCCGAACGGTGTCTGACTGGGAGTCTGTTGGGTAAGTCACTCCCCCACTAGTCACAGCTGGCCGAGTACAAGTCACTGTAAAATCAGTGGTGAAGACAATGGGAATGTTGGTGATGGTTTTGCTAAATGTCCTTGGATCCGAAGACCAGTTAGTTGGATTTGTGTCGTAGGGTGTAAGGTCTGCATAAGAAGCTGACAGGTAACACAGCGAAGCATTATCAGCCTCCCAAGAAACAGTGGCGTAGGCCTGACCATACAAAAGACTTTTTTGAAGATTAGGAGTTGCGGTTTCCACATTGACCTCGACTGGTGGTGGTGGCCCAGAGGTAGTCACGTTTACTGTTATTTCGTCATTAGCCACCTCGTCATTACTGGTATTTGTGCAATTGATAAAAAAAGTGGTTGTACCAGTCAAAGCTCTATTAACATTAGGGCTAAATTCAACCGAACCGTTCAAGGTGTTTTTACCGATGACTCCCCAAGGAGTTACTACTTCTGTAATATTATTACTGGGGTCCATTTGATAAGACATGTTGGAACAAACGGTAGCGTCCGAAGCAGACCAAGATATAATTACCTTCTCCTTCACCTGTCCGGTGACTGGGTCAGTTGTATAATTTATTGCTGAGGCAGATAATTCCACAGTTGGACTAATGTGAACTGTCCCTTCATCGCTAGCTCCATCACAGCTCAAGACATAGGTAGTACTATCGCCCGACGGGGGAACCACCTCGATCGTGCCATCAGTGGGTAAGATTGAAGTATCAATTGCAATTGGGTCTGGATTACCTGGAGTAATTTGACAATTTGAAACCGCTCCGTCAATTACATAACGAAGTGTTACGGACTGCCCGTCTAAAACAGTGGCTGAGCTGCCATTATTGATAGTTAGAATTACAGAAGGCGGGTCTGTTGGCCCAGCGTTTGTTATGGGTATAAAGGCGAATATAACCACTATAAATACAACCGCCTTCATTAGTAGTTCTAGGTAAATACTTTTTTTACATTGCAAATTTTTCATAAACTATTTATTCTCTGTTGCTTCAGACTCTTCACCATCGACTTCTTCTTCGTTATTTTTCTCTTTGTCATGGTCATTGTCTGGCTCTATTCCTAATCTTTCTTTCTGTATTTTTACTAAGACCAAAAATAGTAGTAGTAATGAAATTATTGTTATTAAAAAATAGAACCAGAAAGAATTTCCTTTGGTGTCAACCTGGTGATTAGTTGGATTAGTTTTGTCATCTTGGTAGCAGTTTTTACTTGTACAATTGAGAGTGAGGTTGACAGTCTCTCCTTTAGTGAAAATGTTTACTTTTTCTGATGATGTCGATTGACTATCAACAACATCAACCAAACCAGTAAGGCGTTTGTGAGAAAGGGATGTCTCCAAAACAAAGTTTGTTACTTTTGTTTCTACTGAATACTCAAAATAATCACTAACCACAGCCTGATCGGTCTCGACACTAGTTGACCTGAACTCTTTACTACTTGAACTAAGTGAAAAATCTATTTTCAGTGGTTCAACTATATGCTCTGCTTTTTCACCCTCTGCAACATAATCAACACAGGCAATGATGGATTTTTGTTTTTGTGGGTCTAAACTTGATACTCCGATCAAACTAAGGAAAGGCCACTGGTCTGAGATGGTTTCTTCTCCGGTTCTGACTGATATTTTCTTCACTGGTTGCATTGACCCTTCTTCTATCAGGGCTGTAAACAAGTGTGTGTAGTTGCTGGATAAGTAATTAGCCTGAAGTGAAGTGACTCTACTTGTGTCACCAATTAATTTTATAGATTCAGTTTTGCTACTAATCAATGCTGGGCTGATCGGAAATTGACTACTTGAAAACAAAACCAAAATCCTACCCTCTCCTAAGACCACATCAGGATTTTTGGTGGTTTCAATTGTCGCCTCTAAGCTTCTGCTATTACTGAGTGTAATGTCTCTATCCTCAATTATCTCTCCGTTTAATCTGATCTGGCTAGTGAACAGACCTGTGGCTGGCCCTTCTTTTACAACTTTAAACTCGTAGTTTGTAGCCCGATCGACTTGACTTAAGCCAAACAATCTAGTGTCGTCGCCTTGTGCAGTAAAAACCTTAAAAGTATATCGTCCTGCTTCTAGGGCTTTAGTATCGACAGTCAGCGGTACTTGAATATTGTCGTCAGGATTTAGTTGGAAGACATTAGGTAATAAATGCCAATACATTTCACTTGTTTCATCGTGTGTAGCCAACACTCCCACCCTTACCCCACCTAGGATGTAGTTGGTTTGGTTGCTGATTGATAAATCAGCACTGAACGAATCACTAATTGTGTATTCATTTTTAGTCCCCACCAATTCAGTGCTTAACAGCCCTTTGATTGGACACTCTAAAACTTCCTTTGGTGTAATTACTTCTGCTTCACCCTCACCCTGCGCATTGATAATGAAAGGGGTAAATAAAAGAGACAGAGAAAGTAGCGCCGGTAGGAGAAAATTTAATTTTGAGGTGCTTTTTGTCATAAAAAGACAGTAACTAGTCTTGGCTTAATCATAACCCGAACTGGTTTGGTATCTGTCAATTTTACACAGTTCAATAAGTGAGTAGGAGTGGTGCGTGCATTGTAAACAAAACCAGCTATACTAGCTAAATATGGATAAAGTCAGACAGCTAATCAAACGGTGGCTCCCCCACTCACTTTTTACTCGCTTACAACCAGCCTATCATTACCTTTTGGCTTTTCTGGGAGCGCTTGTCCATCGTTTTCCGAGTCGAGACATTGTGGTGATTGGGGTAACTGGCACCAAGGGTAAGTCTTCTGTTACCGAAATCCTGTCACATATATTAAGAAGTGATGATAAGAAAGTAGCCTCTTTATCGACTATCCAGTTTTCAATTGATGGCGAAGTAGAAAGAAATCTTTTTAAGATGACTATGCCGGGACGCTTTTTTGTGCAGAAGTTCCTACGACAAGCTGTCACAGCAGGTTGTACGCACGCAGTAATTGAGATGACCTCTGAGGGAGCAAAGCAATTCCGTCATAAATTTATAGAGTTAGACGCACTAATCTTTACTAATCTAACTCCAGAACACATTGAGTCTCATGGCTCTTTTGAAAATTACAAAACAGCCAAGTTGTCACTAGCTAAGGCAGTAGAAAATTCTAGTAAACGACCTCGCTATTTGGTGGCAAACGTTGATGATGAACATGGCTCTGATTTTTTGAACTTCGAAGTCGAACAGAAACTCCCCTACTCACTGAAAGATCTGAAGCTTTATACCCTTCACAAGGACGGTTTTAGTTTGGTTTTTGGTGATAACACTGTGCGGGTACCCTTGATTGGTTTGTTTAATGTTTACAACACCTTAGCGGCGATAACTCTGGCAAAAGCCTTAGGAGTGCCGAGTGAAAAAATATATTCTAGCCTTGGCAAACTGCCACAACTCAAAGGCCGAGTAGAAAAATTCAGGGGTGTTTTGGCCGACAAGCGAAGTGCCACGGTAGTAGTAGATTATGCCCACACTCCGGATTCACTCACCAAACTATACGAGGCCTTCCCCAACCAAACCAAAATTTGTGTACTTGGTAATACTGGTGGCGGACGCGACAGCTGGAAGCGACCAGAAATGGGGGCGATTGCCGAAAAATACTGTGGCCGAATCATCCTCACCAATGAAGACCCTTACGATGAAGACCCAATGAAAATAGTAAATGATATGCGAGCTGGAATGAGTGAATCGGCTCCAGTAAAGATTATTATGGACCGGAAGGAAGCAATCAAAGAAGCGATTATGGATTGCCCTGACGGTGGCTTGGTACTGGTCTCAGGCAAGGGCACTGACCCCTACATTATGGGTGCAAATAACACTAGAGTGGAGTGGAGCGACGCGGAAGTATGCCAGGCTTTATTAGCCGAGCTTAGTTAGTCAGTTGGTGATACAAAACAATACCCGCTGCCACTGAGACATTTAAAGATTCTTTCTTGCCTAGCATAGGAATCTGCACGACTTGATCAACTAAAGCTAGGGTCTCAGTGACAACTCCCTCGACTTCATTACCTAATATATAAGCGACATTTTCTGGTGCAGTAAATTCTGGCAGATGTATAGCTTCTTTGGTTTGTTCCACTGCTACTACTTGAACCGCTTGGTCTTTTAACTCATTAATTATTGCCTTGGTATCCTCCACGTGTTCCCAGTCGATTTCTTGACTGGCTCCCAGTGAAGTTTTGTGTATTTCGGTTTGAGTGCGTCCGAAGCGATCTACGGGAGTAGGAGTATAGCCCACTAAAAAGATCTTCCCGATCCCAGCCCCATCGGCTGTCCGGAAGATGGCCCCGACGTTATAGGCACTTCGAATATTTTCTAGAATTAAATATTTCATAAAAATTCAATCTACCAAAAGTGACGGAAAATAGCGAGAAAATGTTTGATTTAGTAGCCAACCATGATATAGTTTTTCCACTTTTTCAGAACCCACTGTCCGCCCTTAGCTCAGTCGGTAGAGCAGCAGCCTTTTAAGCTGATGGTCCCAGGTTCGAGCCCTGGAGGGCGGACAGTGGGTTTTGTTTTGTCTAGATCGGGATTTTTCAATCAGCTAAACCTTGAGAACCCATTCTTCTAAACTTAAATCTAATTCTCTAAGACCAGCATGGCTTTGGTGGTATAGATGTAGTAATGATTCAGCTAATTCCTCAATTTGGTCACCCTCAAACTTACGCAATGCCGTTTTGGCTTTGTTGTAAGGAAAATCTTTTACCCCCGCTTCAGACGCTGAGCTGGTCTGTTTGGCCAACCTAATCGTCTTCAGTTGCCACCATAAAATACCGATGATTTCCTCATCTCTAAGACCAGATAGTTTGGCTTCTTGGAGCAAAACCCACAGTTTCCTTTTGTCTTTTTGGGCCAGGGCTTCTGCTAAAGAAAAGGCATTGAAAGTTTTGGTTGCCTCGGTTTTGAACTCTTCTATTTGCTCTGCATGTTTAGTGTAAAACTTTTTACTAGGAGCTAAGAGCGGTCCTTCTAGGATTATAAAAGTGTTGGCAGATTCTTTGAGTAAGTCTAAAGAGTCTTTTATTTCATCTTCTAAGATTTTGTTGCTACTTGGTTCATCAAACACAAACCACTCTTCCCCACCAAACAAGGAAGTGGCTCCGAGCAGGTTGTCTATCATGCTTGGTTGGTAGTCTTCGCTGTTGAGGTTAGTTAAAGTAGCTCCCTTCGGTAAATGCTCGTCTATGTGTCTGGTAGCGGCTTCTCTCACCAACTCCCGATTTGCACCAAAAAAAACTAAATACATGGACCTATTTTAAATCAGTTAATTTTACGTTTTTTAAATCCTCCCAGTTTGCGCCGATTTTTATGTCGGCTAAAATGGGAACGCCTTTGGTCTCTTGGTCGCTTAGAACATTAGTCATAATCTCAAGCAAGGTTGGTACGACTGCGAGGATTTTTTCTTCTTTGATTTCAAAAATGAGTTCGTCGTGAACTTGTAACAACATTCTGGCGTCGTCTGCTAATTTTAAATCCTTAATATACTGGTAGATTTTTACCATTGCTACGCGAATGACGTCTGATTGTGAACCTTGGATCGGTGCGTTGATGGCCATTCTTTCCGCCTGAGCGCGAATAAAAGGAACACTAGAAACAATCCCTGGAAAATGCCGTCTGCGACCAAAAATAGTTTCGGTGTAGCCGTGTTCTCGAGCAAAGCTTTTAGTTTCCTCTAGATACTCGGCTAGTTTGGTGAAGGTGTTGAAATAGGCGTTAAGAAACTCCTGCGCGGCTTGTCTGGTAGTATCACCACCGAGATTTTGTCTTAGGGCATTTACCCCCATACCGTACAAGATTCCGAAGTTTATTACCTTAGCCTTTCGGCGCATATTTTCGGTCACGTCTTCAGCGTTGACGCCAAACACCCGCAAAGCGACACCACGGTGGACGTCTTCACCTCTTTTAAAGATATCCATTAGGTTTGGGTCTTCTGACAAAATAGCGGCAATCCTCAGTTCAATTTGTGAGTAGTCTATAGCCACCAAGGAATATCCCTTATCAGCCACAAAGGCCTTGCGGATGGCCCGACCTTCTTGGCTCCTGGCAGGAATATTTTGCAAATTAGGATCACGACTAGCCATCCGCCCGGTAGTGGTGCCGGTCTGCAAGAAAGTGGAGTGTATCTTGCCGTCTTTTTGCACTAATTCTGGTAGGTTGTCGACGTAGGTAGATACTAGCTTTTGCAACTCCCGGTAACGTAAGATTTCTGGTATGACTGGGTGATCATCAACTAGTTTTTCCAACTCTGATTCTTTGGTTGATCTTTGTCCCCCGGCGGTCTTTTTAGCGTTTTTGGGTTTGAGCTCGAGGGTGTCAAACAACACTTCTCCTAGTTGCTTAGGGGAGTTTATATTAAATTCTGTCCCTACTTGTTTATAAATATTTTTCTCTAGTTGGTTTAGTTCTTGGTGGAATTTTTTTGATAGTTTTTTAAGATAGGTTACATCGAGCGTGATACCCTGCTCTTTCATATCGGCTACCACATCTATTAGTGGTTCTTCGATTTCTTCATATATATGTAGTAGTCCTTCTGCTTTAACCTTCTTCTTAAGAGCTTTGACGGTGTCTGCCCAGGTGGTGGTCTGTAAAAAAGCCCGTCCATATTCAAGAACATCATCATAAGTGGCGTTCGTCCTTTCGCTTTCCAACAACCAAAGTAGTATCGCACCCTCCTTGAGTTCATGCTCGGGTATCTCTGCTGCCAAAGCTTCATCATCGACCAAGGTAATGTCGAAGAGTTTTTTTACCCTATCGGTGACGGTGCGAAAGCCTAATTCGCTGAACAATTTTATTATCTTTTCTGTCTCGGCCTGATCCTTCCATATGGTTTTATTAATATCAAACTCTTCTACTGCATCAATTCTAATAGTGGCCAACATTTTAGAAAATTCAGCGTCTTCTTGACCTTCTTTTAAGAGATTGATTATTCTTGGTTTAATGCCCGCCTTCAAGAAAGCTTCTTCATTCTTGGCTAGTTTGGCAAACATCTTCTCTAACGAACCGAAATTAGTGATCAGGGTGGTGGCGGTTTTTTCTCCGATTCCGGCAATGCCAGGGATGTTGTCTGACGGATCACCCCTTAATCCTTTGTAGTCTGGCACTAGGTTTGGTCCAAACCCAAACCGATCCTTAACTGCTTTTTCATCGTAAATAATTGTGTCTTTTATACCTTTCTTTAGGGTAAAGACCTGCACTCGTTTTTTATCAACACACTGCAGGGTATCCATATCACCAGAAGCAATAATCACCCTAAGGTCTGGCTCGTCTTTAGTCAGATGCGCTATGCTACCCAGTAAGTCATCAGCTTCAAAACCAATTTTTTCAAAAATAC
>Ga0136555_1000836_pt1 | contig 11692 bp, 8 predicted proteins | sample AntRauTorckE5432_FD_104927 | JGI IMG/M metagenome (GOLD analysis project Ga0136555, IMG submission 104927) | Saline lake microbial communities from Rauer Islands, Antarctica - Metagenome Torckler E5 #432 | ecosystem: Environmental > Aquatic > Non-marine Saline and Alkaline > Saline | place...
GTGGCAGGTGATTGCGTAGGTACGTAGCGTACAAGCTCCACTGTTTCTCGGTGTCGAGAAAGACCAACGCTTGGTATGTGGAGCGTTCTTGCGCTACTTGTTGGAGTAGTTTGGCCACGTACGACTCGAACAGCCTGGGTCGCACACTTTGGTAGCGTACTTCCACCTCCGCCACGTTGACGTCTTCGTCTGGTACACGGTAGGAGCGTGCGTAGAGCTCGTTGACGAACTCGTGGTGTTTCTCGGACACCAGAGCCGCTGTGCACGCCAGCATGGGGGTACCAATACGGTCCCGCATCACTGTGCTGACTACATCTGCTACGTACAGGTGGGCTTCGTCCAGAATGACCATTTGAATGGACGGGCTTTGGCGTAAGTAGTTCCGCTGCTGCTGCTGCTGCTGATCTTGCTCCTGCTCCTGCTCCTGCTCGGTGAATTCTCTGGTGGACTGCTCTGCTGGCCTTTTGCTCTCTGTGTCTGTGTCCATGGCGCTGTTAGTCTGTGCTAGCTCGTAGTGATAAAACATCATGGTGGAAATGAGCACCTTGGCGCTGGCTACTTGGGTGTAGGTAGAGTGACGTGTGACGATGTGTACCAGGTGGGGCACCGACCGGAACTGCTGAACGTGCTGTGTGAGTTCCGAGTACCACTGAGTGGCTAGCTCCATGCTGTGTACGGCCACGAGGATTTGGTCGCGCACGTAGAGGCGTGCAGCCACGTGCAGTGCTATGCAGGTTTTGCCAGAGCCACACATGGCTTCTATCACGGCCACGTGCTGGTAACGTTGGTGGTTAGACCCGCTACGCACACGTTTGCTGCTGCTGCTGCTGCTGCTGCTGCTGCTGCTGCTGCTGGACGAGCTGCTGTTGCTTCGGTGCACACTGATAGTGGCAGGCTGTTTGAAGAGCTTGACCAGGGCGTTGACCGCTTGAGCTTGGTACTCGCGGAGCACGCGCTCGTAGGTGAAGGAATGGGGCTGTGCTTGTTCCCTGGTAAATTTGGAGGGGGCGGGGTTCTGCAAGCGCCACAGAGAATCCATGGGCCACGGCTGATCTAGCTGCGGCTGTTGGTAAAATTTCAGCTCTTGAGCTTGCTGCTGGAACCTCTGTGTGGCCAGCACCACCTTGAGCTCCTCTCCAAGCTTGAACGCCACGGCTTCAAACACCTCGAGCCTGCGGGTGTGAGGATCTTCGTAGTAATTCCGCAGAAAATCGCGCATGGCCTTCATCTCGTCTTGGTGCTCGTAGATCTTGAGTTGTTCCTGTGCTTCGTAGTCCTGGTACAGGTCCAAATCGAATTCCACGCGCTTGTAGGTGCCGAAGGAGCCCTTGACCCAGCCTTTCTGCTCGTGTGTCAGCTCGCTGTAGGGCGAGAGGGCCACCATGAGCTGCTGATACAGCTGGCGCAGGAAACCGGGCAACGCCAGACACAGGCGATAGGCACAGCGGTTGGAGAACGGATCGAACGGCCTGTGTGTGCTGTTGCGAATCTGTTGAATGGCGCCCACGCGGAAGGAGTGAAACCAGTGCAGCACTGAGTCTTGGTCACGGTCGGATTGTAGCAACGGCATCATCTTATTAATATAACTGAGCGTCTTCTGGTATAGGCCCTTGTGGGATACGTTGAGCTCGCCATAGGGTTTCTTGTGCTCTTCCATGCTTTCCGCCACCTTGCATGACTGGTGGAGAAAGGCCAAACACCTCACCCAGAGGTCATGGAACTCGTCCTTGTGGGGCCGATCGGCATAATGCGCCATCAATAACAGCGGTCCCAGGCTGCGAACGGCATGCAAACCCAAGCGGGTGGCTATACGACCCAGGTTGGGCTGCGGGTAGTACTGTGTGGACGATCGTTGGAGGCATGCGTAGAGACGGGTACTGAACAGCGATGGGTGCTGCAGCTTCTCTGTGTCGAGGGTCGGTATGTCTGGCGTCACAGGTGTGAGCTGTATGTTTGCGTTGGACAGCTTGGCATCACTGTCGAAGGCAAACGTAAGCACTTCCTTCCAAACACCCGCTGCAGGCAGCTCCATGGTCAGGCAAACGACTCTGCTTGGCCACAAGCTGGGAGGAATGTGGCGGTAGAAAACAACACGAACTCAATAAACAGCGCAATACACATTGACGCCGCCACGATTTCCATTGTCATGTGACAGGCTCACGTGACGTTGGTGACTTGGAGGCCTATTTTCACGCTGGTGTGGAGGTCTGTACTAGCATGCATGCAAACACACACACACACCCACACACACGTACAGTCACAAAAATACGTACGTAAGACTTTAACTAAGCCTAAAGACATGGTCAAGTCTTCCAGCCGTACTAATGGTGACTGGTTCATGGATTCATGGCGTGACAATGAGCAGCATCGGCCCAGTGGCATTCACCGCACGGTGAGAAAGCGCTCTGGCGAGCTTTTCTATCATGGCTTTGTCCCCGGGAGTAAACTGGTGCCTGAACCTGAGCCTGAGAAATCAGGGTTTGCGTGGCGCATCGACGCTTCAGAACAAACCACGGTCTTTGGGGGCCGAACCGTACCAGCCCAGCCAAAGATGGAGCGCAAGGGGCGTAGCTTGCCGTTGCCACCTCCACCCATCGTCGTGCCCAGCCCCAAGCCTCAACCAGGAAAGTTCTCTTCCGATGACACTATCAGCACCACAAGTAGTGGCTTCAAGCCTCCTTTACCCAAGTTGCGACGCCAATCTGCCGAGCGTACCGAACCAGAGGTCTCAGAGCCTGCTATTGCCTCACCTGCAGTGCAGCTTCCGCCGCCGGCAGCACTTCAGTGGTACTCTCAGGCTTACATAGACTGGATGTCCCAGTACATGGTCCGGTTTGGAGGTGGTACCCTGTGTTTGCGAGTGGATTTGACCCAGGATGTGGTTCAATGCTTTTTGGATTCCAGCCATAGCACCATCATCAAGCTCCGCCATCAGCAAGTGGCACAGCTCCAGACTTTGCCTGAGCCTAAGCGTGCGTATCATCGTGAGCTGCATGCCTTAGTAGTGCAAAAAACGCTGGTGTTGGCAGACCATGAGTGCGCGTACGCTTTTCAGGACTTTATGCGTGCTCTCAAGCATCTGGAGACCTTGCAGGCACTGTGTGCCAGCGCCTTGCTGATGAACAAGGTGGAGAACATACGCCGCACCCTGACGTGGATGTGGTTTCAGTGGAACACCTTGTGTGCTCGCATATTAGCCAGCGACGAGTCCCACCACGGTGGTAAACCTCGAGCGGAGAGGCTGAGCCTAAAGGAGAAGCAGATGCGGTGCCACAACGGTATTTCTGCAGGCTCCCTCAAAGCTCACGTGGTGACGTGTATTCACGTGCTGATCGCCGTCTACAGCCAGATACTGTCCCAGGCTTATGAGTATCAGTCTTCAGGGCTACTTCAGATAGGAGAAGTATACTATCAAGCGGCGTGCCACGTCTACTTGGCGCGTTCTTTTGGTGTCTACCTGTCTCAGAGCCTCGAAAAGCTAATCAAGCTGGGCAGCATGGGCAAGGGCATGTTGGAAACCGTACAGGCCAACAAGGCTCATTGTGCCGAATGTCTACTGCAAGGACGAAAACTGTGTCCTAAGGACCAAGTGTTCTGCGTGGCCCATTGGGAAAAGCACGTGTTCAAAAAGCAACGACAAACGAGGCTGCAGAGAGCTCTACAGGTGTTGGACCAGATGGGTCCGCAACTACCTAGTTCTCAGCATTACCAACAGCTACGTGCACATATGCACAACGCCGCAGTACAACTTCACCTGGCGACCCTCAAGTCTTTGCGTCCTGTAACGCTACACAGCTGGGAGCAGGAGCTTCAGAAGTTTGATGTCATCATGCTCCAGCGCGCCGCTCCGTTGCCCAACGTGGAGCAGCGACGCATCCGTTTGGACCTCGCTGAGCGGTGCATGTCGCAATTGATGATGTCGTTGTTTGAAACCTTCTCCCACGAGCCTGAGTCCACAGTAGGGCCCGAGGGTTCCTCCAAACAGACTCACAGACAGGCTTTGGATCAGCAGCAAGTGTGTCTGGCCGTGCAGTGGAGCCTGTACGGCGGAGTGCAGCGGAGTCTGTACGAGAAACTGCGCAAACCTAACCTGAGGCGAGGCACTATGCGTCAAGCTCACCTGGGTGACCTCAGCGACTTTACGCTCACCGTACTCACCACACTAGTCACGGAGTTGTTCGTGGAAGGCACTATGTGTGCTGTAGCTACCTACCTTAGCCTCACTAGAGAGGATAAAAACCACAACAAGGTGTACCAACGGTTCAAAGAGGAAGTCATAGCGCACTCGGAGGCTGTTCACCTCAGCCAGCAGAACCTGTACGACATCAAAACCACAACGGCAGCAGAGAAGCATGTGTACGAGACAGTCCAAACACACATAAACCAGAAGCTGTCGCCTTATTTGGCTGCCAACCAATGAAATCACTGTAAATTGTCCCCATAACCTATTAACTTAGACACCATTCTGACCTGTTAGAGCACTGTATGTACATGTACCAACCTGAAGAAAGCTGCGGATGTGCTTGTAGAACGTGTGTAAAATGGCCTGTTTCAATTGCAACATCCCAATTACTACTGATCGCGAACCTTCGTACGCATGTGCAGTGTTCAATGAGACCGATCTCGCTGAAAGTGGGCAATGCATTGTCTGCAAGGAATTTTTCTGTGATGAACACTTGCATTGTTTCATCGATGACGATGAACCTGCATTCTACGTGCGGCATTTCTGCCAGGCATGCATTAACAGAAATAACGCCTCCGTGGAAAAAGACTGTGCGGATCGGGTGTATCGCTGGAACAAACATTACGGGTGTATTGGCAAGATGTGTGCCCATGTGATCAATGCCCTGTGTCACAGGAGCGCAACTGCATAGCTAAAGTCACTACATATTGATGCGATTGAAGCAGCTTGGCCGCCAACCAATGAAACCATTGCGAAGTATTATTGGACTAACTTGACTTGTGTGCTAATGTTCAGATAAGCCGATATTCACTGTACCAAGGTCTGAAGAGGGTCTGAGCTGCGGGAAGAAAGAGTCATCCCCCGACCATTGTGGCACGAGAAAGAAAGAAAAAAGTTAGAACAATTCGTTGATTGGACGCCATGGCTTCCGCCAAGACGAGTGAAACGCACCAACAGCTCATGGAGCAGATTAAACAAGCCGTGGATGACGGTCTGTTGGCCGAATACTGGGGTTGCTCACGAGTGTTGGAGCGTATGCGTCTGGTAGATCTGAAAGCTTGTTTACAACGGTGCAGGCCAAAAACGCAGTCGCAAAAGACCCCGAAACAAGCACCAAAGCGTTCCAGAACCTCGTCCGCGAGCTCTCGCTCAAGTGTGAGTTCGCGTCGGGCACGGTCTCCTACGGCAGGTTCTATCATGCATCAAACTTTGCAGGAAGTTATGGGTACGCGTCTGGATCACAAACAGCACACTGTACCTGTACACACGCCTCAGAAGCACAAGGAATTGGCGGTACAAGAAACTGATTTGCCACCACCATTGGCTCGCATGGATGCTGAGGGGCGTTACTATGAAGTTCACTCGGGTCAGTCTACTCCTCGCAAACCAATAGGCCGGCAGCAGGCTGCCTTAAATTTTGATGCGCCTGACGTGCGCAAGCTCTGCACGTCAACCAAGGAGGGGTACAGCCTACTCTTCTCGCTGTGTGATCCGGTGCTGCAGCGTCTGGAGTCTCTCTGCCGCGCTGTACAGAGCAAGAAGCAAGGCTTGGAGGCGGATCAGCGTTGTCTGGACCATGAGGATGCAGAGTGGCTGCGCAGTGCGTTGAAAGCCGACGAGCGTGAGCTGGGCCACCACGTGAAGTGGCTGCAAGCGTGCTGCCATCAGCTCAACCAGCTGGTGAGCGAAAGGCACAACGTTTGTCGCAGTTTTCAAGTGGGTGAGGAGCAATCGAGACCACAGGATCGTGAACTGCAAGCTTGTTTCGAAGACAAAACCAGGCGTTTGCGTCTCTTATCCGAAGCTTTAGAGCAAGCTGCCACACTGGCCAGCTGAACAGACCATGGAGGGCTGTGTATCCATGAGATGTAACTCTTTTCCTAGTCAGTGAAAATATAATCCTGTAAGCTTTCCATCAGAAAAAGCCTGTCTGTAACCGTGTGGTAACAATCTACCCGAAATATGGCTCAGCCCGAGGATTCGCTGGCCTTGAAGGTTGCAGAAGAGGCGACAGAGCCCACGCTTACAGACCGCTTATTGCTTTTCAATGTGGGGTTTGTGGAGCTGTTGAATCCCGGATACGCAGAGTACATTGGCGAGCTCAAACAGCTACATGCTTCTGAGCAGTGGGACCGATATCGAGCGAAGGCCAAACGTGTGGTGAGTGCCAAGCAGTACGAAGCCAAGGTTGGGTTGAACCCAGAGTTAATTCGCACACCAGACTTTAGCAACTACAGGCTTTACGCACATGACCTCCACCAAGCTGTGCCGTTTTCCAAACTCACACGTGTGGAGGGACCCTTGGTCTTCTTGGATGTGGGTTGCGCGCCAGGAGGTTTTTCCATGAAAACCCTGGAGGAGAATCCTCAAGCCTTGGGACTAGGGCTGACCTTGCCCCACTATCTCGGTGGCAATCCAGTGTTTGCTGAATTAGCGACTCAAGTGCCTGATGCACAGTACAGAATCGAGTATGGTGACCTTTTAGACACACCGACCTTTGAACAATTGGTGCGCACTGTTCGAAACGAGCCACGGTTTCAGAGAGGAGTGCATCTGGCGTTCGCAGACGCCTCCTACCATCCTCTCCACCACCCTGCTGTTGCCATGAAAGTACCACACGAGGATTGGCTCACGCCTCTGTGCTTCCCGCTAGATCCACCTTCATCGTATACCCAAGCACAGGATCAGGCTCATGAGGACACAAAAGACCAGGTTCAAGCTGATGCCGATGAGAGCTATTGGCAACAATGGCAGCAGCTCCCTACGTCAGAACAAGATTTAGCGCGTCAATATTACGTGGAGAAAGTGCGAAACCACTTGTTGTTGCTACACCGTCAGCTTTACTTGGCTCTGCTGAAGCTGAAACGGGGCGGAACTCTGATGCTGCGTACTCACCTCATACCTCAAGGTGCCAACGTTGTGCTTCAACTGCTATTGTGCAGCTTCTTTGACAATGTCTATGCGGTGAAGCCCAGCACCAAGTTTGCGCTGGAACGCAGTTTCTACCTCATATTAACTGGTTTTGGTGGCTTACCCGAAGGTTTTCTAGACTCTTGGTTCAGACACCTGAGAGTACGCAGGTCTCCAGTGGCGGAGCTGGATCCAGTAGATATGGATTCACCGGATATCATGCGCGAGCGTTACGCTGCTTGGTGCACACAGCATCTCCATGCTCTAGATTTTTTCATGTTGGAGATGGCGGAGCTACACTGTGGTGTGGGGACTGTGAAGATGCTGGCTGCAGCTTTGCGAGGAGTCATGGAGAAAAGCCTGAGCTTGGTGAGACAGTTTCTGTCAGGTAGCAAGCTGGACATTTGTCGTTTTCACAGCTCTCGCATGGGTTGCAAATGGGGTTCGGCGTGCTACTTTGCACACTCGCCTGAGGAAGCCGTAACAGAGGTTCAAACGGCTCAACGGACCTTTCACAAGTGGCGCGAGTCGACGCGCAAGCCCAGCCGCCAGTGGAGACGCAGGCAGAACAACCGCCAGTCGAGGTCCAGACAAAAGGCCTGGAAACCCAAGAGTGGCACTCACTGGGCCGACACGTGCTAAGGCTAACTAACAGTGAGATGTGATTAATATCCGGTGTGTTCACATACTCTCACTCTCTAGAAAATAAACTTGCTAGTTGGGACCACTATGGACGACACTTTGTTTGCCAAAGCGCAGGCTTACTTGGCCAGTCAGTCTACTACTGTTCTTGATAATAAGGCTGGTGAGGCTAAGCTTACGCGTGAGGCTAAGCTTACGCGTGAGGCTAAGCTTACGCGTGAGGCTAAGCTTACGCGCCCTCAGAGTGCACCAAGAACCAAACGTTCCTTTTCACAAGCCACTTTAGCGACCTTTGCGCAGCCAGGTTCAGACTTTCAGGTAGCTCATCAGCCAGTGGTATTGCGCAAGCGGCGCAAGGTAGATGTGAGCCGTTACCAGCTGCCTGAGCTGGAAAATGAGTCCAAACCCCAGTGGACTTTCAACAAGGGTCTGTTGGCGGAAGCGGCTTACCACCCTACTCGTGACGACCGGATTATTATGGAAGAGAAGAATCACTGGTACTTCATTCGTTGGAATCCGGACACATATGAGTTCAGTCGAGTGGCACACCACAAAAGCGTGACCAAGTGGATCTCTGGGTTTAGCGCGCAGCCTGAGTTCCACGGTCCGAGTGTGGTTGCCACCATACGTAGCAACTGCCGGCGACATGGTCGCAAGTTTCCTTACCAGCATGTAACGGAGCCGCGTGATCTCACGGACGAGGAGGTGTGTGCTGTTTGGAGCCAAGCGGGTCCTGACGGTACACAGTTCCACGCTCAGGCTGAAGCCATGGCTAATGTGTGGCACCAAGAAATGACGGTGCAACCGGCACCCACGCTGGCTTCCGAACGATTTGACTTGTTAACGCCGCAGTGTCACTGCAAACCGCACCTGGACAAGGAATGGCAACAGTTCAAAGGCTATCTCCTGAGCATTGATCCACTGTACCGCTTCTTGTGGACAGAGAAGATGATTTTCACGGATCTCAACACGCGTTTAAGCGGTTCCATTGATGTGGTGCTGAAACGCAAGCGACCTCTGTGGGATGATGAAAAGAAGCGCCTGCCTGTGGCCTCAAGTTCCTCCTCCTCTTCTGCTGCGGCTGATGCTGTTGTTCCCATGGATGCCTCTAGTGATGAAGGTTGCACGAACCAAGATGCGTCGCTGCTGCCCACTCTGCACATAGACTTGCACGACTACAAGCGTTGCAAAAAGATACCTGGCAGAGCCGCCAAGGATGTCTGCGGAAAGCGTTACATGTACAAGTACCCCATCCAGCACATTGAGGACTGCAAGAAGAACAAGTACTTCCTGCAACTCAACGTCTACAAGTGGATCTTGGAACGGTTTTACAGTGGTATGGTGGTGGATGGAGTGCAGTACGGCGCCGTGAAGGTAGATACCATGTACTTGGTTCAAGTACACTACACGCAATCTTCGTACCGGATGCACGCAGTGCCTAATTGGCAGCACCACATCGAGAAAATGATGGAGTACAGGGCTCTGGAAGTGACCATGGAGGCCAACGCCCATATCATGGAGTTTGATCTCGATCAAGCTGAAGTTGACGAGTGAGTCAGCTGTGAACTGGAAAGTGTGCAGGCCCCATATGTCACATAAAATAAAAAAAATCTCAAACGTGCGTAGGAAAGAAATAACCCGACACAACTTGTCTGCTGACCTTTCTCGTGATCGATAATTCACTCTCAACATGGTACTCACTACTCAACAGAAGTGGCTCTACGGAGGTGCAGGAGCTGTGGTTCTCCTAGGTCTCACCTTTTTGATTCTGTGGCTGCTGGGAGTCTTTGATACGGCTACCCCTGCCGGTGTGACCGCTACACCAGCGCGACCTCTGGGCAGTTAGTGCGCGTTGGTCAGTAAGTTCGGACCATATGCGGAGTGAAAAAAAAGAAGCCGTCGTAGTTCATATTCCGAAAAAAGATGTACGAAATCCGTCCTCGTGTCTTGTCGCTTTGGAACTCTGTACCCCACAAGTCTGCTGTCACCGCAGCTTGTCCTTCACGGTCTGAAGCCTTGTGGTTCCTGGACTGTGCTACCTCTGAGCACGTGGTAACTCGCGCCCAGTCAGGTTACGCGGTCTTGGCTTACGTGCTGATGCAAAGTGAAGGCGTGTCAGGTGCGCGCAAATGGGTAGCCAATCTCATCACGTGCGACAATGTAGACCAACTGTTGCACGCCTACGTAAAGAGCAAGCTGGTAAACACACGTACATGGTCTTACGCAGCAGTAGCCAACCAGAAAAGTGCGGAGAAACGGTGTTTGAGTCTACAGAACGTGGTCAATGATCCTAACACGCCTATGGACGAGCCATTATGGGCTTTCATTGGGAGCTACGCGCCTCCCGAACACCGTTACCAAGTTATTCTACTGGACACGAAAGCTCAACACGCGCGTTACGTAGTCAATCGAGAAGAACACAAGTCAGAACCGTATCTCAAGTCAGAACCGTATCCCTGTATTGTGTTGTGGCCAGATCATTCGTCGCAAGCAGCTGAGAACTTTCGCCTGGTAGGTCACCACGCACGTGTACACACACAGCCACCGTACATACGCTACGTGTTCGACACTGAAAGACTCCCTTGGGCTTTGTGGGGCGTAAAACCACCACCAAGTTGAACTTTTTGAAGTGAATGAATCGTTGAATTTTATGTGTGTTTTAGCAGACGTTGGTTAGTCTCTGTCTTCGTCTTCATCTGCTTCTGAGGTGTCGATGTCCCCTGCTCCACAGTAGCTACACAACGGAAAGATAGCACGATGGTCGCACTGCTCGCATACTTGCTTGAGGCATGCCACGCATTCAAAGCAGTTGTTGTCTCCCACTTCTTCTCGACTGTACTCGTACAAGCACAGGTTGTCGCATCTTTCGATGAACCACGATACCCCCTGCATAGGCGCGCAGGTCTGACACACAAAGTGCTTGTGGTACTGCTGTAGCTGCTTATTGCAGTCGACTTCCACGCGGCACTTGCAGCAGGTTGTATGTTCACAGACGTAACAAGGGATAAATTCAGCGGTCTCGTCTTCGTCGTAGAGTTGATTGCATAACCCACAACGCTCATCGCATGCATCTGTGTCGCTCATGAGGGCCACTGTACGTGCACGTGAGGGGGTGGGTGTGTATGTCTATGTAAGTGTGGTTATGTCTATGTAAGTGTGTGTATGCGTTTCTGTACTGCATGTACAAAATGTTCCCATAACTTATTCACGATTCTTTATGCGAGGTTGAGTGTCATGTTCATCTTTGAGAATAAAGTCCCACAACTCAAATTTCTTTTTTTTTGGAAAAGCGAGCCTCCCGTTTCCAAAAAAAAGTTTGGTGGGGGAGGTGGTGAAAAATTCAATATGGCCGCCACGAAAATGGTTGCGGGACATCCTTACTTTTCCATCACGAGTGATCTTTTCACACACACACACACACACACTCACACACACACACATATGTAAGTACGTAGTGTTCTATTCAATTAACTAACGCTTGCTTGAACCATTGCCCCATACCACTCATGCACATCTCAGTACAGTCAGTTATGGCTGGCTTACCACACGCATGCGTCATCCCCATGTCCGGTCCGCAATCAGACTTATGTAAGTCAAGATACTCCGTGTTGTAGCAATCCATTATTGTGTTACCATACATGTAGTACGCACACACACACTCACATGTACACTCCACACCAAAACTTCTACAGAAGGTGTCTTAACAGCTTACATCCAACAATGCTTCAGCCCATGTGCCTACAAGTATGATGTATTTTTTGTGTCACAAAGGTCCACAAGTCAAATATCTTTTTTTTTGGAAAAGCGAGCCTCGGTTTTCCAAAAAAAAAGTTTGGTGGGGGAGGTGGTGAAAAATTCAATATGGCCGCCAGACAGTATGATCCCTCAGTTTGATCTCACTCCTAATGTGCACCATGACAAGTTCTGCATACAAAATACACACCTTCAGCGTGATCA
>Ga0136555_1000839_pt1 | contig 11651 bp, 22 predicted proteins | sample AntRauTorckE5432_FD_104927 | JGI IMG/M metagenome (GOLD analysis project Ga0136555, IMG submission 104927) | Saline lake microbial communities from Rauer Islands, Antarctica - Metagenome Torckler E5 #432 | ecosystem: Environmental > Aquatic > Non-marine Saline and Alkaline > Saline | place...
AACGGAATCCCCTTTCTTTTTAAAACGAAGGATAATAAAATGAAACAGCTCATTTTTGGATTTGTACCACAAGGCGCTATTGAAGATGGCGATTCTTGTTTTGCCATTTCATACAAAGAAGATTTTGAACGTGATGGATATATGAACGACACCTATGAAGATGAATGTTATCCAATGTTCAACGGATGGGGTGAAATTCAGATCAACGAACTCATGGAATCAATTTTTGAGTATCCTGAGAATGCCGCCGATCTGGTTCAAGTATATCTTGAAACATTTAATCTTCAACGACACGCCGAATTTGAGGATTATTTATCTACAGATATTTGGGGTTGACAACCGATAAATTCTGATATACACTGGTCTTGTCTCTAACAAAAGGATATGACAATGACCAAAAAAGAACTCCGTGGAAAAATTGAAACCGTTCTTGTCCGTAAGGATAAGGTTGGTATGAATGCCGTTGGTCGTGCTTTGGTTCATTTGAAGAATCGCCAAACCGCTGATGAACAACGGTCAGAAGAAACCAAAGTACAGAATGGTATGGGGTTTCAACCGGCTCATGCTTTCATGGGAACCAAAATGGCAACTTTCTACGAACAGCGTGGATTTCTATCACCGAAACAGGTTGACTACTGGCAGAATCCTCATGGTAAACTCAACAAACCTCGTATCACCCGTTATTGGAAACAGTTAATGCAAGAAGCGGAAATCAAGATGGGTGAAAAGTTGTGAGTTGACAACCAATAAATCATTAAGTATACTGTATAAACATTAACATTTAAACGAAAGGAACAAAAATATGTCCATGTTAGAACGTCAAGATTTAATTGAAGGTATTAATACAGATATCAAGGTCTGTGTAGTCGGGGCAGGTGGTATCGGTTTTCACGTAGCCAAAGGTCTGGCTATGTCAGGTGTTGAAGACTTGTATGTTTTTGACCCCGATACGTTGGAAGAGTCTAATCTTAATCGATTGGATTTGACAGTTGACTTCATCGGTAAGAATAAAGCCGATATCGTCCGAGAGGTCTGTAAGTCTCTCCGACCTAAATGTAACGTCAAACGATTCCCATTTCCAATGAAGGAACATACGTTCCCCAAAGGGGTAGATTGGGTTATTGACTGCACCGATAACCACGCCTCTCAACTGGCGAACCAGAAAATGGCAGATGACAACGGTGCCAAGTATCTGAAGATTGGATATGATGGCACTCGTATGAGTTTGAATGACCGTGTTGCTCAATGGGATGCAGGGGAAACCCAAGATGGATATCGTGTCACTCCAAGTTGGGCGGCACCGGCAATCATTGTTGCATACTTAGGTGTTGCTAAAGTTCTTAAGTATCATAACGGTGAAATGGGTTGTGATTTATCTGAAATGTATCGGTAATATAAAACGGATATATCTTTATAACTCCTACTTCCACTCTTTAATAGTTGTCTAAAAGAAGCGTAGTTGTAGGAGTTATCATTACACCATTGTTTGAGATTGATTATTGATTGTTCTATACCATCTTTTTCTATGGTTAGTTGATGCTTACATCGCCTTGATTTTTCTGACTCACTGTGACGGTAATTTTCTTTCATCCATTTACTATGATTTTCTCTGTGGATAGGATCATTCACCGCAAGTTTATGTTTTTCTATGACTTCTGGGCGTTTCATGGGGTTATTTTCTCCACAAAAAGATTGCATTGCTTTGTGTGTATTCTTTTGATGTTTATCTATCAACTCTTTTGAGGGATTTATCATAGGACTTGTATAACCACCACCTGTCATGTTATATCCATTAGGTATTAATGTTTCAAACTTATCAATAAAAGAAATCTCTTTTTCATTAAGTTCGTTTAAAGTATTACATTTACACACCACTGACCAACTAAAATCGGTTTGGTCATATTTCATTAAAGACCTATGAAATACATTATCACTACCACAACGGGCATTACCGTAGTGGACACTTTTTCTTCTCTGTAATGTTTTTGTTGTCTGCCCGATATATATTTTACCATTGACGAGATTGGTTACTTTGTATATGATCATTTTTAATCTCCTAATAGTATTTATATAAAAGGCTATGATGGTGAACGAATGAGTTTGAATGACCGTGTTGCCACTTGGGATACGGGTGAGACTCAAGACGGTTACCGTGTGACACCAAGTTGGGCTGTTCCTGCCATTATCATCGCCTACCTTGCTGTTGGTAAGGTTCTGAAATACAACGGTGGTGAAATGGGTTGCCATATGAAAGATTTCTACAACGCCGCATAACAAGTTGACAATGGTATAGGGGTAGTGTAAACTACCTCTATACTCATAAAAAGGAACGAATTATGGCAAAACAAAGTTGGTGGCAACGCCAAAACTTCAATAAAAATAAAAATAGAAAGAACAAACGAAATCAACCGAAAGGAAAGAATATGACAGAAAAACCAGTAACACCTATTGCCGTGGGGAAAGAATTGACTGAGGCAGAATTTCAGCAAGTTATGGAAGCCCACAATACAGGTGGTGCTTTCAAACAAGCCGTCGGACAATCCTGTTGGGATGCCGGAATTGAGATTCTATCCAATTGTGGAAAGATGAAGGTTCCCTCGTATCATATTCAATTTGATCTGTTGGCACATCAAAAGATCAATGCCCTCAAGAAAGCATATCCATCTTTGGAATGGTTGGCTTATCTTGTTGGTTCGGTAAATCACGAAACCAATTTGGTCAAAGTTGAAGACCTGATTATCCCTGACTCTCAAAAAGTCACAGGTGCGAGTGTCTACAACGTAGAATACACTTGGCCCGTACTTCCCGAAGGAAAGATTATAATTGGTGTTATCCATAGTCACCACACAATGGGAGCATTTTTCTCTGGAACTGATGACGCATATATCAACCAGAACCATGATGTTTCTATCGTTGTCGCAACCGCTAAAGGTCGTGAAATCAAGAGTCAAATTCGTGTCAAGACTCCATGTGACGCTTATGTTCTGGCAGAAGATATCACATACTCTGTCAATTATCCTCAAGTCTTGGATGAAGTGGCTTTTGAGACTGAATTTAAATCTAAAATTTCGTCTTACACCCCGGTCCAGTATATAAATTACAGGGGTAATTACTTGGGAAACTCATCAAGGGGTTATTCACACCGAGGGATAGGTAGCGGTGGCACAAACAGATTTTCGGGTAACCCCCCTCGCAATTCGGAATCCCAGATGGGCTTCGGTTACGATACCGAAGATTTGGAAGATGAGTTTGACAATCCATACTTGATGAGTTCCGAAGAACTGAAAGACAACTTGTTGGATTACTACAACCCGACTGAGGTTGATGAGTGGATGAATCAAGGATTCCAGATTGCGGCTCAAGAGTTGAATATCGTTCAACAACTGTGTCAAGTAGGGGTAGATGTCCGGACCGACAATGATAAAGATTGGGATACAGATGTCCGAACCGACAATGATAAAGATTGGGATACAGATGTCCGAACCGACAATGATAAAGATTGGGATACCGATATCATCTTAGAACTTGATGAACTTGATGCTGAACTTGATGAACTTGATGCTGAACTTGATGAACTTGATGCTGAACTTGATGAACTTGACAATGATACCAATCCACAAAATGGTTTAGGTCAGGTATCAAGGGGTGTTCCTCTAGGTGACCAAGATAACGGAAAGGTGGTCTGGTCAACAGGTGACAATTCCGAAGATACCAGTGATATCAAACAAGTAATGAACTAAAAATTATAGAAGTTCCTCCGATGCAATTGGGGTGGTCGCCGTAAAGGTGATCACCCCCTTTTTTTTATAAATACCTTTAGAGGTAACTATATGTCTATAAAATCTATTTGGGAGTTCTGTCTCCCTCTTGTATCGGAAAAGAATGATGAAGGTGTGTTTAAGAGAGCATCTTTAGGCAGGGTTGCATTCTGGGTAGTATTCAGTATGGCAATCTATGTGTGGATGTTCACTACAGGTGATATTCAACCTGCACATCTACAAATGTTATATATTACAACTACTTACAATCTAATGAAAAAAGCATCTTGGTTTGGTAATTTCAAATCTGGCGATTCCAGTATGTCGATAAACCAGACAAAACCAGAAGATAAAGAACCAGCACCAAATATAAGGAGATACTAATATGTGGATGACACTGTTACAAGGAGTGTTGAACAGACCGTGGATAATAGCAATGGCTTTTATGTTGATATTCATGGGTTATCAATGGGTCAACATAAACTCCCTGAAAGGAGATATCGTAGACCTAAAAGATGATATTGTTGATATCAGGGGAAATTACAACACCTGTAAGACCAATGAAGGAACATTGAATGGCGCACTGGATAGTTATGCTTTTCAAGTGACTCAGTTTGAACAGAACATTGAACTACTGGAAGGTCAGATTGTTAAAGAGAAGGGTAGAGTGGTGTACTGGCGAGATAAATACAACAACAAGATATGTATTACATGTCCAGAACAAACATGTGAGAATCCAACAGATGTGGAGGTATTGACAAATGAATCGAGTCTGGATGTTATTAATCGTATTAACACTATCTTTAAGCCTTAATGGATGTGGATGGTTACATGGACAGTTGGATAGTTATTGTCCTGAATGTAAGGTAAAGGTAGAGACAGTGTATCATTATACACATTGTCCTGTAGATGAAGTGCCGAATTATGTTGAACTGAGAACCGAAGATCATATTGGTTCAGTTAATAATGTAAATATATTGATACCAAATTTGGAAATCCTTACAGAATACAACAAAAGCCTTATAAATACAATTAAATGCTATGAAAAACAACAAGTGGAGAAACCAAATGAAGATTGACGAAACGGTAGACAAATATCTGAGTGAAAAGCGAGACAGTGATATGATGGTTATGGCAAAAGAAATCTCATACAAGACCGCAATCAACCCAGATGCAGTTATGAAGTATTTCAAAGTCAAAAATATCACTGATATGTTAGCCGCAAATGATATTATGGTAAAGCATTCAAAAGACAAGTCATGGACTAAGCTATCTGCTGAAATCCTGAACACTAAGGGAGTTCTGTAATGGATATTCTAGAGAAGATCGACAACAAATTAAGCGGAAATCTAAATGAAGGCGATTCCAAGTTCCGCAAACCAGTTGAAGCGGTTGCGAAGCAAATAAAATCTATGATGGAACAAGCTATCAAAATGGAAGACCGAGCAAGTCAAATATACGATAAGATCACAGATAAATTGAATACCGATACTACTCAAACAGAAATGGGTCAAGTTCAAGCCGAACTCATGGAAGTTGTTGATGCCGCAAATGAATTGTATCAAAAGACTAAGAAGGCTTGGAAAGAAATTGATAACATAGGGTCACGGTTTTAAATGAGATTACAGACCTATCTTAGTGAAGGTGATGGTGATTTTGATTTGAGTAAACGTATTGTCTTTTCATGGAAGGGTCACAAGATTGTTGACACGGCTCATGGAAAGGAGCGCATTGAACAGCGCAACACCCTTACCGATTTTCAGTTAATTAAGATGTTCCAATCAGCGATAATGAAGGTGGATAAAAAGAAGGTGAAGATCGGTGAAAAGATCGTATTCTGGTCAAAAACACTGGGACAAGCCTTTATAGCTAAGGTAGATGATGTCAAAGACTTGATTTTATTGACATTTTACCCCCGTCACCAGAAACCAAATACAGACGCACACCCATGGCAACGTGAGGTTGTTATTGAAGGTGAATCATTAAGAGTTGTGGAGTTGGATTAATGAAAAAGTTCTTTGATGAGTTAAATGAATCAACGATTACAGGTGGCTATCCCGATAGCGGCACTGTTAAAGGTGTATCAACGGATGATGATTTGCCGACAGGTACTACCGTGTTTGGTGATAAGATGGTTAAGGTTGAAGTAGAGAACCGCCTGACAGGTAAGACAATCAAGTATGTTCCTGCTGATGAAGTTGGTCAGACATGGAATTATGATGAATTTGAACACTCGAAAGGTATGGGTTCGTATGACTCTTATTCGGATACATTGGATGGTTTGAAAAATCTCCTTGGTGACCGACTCTGGAAACATACCAGCGCCAAAAAACAAACCCTTGGAATTGACAAAGTGATTGCCAGATCAGAAACCGATATAGATCAAGACACTAAATTAGCAGATGATAAGGACGATGAAACTATGGATATACAAGAGAAGATTGACCGTTACTTAGATGAACCAGAAGAAATCAATGAAGAAATTGTAGATGCTTCTGATAGGAAGGTATTGACCAGAGCGATTATGAGTGGCAAAGCCTCAAAATTGAAGATCAAAAGTTTAGGTATAGATGCTACACTTGAGAATGATGGTGAAGAGGTGACAATACAATACCCTAAGAGTGATGACTTTACACTAACACTAGTGGATATCTCTGATGCTCTTGGTTATTCTTTTGATGTAGGAAAAAATAAAGGTAAAACTGAATTTACAATTTATATAAATTAGGGAGATTGACGATGGAAGAATTAGAAAGCACTAAGATATTAATGGTAATTCCAAAGACTAAGGTTGATAATATCTGTGAGAAATTTCTGGATGCTTTACAGAGTGCTGGCAATACTGTAGAGATTTTCGTTAATGCCTCCAAACGTGATATTAAAAGTGCCCGTGATGCAGAGGGTGCTTACTCCAAGAATATCCGGTTCATAGCTGATGGTAATACCAAGAAGATTTATTGTTGGAATGCGGCATTGTATTTACACGCTAATATGTTACGTTGGTTGAAAGATAATGGGTATATTGCTAGTAATGTCAAACTCTATAATGACCCTGATGTTACGTCTGGGGAGTGGAATACCAGTGATGATGTTGAGTTGTTTTACAATGTCAACTGGGGACCAGCAGAAATGGGTAATGTAATTATGGATGGAGATTGGTCATGGGTTGGTAAGACAGGTTTCAAGGACTTTGAGCGTAAACTTCTTAGAACTGTTTACAAGGAAATGAAAGCCAATGGTAAAGATATTGACCCGGCAGTTGCTAAAGCGGCGGGATTTTAATGAAGTTAGAGAAGTATTTGACAGAGAAGAAAGAGGAAAAGAACCTTTATACCTTCAAAGGTAAGCCTTTCTGGTCAGGTGCTTATGACTTCATAGATGGTTTTATCTATGAGGTATATCCTTATGAAACTGCAGAGGAATCAGATTTTCACCATTCAATGTATTTCAGTAACAAAGCAGTTGCTAAGATGGCGAAGGAAGAGTGGGGATTCTTCTGGATGGATGATAGAGGTCTTAATACAATGTGGCGAAATGGGGAAGATGCCCCGAAACAGGTACAGAAATCTATTATGAAACAGGTAAAGAAACGATGAGGTTTGAGCAATACCTGAATGAGAAATACATTGGAACATATCATGAAATCACTGAGGTTTTTCTAAACCCATCCAAGAGAGAACTAAAGGATGCTATAGCTGTCACTGGTTATGGGTATAGATTTATGGTTGACTTTAAAAAGAAAGAATTCTATGCTTGGACAGATAGGATATTCCATGATCATATTATGACTTGGTTACGGGACGAACAAGGTCGTAATTACCTACCAGACTTTCACTCTTACTGGTACAAAGGTAAAGAAAATGACTTTATATTTACTGGTAGCTACAGCACATATGATGGTGGTACTTTTGAGAGCGATCACATGTATACGGTAGAGAAGAATGGAAGTCTTGATGCACTATTAGCTCAAGATATGACATGGCTCAACAAATACATTGATAGCAAGAAGATGAAAGCCCTTTTCCAAGATTACCGTGACGGAGTAATACATTGAGATTCCAACAACATTAAAAGAGGAATAAAAGATAATGACAAAATTACGAGAATTTTTAAATGAGAGTTGGATAGATGTATTAAACACCGCAAAACTTTCAGTCGCTTCTACTGGATTTGTCAGAGAACTTGACAAGTTTTATAAGAAAGGTAAATATGTTGAGTTTGGTAAAATTTTATCCAATTCTAAATCTAAAATAGAAAACATCGACGTGGGTGATAAAAATATAAATGATAACTTCGTTGATTTATTATATAGTTCTATCGTAGCCGCTATATCAGCAATAGAGTTAGATATGGGAACTGCGAAGGACGCGACATCAGATAGCGTAAAAACTAAATATGGTTTGAGCAACGACCAATGGAAACAATTAGAAGGTATGTTTAATATTGGGTCAGGATTATAAATGAGATTTCAACAACATTTAAAACTGCACGAAGCAGTTCTGAAACATCCGGATATCCCTGCTAATAACCAAAATGGTACTTGTTATCAGGATGCTATGAAGTATATGATGAGTCATAGCACCGATAGAGGGTTGATGTTGTGTCACGGTTTAGTCACAGGACAAGGTGACATAGAAGGTGTCATTTATAACCACGCATGGGTAGAGAAGGGTAATAAGGTGATTGACGAAACTATTCCTATTACTGTTGACAAGCGTGTGTATTATGCTATAGGAAATATCAGTGAGAAGAACGTCTACCGATACACTCACAATGAAATGAATGAAAAGGTAGTAGAGTTCAAGACATACGGTCCTTGGGAAAAGAAATTAATCAATAACAAATATTAGGAGATTATAATGAAAATAGATGAAAAGATAGACAATTATTTGAACGAGGATTATCGTAGTGATGATCTGGAACGCCCTGCTATCTACAGTAAACTTGAAAAGGAACGTGACTTCATAAACAAAGCATTGAAACGACATGGAGACTTTGATTATTATAAAGCACAATTAGATTTGATTAATAAACTCATCAAAGAATTTAAATAATAGGGGTTAAAATGAATATAACAGAGAAAATAGACAAATACTTGAATGAAGGAAAAGTGGTGGATTGGAGTAAGTTATATAAACAGAGTAAATATAACTATGATGATGGTCTTGATGCTATAATGTTCTTTTTTGAAGGCACCAAGGATGATGATAATACTTTTGTTGACGGTATATACGGGTTTTATAAGAATCGTGGAACTGATGATAAGAGGAAATCAGAAGCCGCATACAAAGCTGCTGAAGAGGAGCTATTTAATAGAGAGTCTGAGGTTCTTTCAGCAATAAATAGTGGTAATACATCAAAAATCATTAACATCGCAAAAGATGTACAGCAATTGGTGAATAAGGAATTATCGTAACTAAATTAAACTATTAAATTAAATCGGGATTAAAATGAATATAACAGAGAAAATAGACAATACTTGAATGAATACAAGTCACAAGAAAAGAGACAGAAAAGGATTATATTATCACTCTTTTTGATGAAAAGGGTGAAAGAGTTGCTAATTCTTTAATGTCTTCTATTGCGGGTTCATTTGAACTCACCTTTCAAGTGCCTGATGTTAAGAGAATCCTTGCGGGTGGTTTTAGAAAAACACAAAATGTAAAGCATGACTTTACATTTTGTTGGAATTTTAATATTGTTTCACTTGGTGACATTCGAATCGGCTCGTAATGGTGAAATATTCACCGCTGCTGTGTCTGTTGATAGTAAATACAAAGACCTATTTAATTAGAATAACTCATCATATCGCTGACCTTCCATTACATTGTATTCAGTCACATCAAACTCTTCAATATTGTAATGCTTTAATCTAATATCTGAGTGTTTTGTCAGGTGTTTTGTCGTGTCACAAATATCCCATACTGTAGCACCATTATCCTTATCTGCATGTAGACGTAGAGTTCTACCAATAGACTGTAACACCCTGATTTTACTCTTGAATGGTGATGCCAGTATCAAATGACTCAACGATTTGATGTTTATACCTTGCTGAAAAATGCCGAATGTCGCTATCAAGATAATACGTCTGCCTTTTTCATCCATACACTTACGCCACTTTTCTCTCTCTGTAGCGGAATCTCTACCACTCAAGAACTCTATTTCATAGTCTGAGAATTCCGTATCTTCCTGTAGGATGGTCTTAAGGACTTCACCCTCATCCGACACCTTTCCAACGAGAATAAGTATGTTACCGTCAGAATTCAGGATAATATCTTTAATCAGACCTTGACGAAACGGTTTCTGGAAACAGATATCCTTGATTTCATTGTAAGTTCCCTTGATAACATCCTTGTATTCAACGTGAACCATCTTGATGAATGCCTCAGCAACATAACCCATCTTGGCAAGACGTGCCGCCCCATACTCACGGAGAACTGGTCCGAGGTATTGCTGAACCTGTAGACATTCCAATGAGTCGTGTGGCATAGTTCCAGTGAAACCGAACCTCCAGCGAGCGTTAGGACATTCCTGTAATAACTCACTTAATACTTGAGCTTTTGTTCCGTGGCAATTTGACACCACTATATCATTTGCAACATAATTATTGTTATTCTTTATATGAAGATTATAAACATTTTCAGGTTTGTCTATTTCTGTTCGTTTTACAAGTTTCATTTAATTTCCTCATAGTTTCTTTGTCAAACACATCATCATCCAATTTATGTATATTATCAGAAACATAATCCTCTGTTAATACATCATAAGTATATCCATGATTATCACACCAAATGGATAGTGATGTTTCTTTTGATTGTTCTATTTTTCCATTAACCCTACATTTAGGTTTTAATTCAACAACATGTTTTTTTGTATGGTTGACAAAATCCACAATGTATATTTTGTCAACATCATCAATAGCGTATGGTATACGCAAAGTTTCGTATTCATATTCTTGGTTAAAGTGGTGAAAAAATGCTTCCCATGAAGACCTATATCGTCTACCGTTATATTCAATTTGCCAGTGAGTATGTGAATTGTGAATGTTAGGAGTAAAGTCACCATTCTCAATGAGTTGTTTCATACTATCTGACTGTTTCTTCTTTGTTTCGTCTGACGAAATAGACCCAAACATGTGATTGCCTTCACCACACCTATCTATAGATAGTTTCAACAGCCTACCATCTTCATTCTTAGTCAAACCTTTATTCCAAGGCTCTATCCCTGTAGGTTTGTCTTTGTTCCAAGGTGTTCCTGTATTCAAATTATTTTTTATACGGTCACCATGTTTATCTTGACAACTATATCCACCAATTCTACATTGAACTGATTTGATTTCCTTTAATATATCACCTCTACCTTCAGAATATATCACATCAAATTTCATCACATAATGGTTTTTCTTTATTCTTTTATTAAAGTTTATAACTTCATCCCTACCAGTAACAATAAAACTATTTGATAAATCAATTCTCGTTGGATTGTAGTCAATAACTCTTATAGATTGACCGTTACTCTCTAATATCTCGTTATGTTTATCTTTCATAATACCTAACCCCTTGTGGAATGAACTTATAGGTATTTATATATTTTCACAAAAATTTATAATTTCGTGTTCTTCTGTTAATTCATCAGCTCTTATATAACCCTTATCTGTTAATATTTTATGGTTCCCTGTAACTTTTAATATGACACCGCTATCAAACTCCAACTCATACATTTTCTCGTTAGATGATATAGTCATATTTTCGTATACCTTTTCTATAACATCGTCTTCGTATTCACCTGTTTCTATATTATAAGAAACAACAATGTCACCAACAACCAAATCTTTTATTCTTTTTTGTCCGTAGTCTGTCATTATAAGAGTATCACCATCCAAACACTCATCAA
>Ga0136555_1000842_pt1 | contig 11627 bp, 9 predicted proteins | sample AntRauTorckE5432_FD_104927 | JGI IMG/M metagenome (GOLD analysis project Ga0136555, IMG submission 104927) | Saline lake microbial communities from Rauer Islands, Antarctica - Metagenome Torckler E5 #432 | ecosystem: Environmental > Aquatic > Non-marine Saline and Alkaline > Saline | place...
ACGTCTTCGACCTCTTCGACCTCTTCGACGTCCTCCACTTCATCTACGTCGAGCGTCACCACGGTCGACCGTTCTACGTACCAGGGGAGGCACTGGCGGACTGAATTCGGTCAAGAATCGTGCGCGGTCGTTTGTGTAGCCGTCGGCAAAGCATGCAACGCCGAAGGGATGAACAACGTCGACACTGTGGACAAACTGGACGCCCTGGCCAACAATGTGCTGGGAATGCCTCATGCGACGTCAATACTATCGTCAGGTGGAGTGCGTACCATCACTCCCTATTTTCAAGGGGATACAGGAAATTTGTTACTCATGGCGTCTTCTGAACGCCAGTCGACGTGCGAGGCAAATTTCTTCATGCCGAATACACGGACTCGGATGTGCTGCTGTGGTGGCACTATCGAATGTGGCAACGAAATCGCTGCGGCCATGGGCCTACCTGTTGTTCCGACCACGTCAACAACGTCGACATCCTCAACAACGTCAACATCTTCCACTGCTACGACAACCGCCGGAGACACAGGCAACGAAGACGAAGCACCAACCACCAACGGCAGCAGTGCAACCAGCGTGTCAGTGGGGATAATCGTGGCAATGGTTGTGCTAGTGCTAGTGGGCCTGTAGGGGCTCGGCAAATAATTTAATTTTAAGCACAACCTGCTGCCATGCTCAAATCTGCATCAGTGGGGGGTGGCAGCAAGGCCTTGGGAAACCGGCGAGCCAGGGCACAACACACACAAGTGACATGCGGCAAGGCATAGGCGTCGCGCGCAAAGACGTGGCTGCAGACCATCTGGCTGGCGGTCCAGGACTGGAAGCGAACTTGCACGTCGCCCGAAAGCTGCCGCAAGCTGCAAGAGTGCCGGACGGCTGTGGGGACCCAGGCCAAAAAGCCCATGGGCCCGTTGCCCAGCGAGAGGTGCGCGTAGATGATGGGCGAGACGTGCCAGCCAACACCGTCTAGAGCCTGCAATCCAAAAAGAGCCTCGGCCTCGCGGGTGGGCGCCGTCTCGATGCACCGGCCAAACCAGGTGGCCATGGCGATGGGGTTGAGGTTGGCCAGGGCCAGGCGCCGGCAGTACAGGTTCCACTGGGCCACGGTCTGGCAGAGGTGGCCGGCGCTGGACATGACAAAGGCCACAGTGACATACGAGAGGTCCTTCAAGTCGGGCCGGACCGCGGGCCAACCCAAAACAGCGGCGACAGCTTGCAGGGCCTCGTCGTTGCTCGCGTACGCGTCGACCAGAGGCGCCAGGTGCTCGCGGCGCAGACGGGCTTGCGCGGTAGGCGGGCGAAAGTCGTGGTGTTGGCGCAGATGACGCATGGCCGCGCCAAAACGCCGAGTGCGCAGGTCGGGCATAGGACTCAGCCTGGGGCGCTTGCACATAGGTGGGCCGCTCATAATGACAGTGGTGGAGGATGGATGGATGAAAGTGCAAAAACAGCAGCAGTACATCCAACAAAAAGTAAGTTGATTGGGAAAATGGGTAGAAAGTGGGTAAAATTTTGTGAGAAATGGAAATATTTCAGGCCGGGCAAACAAGCCCGGGCATCAGTTCAGGGGTGGGTGAGCAGCGTCAAAACGACAGCACGCTCACTCGTCCTTGGGTGGCGCGTCAATGGTAAAGCGCAGCACGTCGGTGTAGCCCATCAGGCGTGGTTCAACCGAGCAGTAGGCTCGGCGCTGGGTGTACTCGACAAACGCGGCGATGTCGCGGCACTGTGTCTTGTCGATGGTGGCCGACTGGTGCAGGCCCATGCGCATCAGGATGGCTTCGCGCATGTCGGGCAAAACCCAATGAAAGGCCTGGCAGCTGTTGCGGTGCAGCGTCAGGTCGTGGCAGTCGTAGTCGCCAACGCGGTAGTCGGGGTGGTGCTGAAAATGCAGCATGGCTCGCACCACCGTTTGGCCCTCGGCGTCGTCTGTCAAAACAGACAGCACCAAGTCCAGCAGTCGCTGGCCCATTATGACGGGGGCTGTGAGATGGAGGTTGGCGTGCTTGACAAACGCTTTCCAGCGCTTGAGGCGCTGCTGTGTCTGGTCAGAGCGCAAGCCTTTGCTACACCGGACGGCCAGCACGCGAAGCAGCCACGCGACGCCACTGTAGGTGGCGAGGGCCTCCGCAAGCGCTTGGTACGCGCGTTCGGTTCGCTCTGTGGTGAGACCGTCAAAGGTAAACACATCGGCACCTGTTAGCACGTCGTCATCGTCGTCCATAACGGGCTGGTGCGCCTGAAACTCGGGTGCTGCTGTTGCGCCCGCACCGTCATCGTCGTCATTGTCATCGTCGTCGGGCAAGAGCTGAGCGCGTGTATCGGGCTGCACCTCGACCAGGGCTGGCGCGAGGCGTTGCAGCATGGCTGCAAACTTGACCGAGCTCTCGCTGCGGTCGGTGGGTGGGGTATCGTAGTCGTCCACGGTCCAGGCGTCCAGGTCCGAGGGCGCCACCCACGCGATCGAGGTCGAGTCGTCGTTGGGATCGGTGACGGCAACCTTGAGACCTTTGGGGTAAAACACGACCTTGCTGGCCGCTTTGGCGGGGGTGCGCATGAACAGATCAAACACACCGCGGATCGCATCGCCGTGGTCGGTCGTGGCGTCATCGCGGCGGCAAGCCCTTTTGGCGCTGGTGGCCATGGTGTAGGTGGATAGAGACAGATGCCAAGAGTAATCAAAAAAGGGATCGCAAGCTGGCTGCAATGGCTACACTGAAAAGAAAATGGCAATGGTTGTATGCTCAAGCTAAATTGTCTCTTTATCACCCAAGACAAACGTGCTGGCTTCGGCTAGCACGAGAATGTCGCACACTATCCGCGCAGCCTCGACCCGACCGTTCTTGGAAAACAAGTCGGGCAGGATGGAAGGATCGTTGCCTCCAAACGATAGTGTGGTCAGGCACAGCACGCGCAGCACTGTTTTGGACCGTGGCGACACGGGGTGTGTCCCGACATCTAGGGCCAACCGCACAAACTCGGCCGACCCGAGGCCTCGGACGCCAGGCGGGTACCACAGCAAATCAGCCACGTCGATACAGGCCTTGGCGGGTAGCGTCAGTATGGCCCGGCACACAGCCGCGTAGACCTTTCCGTGGGCCTGGCGACCCAGGCTTCGTGTGAGGGATATCACCCGCAACAGATTTATTAGCCGCGTTTCCCAGCCCTTTACTACCCGCTGGCCCGAGGGGTGCGAGAGGCGCTGCAGAAGAATGACCCAAAAGGTTGGCTGGGTCAAAAGGCAGGTGGCCGAGGGTGTGCGGCACAGGACCAACACGTGGCAGCGCTTCATGGTGCCGCTCAGGTAAAACTCGAGGTAGACGTCGAGGTTGGCGCGCACATAGGCCGGCCACTGGGCCAGCGCTTCCAGGCAGACCGTGTGGTGCTTGTGGTCAATCGTCAAGTTGGCGTCCCAGCACGTCTCGCTGCCCACGGCGCGCAAGCTCATGGCGTTGGGCGCGAGGCTCGAGAGACGCTTGACAACTTCAGTCGGGTCGAGGGCCAGCAACGCAAAGAAGGCCGTGAGGTTGCCAATCGCCGCCTGCAGGTACGCGTACAGGCTGGGGGTCACCATAATCAGTCGGGCCCAGTCGCGCGATTCAATCTCCGACGCAAGACACACAGCAATGCTGCGCCGAAACACGGCCTCGATGCTGTGGCCGCGCTGCACAGCCGTTTCGATGATGCAGCCGCGGGCCGTGATTTCAGCATCGCTCAAGGCCGGCTCGCGAATGCTGACCGAGAACCCCGTAAAGCTCTTGCTCTTGCTGTTGCCTCCGCCGGGTGTCTTGGGCGAGTGGGTGGGACCAATGCGCGCGCTGGATGAATTGGCAAACATGGTGCAGAGTGGGGGGGCAAAACAACAAGAAATGTGCAAAAAAAAATGAACAAAAAAAAACACCAAGACTTGATTTCTGGAGCCTTTCAAAAGCCCCTCCCTTCCATCATCCGCTGGCCGGATCACACTCAATATCTAAGCGGTCGCCCTCGTCGGCTTCGAGGCTGCTGGGGAGATAGTCGACCCAGCCGCGACGCACTTGGTCCAGAGTGCCAGTAAAGATGAGAAACGGCGTGTGCTGCTGGATGTCGGCGTTGGTTAGCGTGAGACTGGCCAGACCCGCCGCTTCGAGAACCTCGGTAACGACATCGGGCAGCAATCGTTCGTTGGGGTCTAGCGCGTACTCGCTGTGGACCACCAGCAAAAGGCCCAGCGCCACGGCCAGGTCGTCGTTACCGTATAATCCCAGCGACTCGCGCAGCGAATGGGGCAGGCGGGGAATAAGGTCGGCCGACCAGGCGCATATCCTTCCAGTAACCGCAGGGTCCCACCAGCGAAAACACTCGGCCGCCGTCAAGGGCGCGTGGGGAGGGGTGGTGCAAGGTGAGCTGGTCATGGTACAAACGTTTAGCAAAATGGTCTAGAATTGGAATGTAAAATGCCACCCCGCGACTGGCCTTTGTTGAACGAGTAGATTTTGGTGCTTTGGGCATGGCTGTAGATAGAAGTGTAAAAAACGTGTCAGAGAAAGAAGATGAATTTTTTGCGAGTGTTTTTGCACATCAAAGGGTGCAGTCAGCTCAGGTGCAGAGAAAGCTAGTCTCTCGACTCTAGCTACTGGGGTGCGCCAAACAGCTGGTGGAGCTGACTCAGCAGCCAGGCCACCTTGCGCTGCTCGGGCTCGGCTGGTTGAACCACTGGCCTAGTACCGGCGGGCGCGCAGCGTTGACACGCGTGTGGCTTGAGGCCAAACAGGGCTAGCATGGGCTGGGCCGTTTCGCCGTTGAAGCCTGCTGCTGCCAAATCGTCCAGCAAAAGCCGAAGGGCAATGGTAGTGGGCTCGGTCAGAGGGTCGAGATCGCTACTCAGCTCTTGCCAAGCCACGGTCGTGTCTTCGGCGTCGGCCACGACGGTGCTGGCCAGCACCACTGCAATAAAGACCTTGAGCATGACCGACTCGGCCGGGGTACGTCTTTCGGCTGGACACGGTGCGGCGCTGGTAGCCTCGGCGATGGTATGGGGCACGACGCACAGCATCCATTCGTGCAGCAAGAGGCTAGACAAGCAGTCGAGCGTCCAGTTCCCATCCAGGTTGCGCAGCTGTTGTTGGGCCGCGTAGCACAAGCACACTTCATCGCGGTAGAGGCTGGCGGTAATGGCTAGGCGGGTCAGCGTTTGAATCAAGGCCACAAAAGGCCAGTGGTTGTCCAGGCATTCTTGCAGAACAACACCTCGGTACCAGCTGGTGTCACGGCCCGTGGTGAGGGCTTGGAGTGCGGCCGAGAGTGGTCCTTCGCCGGCGTGGGCCAGCATGCGGGCAAACCCAACGGTAGGCTCGGCAACGCGATTGGCCACCAAGCGGGTCAGTAGGATGACGGCCACGCGATCCGGCAAAACGGTTGTCAAGGAGCGATGAAACACCCCCAGATCATCCGCCAGCGCCTTGGCGTGCGCGGCCACGAGTTGCTCGCCAGGTGCTACAACGTAGAGACAGATTAGGCTGCGCTCGAGCAGCTCAATGTCCATCTGGAGCATGACCGATCCACTAGGAACAACACCGGCCAACAAAGTTGGCGCGTGAGAAGAGTAAGAAAGCGCGCGATACGTCATGGCTGTAAACAGATGTGTCGAATGGTAAAATGACCTTCTTTTCCTTTCTTTTTTTTTTGTGTGTGTGTGTGTGTGTGTGTAAAAAGCAAGCTCTGTACTTTACAGCGCGCCACCTTGCCAAGCAGCCGCAGCCCGTGTTATTTTTCATCGACCGGGGTTTCTAGCAACGTAGCTATTTGGTACTTTTGGCACCCGCATCCCAACAGCGTTCGACCTACCGCCATGGCGTCTTCGGTGCTGCACGTGACAGGTGTTGTCATGCTAACGCTAGGCTGCACAGCGCTGTTTACAGCCATGCTCTCGGTCTGGGCCCGCTTTGTTGACAAGTCGGACGTGCCCCAGACCCGGTTCTCAGCCTTTGACAAGGGCGACGAGCTTTTCTGGCACTACATTGCCGTGATTGGCGGCACGGGCATCCTTTCGACCTACGCCGGCCTCAAAGTCTACGTCAACAACGCCGAAAACATATGGCGCCAAGACGAATGTTCGTCGCTCTACATGGCCGGTCTGACGCTAATGACCCTGCTGCACCCCACCAAGGCCTGGTTCTTTATCGGGGTGGGGTGCTGCATGACCATTGGCACATTTGGCGCTGCCTCGGTCATGTGGGGCGTCGAGCTGTACGAGTGGATCGTGGGCGACAATGTGGCCATTGCCAAGCGTCGGCGCGCGCGCCGTCGGGCTCGGGTCATACCCGTTGATCAAGACGATGTCCTGGGCAACCGCATCGATCAGTACAATCTTTTGGACGCCGAATCCCGCTACACTGCCACGGCATTTTCCCTCGAAGAGCATGGCGACGCAAGCCCTACAGCTGCGCCTGGCGTACAAGGCGGGGATTGAGACGGGTGTGCCGCTAGGGTACTCGTGGGGCGTTAGCAACGACCCGGCCGCGCTGCTGGTGGCTGTGCGCCAGCGCTGCTCTGACGCCAACGTGTTGTTTGATTTCTTGGCTGTCGAATTTGATTTTGCAACTGACGCTCGGCCCATTGCACCGTCCGACCAGCCCGCCCGCGGCACAACAGGGGCGTGGACCTACGGCACGGCCACTGAGCAGCGCCAGTGGGAACAGGCGGCTTTGCTGGCCAAGGCCTCGCGGGCGCCGCTGGTTGTTTCGACGTACGGCATGGACAACAGTCAGCACGACTGGTGCGTCTTGACGCTCGTGCTCGAGCTCAACCTAGCGCGCCTGCCCTTGGCGCTCACCAACGCCAGTGGCGCCACGCTAGACTTGCTGACCCAGCTCGTACTGAGCCGAGACGCGCCAGAATCGTTTTGCAGTGCGTACAACATCTACGCCCAGGCCACCAGCAGCTGGGCCGGGCAAGACGCGGCCGTGGCCTGGCCAGACTCTCCGACGGATCTGCTGCCACTGGATCCCGCCGTGCTCAGCCTGGCGTGCCGGGTGGCGGCCACCAGCCAAGAGGCCCTTTTTGCGTGCTACGTCGACTATCCCAGCCAGCGCGTCTGGAACCTCCCGCAGCGCCGTTGGCAACCCCTGGCCATCGGGCCCGATGTCAAACAGCCCTTGGGCGTGCTGGCGTTTGCCAACCCGGTGCCCTGGCAGCTGGCCCTGGACGCGTTTGTCACTCCGGCCGTCCGGGGTAAGTGGCTGTTCATCGATTCGCTCGAGGCGGTCGAACGCGCGCTGAGCCAGACCGATTGCCTGCTGGCCCCGACGTGGCACGACTGCTACCGCTCGCTGTGCTCCGACACCCAGGGCTACTGCGACCTATCGTGGCTCGACTACCTGGTGCTGCACTGTGGACCTGCCCCCGCTACCGAGCCGTGGGTGCTTGTTGTGACAGATCGCCTGCTGTGCACCCTGCTAAGCACCGAGGGCTGGAAACCCCCGCTTGACAACGTGCTGCTGGTGTGCACGGGCCAGCCTCTAGCATCGCTCGACGCTGTGTGGTGTCGGGCTGGTGACAGCCTGACCACCGACACGCTCGATTCCTACGCCAAGGGTCTTGCGGTCTGTGCCGTCGCGTCCCTGGCCGATGTTCCCGAGCATCTGTCCGTGGCCGTGCTGGTGCCCAACATGATTGACTTGACGGCCAAGCCGCGCGACCTTATTGCCAACCCGCGCTTTGCCCACAGCCAAATCACCCCCACACTCGCGTACAATCCCGATCTCAGACTCTTGCGCCGGGTCGCCGTGTGGCTCTGGCCCGTGGCCGACGCGGTAGCCTGCACCGACTGGGTGGGTGTGCTGCAGGCCTACACCAAAGATCAGCCCGGTCGGCCCAGTCTGCCGTTGCTTGTAATGCTCGAGAGTCCATAGGCAAAAAAAATATACGTTTCCTTTTTTTTCTGTTTTGAATTGCATACTCACACACACGCGCACAGCTCTACGGCGCCTGGTCGACAGCTGCTTGCTCGACAACCGCAACCAAGCTTGTTTGCATTGTCTCTAGCATGTAGAGCATTTGATCCTTGGGCTCTTCCAGGGCCTCGTCGGTGAGCCACACACCGCCCGCCAGCCACATCATGACACGGGCGCCCAAGAGTTCGTGGCTCACCAGAAAGTCCAGGCCGGGCATCCGGGGTAGCGTGTCGCACACGATTTCCAGCGAAATCACGCGCGCGTAGAACCACAGCCCCACCAGAACTGATTTGGCAAAAGCTTCGCCCACTTTTTTGGTTGTTGTCTCAACTTGCTTGCCCGTTGCCTGACCGCCGACCAGCGCTTGCTGGCTCAAGTACGCTAGGCACTCGTTAATCAGTTGGTCGCTGCCTGGTTTGAGCGGCAGTAGCCCGTTCTGGAAACCCGCCTCTAGATCTTCGGGTTTGTCAGTGTCGTCGAGCATCGCCAGCAACACCTCGCGCTGCTTTTCGTTGCTGGTTAGCAAGCTCTGGAGATCGGTATGGGGGTTGACGCAAAAAGGCATGACGCTGTAAAATTTGGGTGTTGACTGCGCACACACACACACACACAAAAAAAACAAATGTGCAGCACTCGCTCAAAATCGGTTTAAAAGGTCAGTCCTCGCCCGAGTCGGCCAGCTCGTCCAGCACCTCGTCGCTCGAATCCAGCGCGTCCCACGCATCGTCCAGTCCGCCAAACCCCGTCACACTGTCATCGTCGCTGTCGTCGCTGTCAATGTCGTCGCCGGCCCGGGTGGGCTCGGCTTTGACCAGGCTGCCCAGCATGGCCTGGGCGTCTAGCCCCAGGCTGGGATGGTGGTCGTCCTCGCACCACATGCAGAGGACTTCCCAGAATCGATGAAACTTGCTGTTTTTGACGCTCACTTGCTGCCCGCAGCGCGTGCACATGATCCAGGCGTGTGTGCCAATCTGGATGACGCGCCCGACCAGAGGAATAGCCACCACCATGTTTCCCAGCCCCGACGCGTTGTAGCACCACCGGCAGTAGTCGACCGTGACGCGATCGCCCACGTTGCCCGAAATGGGCGTCTTGTCGCGCCGGTCCTTGTTGAACTCGCGCGACTGGTCCTGGGTAATGTAGCCGCACGTCAGACAGTGGTGCAGCACCTTGGGTCGCGACCACCCGTCAGCCTGTGACAGCAGCTGCTGGTTGACCAGCACCTCGTTCACAAACGTGCTGACGGGCAGCGCGCCCTTGTACTGATGCTCGAGTCCAAAGTGGCCACCGGCCGCCCGCGATTCGGCCAGCCAGCGCAGCAGGTCGGTCGTCAGGTACGTGTTGGGGTACGCGTCGGCCGGGCGCTGCTCCCATTTGTTGCGCAAGGCTCGATTCTGCAGCTTGATGGTGTTGGGGCTGGCCAGCTCGGCCAGCAGCGGCGTGTTGTCAATGGTCCGGCTCTTGCAAGTGTTGTTGGCATCGACCATGGCCCAGTAAGCATCCATCATGGCCGTTTCCCAGGGTCGGCGCAGCGGCATCTGCCAGATGCGTCCACCCAGGTAGCTGGCCACGGCCAGCCACAAGTAGACGCGCTGCTCGTCCGTCAGGCTGGGCTCGATGGGCACCAGGCCAGCCACCATGCGCTGGCGCAGCGGCGTGTTGAAGCGCACCATGTTGTCGACACGATCGTCCAGCAGCGCCTCTAACACGGGTAGTGGGAATGTAATGGGGTGGAGGGCAATGAGCCGAGCGGCTTTGGAGCGGGCGCCAACGAGCAGGTGGTGTAGAATTTGACACGCGACCGACGGCAGTGTTTTGGGCCGCCGGGCCAGGTCAGACGGCAAAAAACGACACGTGGCCAAGAGGGCCGTCTCCAGGTCGGGCAGCGGTGGCAGCATGCCCTGCATGACCCAGGGCTCAGTAGTCGTCGTCGTTGTCGTCGTCGGGCGTGGGAGCGGTAAAGAACGAGTCGGAGAAGCGGGCAATGCCGTCCGAGGCGTAGGAGGTGTTGGGGGGCCCAGCTTTGGCTTTTTTGGCACGGGTTTGCCCGGGGTGGACAAACTGCTCGGGGTACCGGTCGGCCAAGGGGAGCCCAACCACGTTTCGGGCCGCGCCGCCAGCTTGATGAGCTGAGCTTGGAGGTAGTGGATCCAGGGCCGCAGCGCCAAATCGTTCAAGGACGGCTGCGCAGAGAGCCATTCTTTGGCTCGCTGAGCGACGAGCGCGGCTGTGCCACAAACTGCGGGCTGAAAGATGTGCGGGCAGGGCGTTGAGGTGTCGGGGCACGTAGATGCCCAAGGCATCTCGGAGATCAAGGTCGGGTCGGCGGCCTGCCAGGCCTGCAGAGAGCTCCAGTCCCTAGGGAGACGTCCCAGCGCAACGTCAGCAATAATGGGCTGGAGACCAGGCATGGCCGCCAGTGCCGCCAGCGCCTCGAGGGCGTCAGTGGCAGTCAAGTGCAGGCGGTGCCTTACTTGCTCGGCCCAAGCGTGCTGCATGGGCGTCGGGTCCAGGCGCACGCCGCACGGAATCCCCACGGCCGTGCGCACAATGCGCGGAATGTAGCCCCAGGTGGCCGAGTAGGGCATGGGCGCCACAAAGCCGCTCATCTTGTCCAACGGCGCGTGTCCCGGCAGCATGAGCCAATCGGCGTGAATGCCGTCGTCGTCCACGCCCGCAAACATGCTGACGCGCTGCTCAAACGTCTGGCCCAGGCCTTCAATGGCCGAAGCCACGTGACACTGCGCCACGCACTTGTTTTGCCAGGCTAGCAGGCAGGCCAAGCACTGGCGCGACGGCGCGTCAATGGGCAGCTCGCGATTCTCGTCGTAGGCCACCACTTCGGCCGGGCTCAGGTAGGCCGCCAGTCGAGCGCACGGCAGCTTGCGCACAAAGTCGGTGACGGCGCTGGACGGGCAGCAGCGCAGAAACGTCTCGGCCACACAGCCCGGCGCGCTCGCGCACACGGGCCATCCCGAACCCGGTTCGGGTGTGCGCAAAAGCCGATTGAGATGGCCAAACCCGATTTGGTCAATGCCGATGCGTTGGCTGTCCGTCACGAGTTGAACCTGCTTGCGGCTCACCACTTCCAGCCTCAGGCGCGTCTCGAGCCACTCGTGGTCAATGCCCGAGTAGCGCTGCCCGCACTCGTCGTGCACACAGTCGAGAATGTGCTGTGTAACAGTGGCACTGCCAGCCGATCCATCTGCTGGAATGGCCATTGCTACAACTATAAAAAATGACGAGTGTGCTGGGTGCTTTAAAAGCAGGCTCTCCCCATACTACAGCGGCCGCCAGCCCCGAGGGCAGTTGGACATGGCAAAGGGTGAATTGCTTTGGCTGGAAAAACACCGTCTGTTGCAATTTGCAAAAATTCCGTGTAATCTCTCAGTCTCTACCTTTAAAAACGGGAACTAAGCTACGTGTGTAAGGTCAAGCTTTTGGGACATTGAGATTTGGAAAACTTTTTTTAATCAAAAACGAAATCTCGGATTTTGGGGGTAAATCGAATTGTAAGCACGCAGTATCAAAGTTGTCATTTCCTGATTTGAGACGCGAGTCTTTTAGTCTCCGCCTTAAAAATAAAGACTAAGCTACGTGTGTAAGTTCAAGATTTTGGGTCATTCAGATTTGAAAACTTTTTTTAATCAAAACGAAATCTCGGATTTTGGGGGTAAATCGAATTGTAAGCACGCAGTA
>Ga0136555_1000847_pt1 | contig 11615 bp, 19 predicted proteins | sample AntRauTorckE5432_FD_104927 | JGI IMG/M metagenome (GOLD analysis project Ga0136555, IMG submission 104927) | Saline lake microbial communities from Rauer Islands, Antarctica - Metagenome Torckler E5 #432 | ecosystem: Environmental > Aquatic > Non-marine Saline and Alkaline > Saline | place...
CGTTCTGCGTGGGGCAGGGGTCCCTGGGACGACGAACCGGACTACGCTCACTGGATTGACGAGAAGACGGGGCTGCCCTGCCTCGTTGTGCGGAACAATCTCGGAGGGCTGTGCGGCTACGTCGGTGTCGGAGCACCACATGCGATGTACGAAAACGACTACGCGCTGCACTACGACATAAACGTCCACGGCGGGCTAACGTATTCTGACGCGTGCCAGGGCATGATCTGTCACGACCTCGAAGAGGGCGAAGACCACGTGTGGTGGTTCGGGTTTGATTGTGCCCACGCAGGTGACTCCGCCCCCAGTATAGGTATCTCCAACAGTCGCTACACCTACCGCGACATGGCCTACGTAATAAGCGAAGTCGAAAACCTCGCCAGACAACTTAAAGAAAGAGAGGAAGACATATGAACGGAGAACGAGAAGAAGGCGACGCAATCTGTAAGGTGTGCGGTGAGTGGTACTGGTTTGAGGTAGGCGTGGGCGGCGATGTGCACTGCTGGCCCAAGGACGAGCCCAAGCTTCCCAAGTCGGACCTCACCGCCAAAGACGTCGATAAGTATCTCGGCGAATTAGCTGACCGGCTCAAGAAGGAGGAGCCGTGAGCGGAGAAAGAGAAGACGACCTGTGACGACCACACGCCCTGTCCTAACGACTACAGAACGTGGCACATGTGGGCGTTGGGCAAGACACAAGTGAGGTGCGATGAGTGTGGCAAATTAGCTATCTGGAAAGATGGCAGAGGAATCATCCGCCGACGCATCAAGCTAACGCTCTACTGACCTGAAAGAAGGAGGAGCCATGAAAGTAAAAGACCTGATCAAATTTTTGAAAGGCTGCAACCCCAACGCCGAAGTCGTGGCGGCGAAATATATTGGCTACGACACCGTGATGCCTCTTCACACTGTACAGGAGATCCCAAAAGGACAGGCCACGCCTGACAACGTCTGGCTCAACAAAAAGAACACTTACATCTGAGCCAAGCGCTCAGCCAAGCGCGACATTGTCTTTATGACGTATGACTGGGAATGACACTTACGCCTTGTCGAAAATGCCCTCTACATAACGGAACCTTTATGCCCGACCAACAAGAACTCAATCTTCCCCGTGTGCGTACCCCACGTCCCCAGCGCGTAGACCTACACAACCAGATCGTTGACGCACTGTTGGACAAGCTCAAGACACGCTGGCCAGACGCAAGACGTAGCGCCGCTGAGGTGGTTTACGACTACGATTACGCAGACGGGTACGAGCTTGCAAAAGAGCTTGAGGACAACGGCTATTACGGTCTGGGCCTCGACGATGCTTCCTTTTTGGACGGCATGAGCTGGGTGTCCCCCCGCGTTGTCGACGACGCACAAGAAAAGTGGTGGGCCCGCCAGCCCGATGACGATAGAAACCGCATCCAAGTCGGCGACGTTGTTCGCTTCCCGTTTCGCGAGGAGCACCACACCGGTGAGGTCTATGACATCGACCTTACCGGGCGCGCCTGTGTGCGCTGCATAGAGCTTGGCCACGTGCCTTCATGGCAGTTTGGTATACAGGACATATACATCCCCGTGGAAAAGCTTGAGCGGTGTGTGCGCGTGGTCCTAACAGAAGACGACGCAAAAGCGTGGGCGGACATCGCCCCAGAAGAGTATGAGCCTTCTGCTGAGCACCTGGTGCGGCTGTCAGAAGCTTGCAGCCGGGGGCTCCCAACAAACCCAACATCTGAGGAACCCTAAACATGCTACCCGAACCTCCCGAACAACCTATCGTCGCCGATGAAAAAGGCGTTATCCGTTTCTTAAAGAACAGTATCGTAAGCTACTTGCTGGATGAAGGCCCCTTCGACATGAACCACCTGGCGATGTGCGACTTCCACGACGCTGACCGCGTGCAGTTTGCACAGCTCATCGGCTACTCCGTCGATGGCTTCTGTGATTTATCCTACGCCACAGACCGCGCGGTCGAGCCGTCTCGTGGGCCAGAAGCTTATGAGATCTGGGGCACCGACGGGCATCCCCACTCCGTGTTCTTAGCAGCGCACCGTGACCAATGGCTCGCCATCCAGGTCGACTCCACCGACGAAGACGACGAGCAAGGGGGCATCCCAGAGCGCATGCTCGTGTTTGAGGCCCAGTCTTGTGACGAGGCGTTTTCTTTTTTCCAGGCGTATGCACATGGACAGCCCACATGGCCTGCTGCGTACCACCTCAACAAGCAGAGTGTGTACGACTTACAGCGCGGCTACCACCGCGGGATGGTCGCACGTGCGTCGGAGTAGGCGAAACGACCTGCGCGCTTTTGTGTATGTGTTGCGCATGCTCGTGTTCTTAGCCAACGGTGCTAAGAACACCACCGTTAAAAGGCAACTACCATGGGTGGATTCACCGTCATCATCTACGACGATGCATGGAAGATCACCGTCACCAGCAAACGCGGCTGCTGCCGATCGTAGTAGAAAAAGACGCAGACTGGCGCGGGGCGCCAGCCAGGATGATGTCTACGCTAAAGCCCGGGAACTACACCAGAACTGGACAACTTAAATGGGACGCATACCAGACAACTTACGCAACTTGGACGAGGTCCACGTCACAAAACAGGCCCTGCTCGAAGCACTCAAGACCAACCTGCACGAACACCTCCAGGTCTACGACCACGCCACGGCGGGGTGGGCAGAGACCATGAAAAGCCTGTCGCTTAAGCTTGCGCACGCGTGTGAGGACGGCGACTGGGAAAAGATTGCTCAGGCACGTGACGACATCCGGCGCCGAGGGCACTATGACACAGCAAGACAAGATCTACGGAGAAATACAGGGGTGTCTCATTACCTGGGCAGACCTTGGTGGCGGCGTATTGTGGACCGTCATCTCTACACACAGATACAAGCGCAGAGATTACGCAATCGATGCGCAGGTGCTTACGCTACTTCACCAAAACTTACGAGCCTACTGCCGTGACAATTAACGCTTACGTAGCAGGCACCAAAATCCTGCACGCTCGCCAGCATCATCTCTACGACGACCGCTGGATCGTTGTGCCTGTAAACTCCTACAGAACCTTCTCTGACATCGAATCCACGCTCCCGAGGATGCACCGACGTTTGCGCACGTTCTGCCAGTTATGACAAATATAAACATCATCGCGCGTCTGCCCCGACCAGTAGAGGCGATCTTTTTACGACGGTCAAGCCTTGACGAGTTTATCCTGTACATCCGCCAGAGTTCGGGCTTCGTGGTGATCGCACGTCGCTCCACTCCGGCAGGGGCGCTGCGCGCGTTGCACTTCTGGGCGCGTCACTATTCACAGTTGGGCCAACCCTACGGTGCCTAACGTCACCCTCACTATATCCAGCGAAGACGATACGGCGCACGGTTTAACCTTTAGGGCTCGATCGCCTGTACCGCGGGGCAAGCCGAAGACATCTTGCCTGAGCTTACATGCGTATGGCCGTATGTTACATCGCTTGACTAAACGCTCTACATAACGATACTTAGACTTATGAAACCTTTCTTGTAGATACGCGTTCTCAGCCCACCTCTTGTCGGTGTTTACACAATAAATCACGCAACATTTACAAGACGAATACAATCCACGTGTACGCCACCTGCGCGTACGCATCAAAGAACTTGCCAGTGAAGCACACCACATCCGACACGAAGAGCGTCAATGCTCGGGCGTGGAGAACACCACCGTAAGACTGTCGTGCGCCATTTTAGTATGCGTGTGTGTGCGGTGTGCCGTATCCGGGTACGCCCTCAAGATACGTACATGGCGCCCGCGTGCATTGCGTAAAGCCAAAGAGGTTGCCGTACGTTTTGGCCACGACGCCGATGCGGCAGAGGCCTGGTTTGACGTGAGCGATTTATTATCTGCACGGTACTAAGAATGAGCAGCGAGTAAGCGCTGCGTAACACCTTGCTCCAGCGGGCGGTGAGCTAAAACACCCGCAGCACAGCGATGCGTATACTTTGTACACTTTCACGGCTGATTTCATAGGCAGCCGCCGTACTAAGGTTCCGGCGCAGGCGCTGTGCCGCTTTGCCCCTCGAGCGTAATCAAAGAGGGGCGTTTCTATTTTTACGCTACACAGAGGATCCCTCCATGCATTTAAAGCTCATCAACACGCTCAACCTCGCGCGTCTGCGTGACGCAGCAAACATGTCCCAGACAGCCTTCGCGGACCGGCTTGGTGTTACACAGGGTACGATCAGCGCGTCTGAGAGTAACGGTGTCCCCGTAAAGCGCGTGCCTGCTTACTACCGCGTGTTCTTCGAGGAGTGCGGCTACCTCGACCCGCTTCCTGTTTTGGTTCCAGGTAAGAAAGCACAGAAACACTACGACCCCATGACAGCGTTTGGTCAGATGCACCTACCCGACGCTCTCGCTCAGGTCGCGAAGCTTAATGACCGTGTTGAGGGTTTTACGCCCGTACCTGCGTTGGAGCTTAAAAAGTTCATGAACAACGAGCTCGCCCCCGGCTCGCCTTACCTGACGAGCTGTTATGCTCTGTGTGCGGCGGTCGGGGTGCCGACGCGTGCTATGACCCAAGACATTGACCTGACGAACATCGGCGCGGTGGTAGCAGAGCTTGCCCGCGACGCCGGTCCGCAGCTGGTTCTGGATGTGATCTACAAGAACGAAGACTTTAAGGCACAGTGCGAGCTTCACAACGTCGCGATCCCAGACAACTACAGCGCGCCCGTCGCCAAGCTGTACGACCCGATGGAGAACGCTGACCCGATGCGGCTGTCCCGTAGCGAAGACCTCATCGAGATGATGGGGCAGGACGACTTTGAAGAGTGGTCCCGGCGTAACTGTGTGCGCTGCTACCGCGCCTCGCCTGAGGTCTTAACCCAGCCCTGGCACAGCCCAAAGCTTGGGCGTGACGGGTACCTGTGCCCAGACTGTCAGAACCATGTGTGACGTCATTGACGACACGCGCCGTACCGCTCAAGCAGTAGGGACACTCTCTCCTACCTCACTGGAGTACGCGGTAAGCAGTACAAAGAATTTGAGCACAAAGACGAGGCCTGTGATGAACATCCACGCTCTTTGTGCGCAATGTTTTTACAGGTGAAGTTTAAACCCAACGGAGCACTTTAATGCCAAGCAAATATGTTGAGCCCGATCTCGCCATCGCCGCCGAAGGCCCGCATGGGTGGGTGAAGGTATGGCACACCTACGCACACCACCGCTACGACGGGCGCAACATGTATTGGTTTGCCGCAAACCCACATGAAAACGTCGACGAAGAGTTCGACATCCGAATGTGGCCTGGCTACGACAACGTAAACGATGCACTAACAAACGTAGTCAACGCCGTGCTTCGTGGGGACATCACCCCGGAAGGGGCGTCATGGCGAAGCTGATCACTCCAGCAATACTACGGCGCAGCTGCCAGCTTGAGACGCTGCGTACCAAGCCTTTATTGATGCCGCCTAGCACATGTGAGCTTAACCTATGAAAATCCTACAAAGTAGCACCCCCGGCTACTGGAAAGCATTCCATGACTTTGACCTGGCCCCTGTTGTGCTTGCCAGAATGTCGAACGTGTACGTGTCGATCCGACACCTCGACCCACAAGAAGGTGAAGCGCGCCCAGCGCTCGTGACCATTGACGTACTGCAGTATCAGCCCATCACGGACATGGCTGTTCTATTCGATGACACAAAGCAGGCGCTGCCTACGCTGTGGGCAGTGCTTCGCTGTGTGCAAGCTGCGCCTTGTGGTTGGCGTGACTACACCGAAGATGAGCTCTTGTCTGTGATTGCACAGGCGCTGCGTTGGGCGAGGAGGTGCGACGTGGAGTTTGTCCAAGATGAACCAACCCGGCTACTGGGTGATAAACAGCTTAGTACAAACGTGCGTCATGATGCCTTTTGAGTTTTTGTTTGGCGCCACGCAGGGCTGCGCCCGCGTACCCAGAAGGCAGTATCGCGTGAACATCGACTTGTTCGCGGACCGGCTCTGACGATGCTTTCTACATCACCACAGACCACACATGGCAAGCGCTGTGCGCTTCGTACACGCCTGACATTTCGCTCTACACATCCGAGGCGCGCATGTTCTAAAATATCGCATGCCGTGAGTGGTATAAGAAGGTGTACAGACTAATGTAACTAACTACCACAAGGAGGAGTCGATGCACATCCTTGCAAAAAGCGCGTTTGAAGTCGTGCTTGGAACCGGCGTCTTCTTCGGGCTTTCAAAGGCCTGGGAGGCGACGCTGGGCACATCACAAATGGAAGAGCGCGTGAGCGCGCTCGAATTACGAACGTCGGACCAAGAAGTCCGAATAAGCCAGGCCGAAGAGGCCATCCAAACAAATGCCGAAGCGGCAGCGAGCATATACAGCTCGCTGAACGCGCTGGATCCGGCCCTCGAGCGCTAATCGCGTCGGGGCCCGGATCCAAAGAGGCTGTCTATCAAAGCCCTCTGGAACGTATGTTTCCAGGGGGCTTTTCTTTTGCTCTTACACAAATGGGGCGACGATGAGTAACGAACGAAAACCCATTCCACTTACGACGCAGGTGTTGGCTGCGCACTGGCTTAGGCGACGGCACTGGGCCACGTATCCGGGCGTCGAGCGACTGGCAGAGCTTGAAGACGATACACACGTCGCCAACACGGTGTCAGGTGTCATGGGGGTGTGTGTCGTGTGTGTGTGGGTGTGTGTCGTGGGTGTGTGTGGGTGGTGCTTTGGACCTGAGTGAAGGGCTTTAAAAACACAGGTGCTCTGGGTGGTATAAGAAGGTGCAACGACATCGTGTAGCAATTCCGCTGCACGACACTTAACGCACGGAGCAACCATGGAAACTTGTACCGAACTACTCGAACGTTTCGGAAAAAAAGAAGAACGTTTCGGAAAAAAAGAAGCGTCTGCCTGGAGACGCAAGTCGCAGGCGATACTCGCGCTAAAAGACGCGAGCGCCCTGATGAGGGCAGCTCGCGCCGAGGCTTCGATGTGGAAGCACAGTGAAGGTGCAAAGTTCCAGTGGCGTCGCCACTGGGCGTTCAAAGACGCTGTATGTGCGCATATTGCCCGGATTAAAACGGTCGAAAAAACGACCAACGACATTGCAGCGTCGTTGGCCTCCGAATCGACGTCGCTTGACGTCGAAAATGACAACGGCGCGGGCAAACTCAGAAACGCCGTCGCCGCGCTCGAAAGAGAGGTGGCACACGTCGTCCAAGGCGTCATCGCAGATGACGTTTATGATGGTCGCCTGTCGGCGGGGGCGGTGCACGCGGTAGAACAAGCGCGTGACATACTGTTCCCGCCCGACGGCGACACAGAACGGCTCGAGCGCAGAGTCGAGAGACTCGAGCGCAAGCAGCGCTCGCGCTAATCGCGTCGGGGCGCACACAAAAGGAGGCTGTCTATCAAGGCAGTCTCCTTTCTTTTTTGCTTGCACCTTTTCTTGCGCCACGAGGCACACAGACGATACATCGTAGACGACACATGGGAAGCCAAAGAAACAGGCCAGCTTGCAATAATCGACAAGCGCTCAAGCTTGAGCGCTCAAGGCCGCGGCGAGCATCTGTGTGGCGCACGTCGCGGGCGTGAAGGGTGGCCTTCGCCCGGCGCAAAGAAGCCCAGCAGACTTGAGGCTCATTACGTCAAGGGCTGACCATCAGGCTTACCCTTGGACGAAGGCCAGCTGGCGACGTTGGGGCTGGCCGTGGACTACTACGCAGCTTCTCCAGCCTCTACACGCCAGCCGCAAGTCGCCTGAGGCAACACGTCCTGGGCGCCATGCGAGCGAGGGGCGCTTACCGAACCAAGACGATTGATAGGAGGGACTTTTTGAAAGCTGATGCCTGGAAGTCCTGCGTGAAAGTTGATGTCTGGAAGCACCCCGACACAGGAGAGCTGGCAGTGGGGTACGTTGATCTCGTGGACACAGCGTACATTTTAATCGGGACGTTCTGTGCCGACGATAGCGCCGTGGGGCTCCATTGCATACACCTACGATTGCGCACGATAATCTGGCGTAGAGCGAAGGAAAGAGGCCGCACTCAGAGGCTCTCACGGAGGGGGCAAAAGAGGGCGCCACAGGACGACGGGTACGAAGCGTGCCAAGCCTTCGAAGATAGTGACCGGTAGTCAGTTCTGATCTACACTCAACAAGCTCGCGCGCGCGATACGGTTTTTGGCCGGAGTCGGAGAGGGTATTGGTTAAACGCCAATTATTATTGTACTAAACTCAATAGTTTTGCCAATAATTGGTCGATAATCAATAGTCCGAAAAGCGGGGTCTAAAAAGTAGCAAACATATTAGAGAGAGAAGGCTACGAGAAATCCTCAATAATCGATATTTCTAAATCTGGCATGCTCTTTGCTACGTACTACGTCTAATCTTCTTCTAAACAGGAAGTTTTTTTAACAGTGTTAATTATATATAGTATATGGAATATAGGGGGGTAAAAAGGCAAGTATCGTGCCAAGTGTATAAATATCGATTATTGAGGATTTCTCGTGGCCTTCTCGCTCTAATATGTTTGCTACTTTTTAGAAGTGCTTTTTCGGACTATTGATTATCGACCAATTATTGGCAAAATTATTAAGTTTAGTACGATATTTATTGGCCTTTAGCCAATACGCTGTTCACCCCCTTGTGACCTCCATCGTTTTTGCATCGCTCAAGCAGCTCCCAAGCCCCGTAGGCCGCCAGAGGGACGGTAGAACACCCGCGCTATTTCGCCGGTCTCGCCGCTGCCGCTGGGCGTGGGTCAGTGGGTCTCATTGTTTGTGTCATTACTACACAATGGTGTGACAATGTGTCGTACCTTTTGAGAGTGAGCATTGAGTGAGCATTGCATGGTGGGGAGGGTTAAGAGATGTGTAGGGACGTCTTTGAAGAGACGTGTAGGCTTCGTGACGCTGTTAAGACTTAGTGTGAGCGTCGAGTAGGCGCTGTTAAGACTTAGTGTGGGCGTCGAGTAGGCGCTGTTAAGACTTAGTGTGAGCGTCGAGTAGGCGTTGCACGTTGATAACTGGCCTTACAAAGGCTACTAATAGAGATTCATTCATTACCACGGAGGTAAGTATGTCGGACCAGAAAGGAAAAGGACTCTGCTTGACCCGTAAAACCGGTGAAGCCATTCAAATTGAAACAGCACACGGCCCCATGACCATTGTCATCGGCAGTATTCGGGGCAATCAGGTGCGTCTGCAGTGTAAAGGAGACCGTCGCATCAAGGTGCTCCGTGCTGAGCTCGTCAAGGAGGACTGATGGGGACGCTGTCCTCTCGTGTGGGCCGGCACAGCCGTTTTGTTGCGCATGTTCGCTATTTGCGCTTTGGCACGCCATCTTGGCCAATGTGTAACCCCTCTAAATCCCAGTACCAGGAGGTCTTTGAGGCTTTAAGCACCGCGTATGAGAAGGTAGGCGCCACGTTTCACCCCACAGAAGGTATTTACTTCAAATTTGGCGTCAGTTTGTATCGCGCGCGCGAGGCACCGCCTTATTCATGGATTGTCTTTATCGACACGTACACTGAGACGCGCATAAACGTCCCCAGGCGTGACCAACGTATGCGCGTGTTCAACGACGCCCAAAAAGGGCGGGCACTCGAGTGTTTCCACTGTGCCTGCCGCATGCAGTTCCAATTCGGGGTCAGCGACGTCCGATTGGCTGAATTTCTACCCAAAGAGGAGGCGTGATGTCTCGAGAAGATTTACTAAAGCAGCTTATTACACAGCGCATAACAGACGAGGTGCCTCATGCATACCTCATAAAGCTGGCACACGAAAAGTGGGAGTTTAGGGGCGAGCTCTACGATCTACAGTTACGGGCGAACGGCTGGGACTTAAGCAGCGGTTGGGGACCTACCCTTGCTTCAAGCGGCGAGGTGCCAGCGTTGAAAGCCGTACACCACTTCACCCTTCACGCATTGCCTACTCTACACCGTGCACTGAGGCTGCACGCCCGTGACGCTGTCTTTGAGCATATCGAGGTACCGACATAGAACATCAGTACCCGGAAGGGTACGCCGGCATACGGTGGCGCCTTTTTCAAGCAGACGACTTATGGCACCTGCAGACCAGGCCTGCTTTTGACGTCGGTCTACCGGACGATATGGCGCGCACCGCCCCCACCGAACAAATCTGTCGCAAGAGTGCTCCGTGCTTTGCACAACCACCTCATGCGTCTTCACACCAAGCAAGGTATTAGGTGATTATCCATGCCCACTAACGACACCGCGGCACCCGATTTTACCGTCTATGCATGTGGCAAGCATTACTACACCACGCACACACAGGGTTGCTTAAGAATCAGGGTAACAAATCAGGGTAACAAGAGGCAAGAACCGTATTGGATATGACCGTATTTTTAGCGTTCCTGCCCACCTGTTAGGTATCCCAACCCCCCCAAGATCTCCCTGAAGTGCTTTTTGTCATTCACGCCCATATCCGCAGACGGTGCCGCCTTAATGAAACCCCTAAAAAACGAAACATACACCTATTACAATGATGAAGGGCTGTTCCCTTTTGATTTCTCACTAAATAAGACATTCGACCGATGGACGCTGTACGTGTGGGACGAGATTCGTGGGTCGTGGCATAAAGCCGCTCAAAAAACCTACCCGTTTGGCGTTCCACCTGGAGACGGTCTACCCGTACTGCACCGTTACATGCGGGAGTGGGTACGAAACGGCTGCCGCCACAGCTTTTACCCTCACTAAAGTGTCGATGCTTCTTGCACACCGTCCCGCCTAAAATTAAGGAGGATGCGATGCGCGTACAACTGTACACGCACAATGGCCGTGTACAGCACGGCACGTGCACGTTTGGGTTCACCCTGCGGGGCAGCCATCCGCGTGACCACTGGAAATTTGATGTGTCGGTGCACGCCACAGAGACAGGATATTTCTTCGTGCGCGGCGTGTTTACTTACGTCGCATCACACCGGTACCCCTCAGATACAAAGATAAAAGAACTCGTTGAACTCGACGTTTTACCCACTCAGGTCCAGAGCGCCACGATGCGTATGTCGCACCGCTTGCTGCGCCTAGCCTCGCGATGAGACACACATCCATCATTTCCCTTTCACCCCCAACCCACATCGAACAACACCTGGTGTGTCTAACCAAAGATGAACACAGCCGGGTGCACCACCGTATCGACGTCGAGACGACGTTTTACGAGGTTCAACGGCTTAGCACTCGTATTATTTATCGAGACGAACGCCCGCCCGTCATATACTCGCCGAAGATCCTAACAGAGTACCTCCCGCGCCACGCTTTATTCGCTAAAGTGCACTACATCTTGCGACGCTTACACGTTGGGGGTGCGCTATGAAACTTAGCGTAAGTGAAGTTTACGACTACTACTTATTGTGCACAGCCTCGGACAAACCGTTCTACGTGACCCTCACAATTATTGGCACCGAACGCCCACGCCTACGCACTACTATGATTACCAAAGGGCCATACATACATCCGATAGCCGACGCGTACATCGACAACCCGTCGCCCCGCCACCTGATGATGTACTTACACATCGCGCTGCGCCGCCATTACAAAGAGCACGCGCCATGAAACTCGTTATAACGTGCCGGACATCCAACACGCTTGAGTGCGTAGACGCTAACTCGCCGTTTGAGGTCACTGTACTTCGC
>Ga0136555_1000849_pt1 | contig 11598 bp, 11 predicted proteins | sample AntRauTorckE5432_FD_104927 | JGI IMG/M metagenome (GOLD analysis project Ga0136555, IMG submission 104927) | Saline lake microbial communities from Rauer Islands, Antarctica - Metagenome Torckler E5 #432 | ecosystem: Environmental > Aquatic > Non-marine Saline and Alkaline > Saline | place...
TGGTAAGAAAAAAGTAAAGGATATTAACAAGAAAGATATATTGAGCATGCTAGATACCATTATAGCAAGAGGCTCGCCTGTTCAGGCTAACCGTGTATTAGGCTGCTTGCGCAAGATGTTCAATTTTGCTGTAGAGCGTGACATTATTCAAATTTCTCCATGCTATGGTATGAAAGCGCCAGCTAAGGAACAACAAAGGGACAGGGTGCTTACCCAAGAAGAAATAAAAACCTTTTGGCAAGGAATGGATAATGAGAATGTGTGCATGACTAAGGAGGTCAAGATTGCCCTAAAACTGGTGTTAGTTACAGCCCAGAGAAAAGGAGAAGTATTACATGCTGAATGGTCTGAAATTGACCTTGAAAATGGCTGGTGGGTTATTCCAAAGGAAAAGTCAAAGAACGGCCTATCTCATAGAGTACCATTATCAAAACAAGCATTAGAATTACTTTCAGAGCTTAAAGAGTCAACAGGAGGCAGAGACTTGCTTTTCCCCGCTAGGCATGGACAGGAAGGAAGCCTTAACCAATGGGCATTAAGTAGCGCTCTATACAAGAATTTTAAGCATATAGGAGTTGAGGAAAAATTTACTACGCATGATTTAAGAAGAACTGGAGCCAGCCATATAACTGGCATGGGGATTAGTCGCTTGGTGGTTAGCAAAATACTGAACCATGTTGAGCGCAGCATCACAGCCGTGTATGACCGCTATAGTTATGACAAAGAAAAACGCCACGCTCTTGATGCTTGGGGAAATGAGATTGACAAAATCATCTATGACAAAAAAAGCTCTAATGTTGTTGCTATAAGCGCATAGAAAATGGCGGTTGCCAGTTCAAATCTTGAGCAAGAACTAAACCTGTAAAATTCAGATGCCAACAAATTTTTTGCTTCCCCAAATTGTTTTATTAGGATTCGTGCGATGCTGCCTTGCAAATGCATGAAACCGCCTGTATTTTAGTGTAATGTTTAAAAAGTAAAAGTATTTCGGGAAATGGTATGGTTGATTCAAAAGGTGGTATAGATGTAGTTGATGGTGTTCTTAATATCGGTGAAAAGCCCTTAATAGAATATGTGGTTTCGGCAGAAGAGCAAGAATTGGAGCTTCTAAAAGCTAAACAGGAGTATTTTAAAACAATACCGATAAATCCAGATTTTGAGTTTTATGTTGAATGGCTTGAATCGAATAACGCCAGCCTTCTATCCTTGGACAATATGATGATACTAGCCCTTGGTTGGCACCCGCACTCGAATACAATGGATACGCTAATAAAAATAAAATTTTCTAAGCAAGCTGAATTAATCAAAAAGCAGATTTCTACTATAGACTCCAGAAGAATAGTTATTACACCTCGTAAAATAGTAGCGATAGCTTTTCAATATGAAGTGCATTTTCCCGAAAAAATATCAACCGCATATCTTGCGGTCACAGGGCAGGCTTTGAAATACGAAGATTACTCTCCTGTATACCAACTCTATGATGAGTGGGCTTTGCGCCCATTAGTAACTTTGCAACAAGGTGTCTGCTTAGTTCATGGAATGAACCCAGAGGTTATATATAAAGGTTATGACAAAGAAATATCATCCGAAAACCCTCTATTTCCCATTGATATAAAGCAGTATAAAAAATCTTATGAGCTAGCAATTTCGTGTGTTGAAGGAGGAACATTAAAAGCCAATAAAATATTTAATATGAGACGTATTCACGAGACAAAATTTGACCTCAATGAAATTGTAAACTGGGCTGCAACAAAGAAAAGAAAACCACATCCTCTTTTATTGGAATTGTCGGGGTATAAAAAGGAGTCAACGGAAAATAATGTTGAGCTATCTAATCACAAATATAACAATGACAGCCCTATGAACTCACAAGAAGCTGCTGAGAAAATTGAAATACCTGAATTTCCGAGCAAGGGCTTTTATGTTGATGTTCTCAAGAAAAATTCGTTAGATAGTTATAACACAAACCTAAAAGACGACCAGAATTTGTCTTTAGTTGCCGTGTTTGTACTTGGTTGTCGCCTAACTGATAAATATTTATCCCAAGAGGAATATTCAATATTAGAGGATGTAAGGCATACTTTATATGGCGGACATCCTGACAGTATTCCAGAAAGCCAGCTACAAGAGGTTGAGCTACTTTTCCAACACATCCAATATTACCCAAATAAAATATCAATGGCGTATAAAGATGTTACAGGCAAAGAACTTGATTATGAGCTTTGGTCACCTGTACTTGCTTTTTACAAAAAGTGGAGCAAGCTTGATTTATGGACTCTAGAACAAGCAATTTGCTTGGTGCATGGAATGAGTCCAGATAATTATACGCCATACAATAGAACACTATCAAATCAACCGTTATTCCCACTTGATAGAAATAAGTTTAACGACACCGCGCAAAATGTAAGCGTTAGTATTAAAGCTGGTAGGCTAGAAATTCATAGCACGGATTACGATGAGTTTGCGGACGTAAAACACGAATACGTCTCTCCTCTAGAGTTTATTGAGTGGGCAATTAGCAAAGGTATTAAGCCTCACCCACTTTTACTTAAGTATACTGAATACCAACCAAGCAAAGAATGTAATAATGACGCAGCACCAGACTCAAATGAAGTTGATAATGAGTACAATGATTCAGATAATATATTCGACGGGGTATTTAGTGGACGAACTAATAATATTAAAATTATGAATCAAGCCATCAAGGAGATACTGTTGGAAAAATTCCCTAATGCCGATGAAATAATCCAACATTTAAAAGACAATATAGATAAATACCCTCTATTAGATGCAGATGTACCTCCAATAAAGCACAAAGGATTTGGTTACGTTGAAAAAAGTGGTAAAAAAAACTACATGCCCTCAACTAATTTAACAAAGCGTATACCTGAAATTAAGGATAAATTGAGAAAAAATTGTTAACAGAAAGAGTATTTCCCCTTCAAGATTCCGTTTAAATTGCCGCCTAGACTCCGTTTGGATTCCGTTTAAATTAAACTTCCGTTTAAAACCAAAACCGCCAAGTCCCTTTTGACAAGGGGCTTTTAGGCTGTCATGCTTCCTTATCGGCAGTACATGTTATGTGCTGCAATAACATAAAATAAGGAAGTTAAAATGAACGAAAAGTACCAATCAGATATTTATTTATCATGGCCTGAAGTGCAACGCATTACGGGCAATAAGTCGCGCGTTACAATATGGCGTTGGATGCGTGACGGGCTATTCCCTTCTTCATATAAAACAGGCGCTAATAGCGTGTCGTGGAGAGCTAGCGAAATTCAGGAGTGGATGGATAGCCACGAAAAGGGGGTAAGCAATGCTTAGTCACCTAAATAACGCTTGTGGTGGGACAGTTTTGGACGACCTCCCACCACAAGCTAGCACCCATTATATTCATACAAATACAAAGGATAAGCACATGATAAACGACAAAGCAAAAAAAGTAACTATTAGATTTAAGGCATACTTGCCGCAAGGAGAAACGATATTTGAAACCAGAGGCCAGACAGCCAAGGCATTATTGTTCTTGGTGGATTCTGCACAAAGAGGCGTTACTGCCCTTGAGGTGGCAAGCTGGGCTTATAGGATGGCTGCATATGTGCATATCTTGCGCTCTAAATATGGCTTGGAAATTAGAACCGATAAAGAGCCGCATGTAGGCGGTTCGCATGCGCGGTATGTGTTGGTAACACCCGTGGATATCTTGTCGCACAAAAACTCATAAAAAAAGGGGGCTGGATAAAGCCCCCTAGTACAAAAGATATAAGGATTATACAATGTTAAATACAAAAGATAAAACAAATACTTACTCTGATGTTGATGCAATTACCAGCTTCCGTAATGCTATACTTGAGGCTGGAATTACTATCAATGAACCTATCATTGCCGATGGTGAGATTCACCGATTTAATAATAACAAAAGCGGCTGGTATGTTTGCCACGGCGAATATGGCGCGTTCGGAGTATGGGGCAAGGTTGATACTGTTACTTGGACTTTAAACAACACGAAAACCATGTCACCAGACGAACGCAAGCAACTGAGCGCCAAAATATCACAGGCAAAGGCAGTGCGTGACAAAGAGCTTAAAGCTCAACATGAGGCAGCGGCAGAACAGGCCAATAATGACTGGCTTAAACTTAAAAAAACTGGCAAGTTTGAATATCTCAAACGTAAGCAGGTTAAAGCTTATGGAGTGAGGTTCGGCAAAGCTGCTATTGCGGTTCCATTGCGTGATATTGAAGGCAAGGTGTGGAATCTTCAAGTGATATACCACGATGGAAAAAAGAGATTCCAGAAGGGAGGCAGAAAGAAAGGATGCTTCCACGTTATTGGTGAATTGAAAATCAATCAAACAATCAATGTATGTGAGGGCTATGCTACTGGTGCAAGTATATATGAAGCAACAGGCGTAACTACGGTTATTGCGTTTGACGCTGGAAACCTTGAGCCTGTAATATCTGCAATCAAGTCAAAACACCCCAACATTTCCATTACTATTGCCGCCGATGATGATTGCTTTAAGGAGGTTAATACAGGCCGCATAAAAGCCGAAGAAGTGGCAAATAAGCATGGCTGCAATGTTATATTTCCAGAGTTTTGTAACACTATAAAAAAAGGAGGTTCAAATGCCTAATATTATTGAACCGACTGATTTTAACGACCTGCATGTTATGGCTGGGATTGATGAAGTAAAACGGCAGTTGATGCCTAACAACCAATGGCCTGAACCAAAGCCAATAAAGCAAAAAATATCACCTGCACACTCAATGCCTGAAGGTATAATACCTGAACCCCTCCGACCTTGGATTGCTGATATCGCGTATAGGATGCAATGCCCTATGGATTATGTAGCATCAACCGCAATTGTTATGTTTGCATCTCTTATCGGCTCAGGGTGCGGCATAAGGCCAAAACAAAAAGATGATTGGCTTGTTATTCCTAATTTATGGGGATGTAATATCGGCAGCCCTAGCCTTATGAAGTCACCATCTATGAATGAAGCTTTAAAGCCACTATCACGACTGGAAGTTATATCAAAAGAAAGCCATGATGATGATACTAAAAGGCATGAAGCAGATATACTTGAATATAAGGCATCACATAAAGCAATAAATGGCAAAATAGAGTCGGCAGCCAAAAGCGGCAAACATGATGATATGGAACTGGCTAAACAAAAATTCTTAAACCTTGATGAACCGCCTGAGCCAATATGGCAGCGTTACAAAACTAATGATGCAACTATTGAAATGGTGAGTGTGCTGCTATCTCAAAACAAGCGCGGCATTTTAGTGGTTCGTGATGAAATTATGGGGTTGTTAAATAGCTGGGAGCGTGAAGATAAATCAGTTGATAGGGCTTACTATCTTGAAGCATGGAACGGTTACGGCTCTTATACTACAGACAGAATAGGACGAGGCACTATTCATACAGAAAATATGTGCGTATCAATGTTTGGTAATACACAGCCCGACAAGATATTGCGCTATCTTATGAAAGCTATAAAAGGCGATAATGACGGGCTATTGCAACGATTGCAAATCCTTATTTATCCTGAAGAGAATAAAAGCAATTGGAATCTTGTTGATGAAAAGCCTGATATTACTGCTCGTGATAAAGTTTATGAATTGGCAGAAAAAATAGCCAGTGCTGATTTTGCTGCAATAGGTGCGTTGCACGATGAGTATAAAGAAGTTCATTACTTTCATTTTTCAGCCGATGCTCAGGAAGTTTTTTATAAGTGGTTAACAGAGCTTGAAACCAAAAAAATAAGAGATACGGACAGCGATAATATAGTTATAGAACATTTAGCAAAATATCGCAGTCTTATGCCTTCACTGGCTTTAGTATTTCATATTATAGATGTGATTGATGGCAAAGATGATGCCACAGTGTCAACAGAGTCAGCTCTCAAGGCAGCCGCTTGGTGTGATTATTTAGAATCGCATATGAGGCGTGTTTATAGTTTAGTGCAAAATGTATCGCTTAAAGCAGCGTCTCTTTTAGCTGCAAAGATTAAATCTGGCAAACTACTCGATAAATTTACCGCTCGCGATATTTACCGTAAGCAATGGGCAAGCCTAGCAGATATTGAGGTGGTAAAATCAGCATGTGACGAACTTGTTGATGCTGGTTGGTTGCGCGAAGTTATAACACCTGCTGGCTTCCAGCAAAAAGAAAAAGTTGAATATATGATAAACCCTAAAGTTAAGGGGAAATCATGAATAAGTGGTTAAGTAAGTTTTTACCAGAAATGCATGATGATACTACTGACAGTCTAGACGGTGTAAACACATTGTCAAAACTGTCAGTAGGTAGTTCTTGCGATATTGCTACATTGTCAACAGTGTCAGTTAGAGGCACAGCCATTGAATGGATTTATAATAACCCGCCGCCTGATTCTACAATTTATAACTGTGCTTATTGCAGTCATGAATTTGATTTTAGCAAGGATAGTATTATAGCCGTTGGTGGGGTTTATTGCTGTCATTTTGGTGGTAACAATGACCACTTGCAGCCTTATCTGGAATCGCGCTTAAAAGAGGCTGCTGTATACTTATAAACAATCAAAAATAAACATCAAATCAATGAGGTATGAAAATGACAAACGATATAACCACAACCGATAACAACTATAACTCTTCAAAATACAACGCCGTTAAGCATGGCGTATTAAGCCGTGAGGCGGTATTGTCATGGGAAGATAAAGAAGACTACGACAGCCTTCTTATAGCGTTTGAAAGCGACTATGAGCCTGAAGGGGTAACAGAAACTTACCTTGTTACCGAACTTGCACAAGTGGTATGGCGCAAGCGCAGGCTACGCATGGCAGAAAAGACTATAGTTAAATCAAATTTAATGAACTGCGACAGTTATAGCAACACCACCATTAAAAAGGCTATATATGCCCATCCTGAAATAAGACGGCTGGAAAAAGGCACTGTTGAAGGTGCTTTTCGCATAAGTGATAAGGAGGCGAAGGAACAAACCAGATTCTTGCAAAAAACTATACGCGGATTTAAAAAATTACTGGAACAAGATTTAACATATGAAGCCTATATGGAGACCATAGATGATGATTTAAAAAGCAGTTGGAATGACTGGCTAGAAGAACCGCAATATAGCCCTGACGTTGACTCGTTCAAGCGTTTTATAAAAAGTAGCTGCATTGACTATTACACTGAGCAATTAGCCCCTTTATTAGTGCGAGATGCTATAAAAGAAGAGGCTTTATGCGAATCTTCGGAGCCTACGGGGCGTTTTATCAACCTTTCACGCTATGAAACTACACTTGATAGGAAGTTCGAGAAAACCCTTACTATGCTTATCAAATTGCAAGAACTGAGGGGCAAAGAGTTTGGGAAATAATCAAACTTTCCTAATGATTTCGGCAAAAAGACAGGAGTAAAAAAATTATGGGTGGTTCAGGTTCAGGAAATTGGTATAGGTATAGCAAGAAAAGCACTACAGGTGACTACCTTGCTTTCAGTATCAATTTCTTAAAGAAACACAACAAGCTTGAAGAAGGCATATTGTGTAGCGGTGCAATAACATGGTCAAGGGGTGGCAATAAAACAGGCTCAATAGGTTATAAGGTTGATACACTTGATGAATATGCCCTAAAAGTAACCCTGAGCTATAACCACAAAGATGAACCCCTTGAATACCCTGTCAGCCTCACAACGACTGCGCCTAATTATGGTGGTGTGCGCTGGTGGTTTATCTGCCCTGCAAATGGGTGTGGCAAGCGCGTTGGTGTTCTATATGGAGGCAAGATATTTGCCTGCCGTAATTGCCATAACCTTGCCTATGACAGCCAGAATGAAGCTGTATATTCACGGATGTTAACCAAGGCACAGAAAATACATTCTAAGCTTGGTGGTAGCGGCTGCACTATGGATTATGTATCGAAGACGAAAGGTATGCACCGCAAGACATATGATAGGCTTATGGGAGAAATGGACTACTATGACAACGCCTCAATGATGATGGTCGCTAAGAAGTTTGGAATAATTGACGGGCTTTAAATCCGTTTGGTAAAATTCTTTATTAAGTCCCTAACTCTTGGAGAAGCTGCTGCTCTTTCTCTGATAGCAAATTAAAATCTTCAATCAATTTGTTATATGCTACTAATTCAACTTCTCTATCAAAGATAAATTGTCCATTTTCAATAACATACTTTCCTTTGTTAGATTCTAAAAATGTGAACACTCTACTATATAAATATAATATATCCCGCTCAACTTCAAAGAAGTTGCCCAGCTTTCTTATGGTCTCCTCTTTTTGTTGATAGTAAGACGTAATAAATGACTTTGTATATGAATTTGGAAGTTTTAATGCATAAAAATCATTTTCATACGTAACAAATGTGTCGACAATTCTTTTGTTGCTATTTTCTAGTAAACTTTTCGCTTTAGTAATCTGACCTTTAATATTTGTAAACATTCTTGGTGTAGGGCAATCAAGTTCAAACCCTTTTGGTAAGGTTGTTAATCTAGACGCCTCTGTTTTGCACTCGTTTTCTAGGTATACAGGGTTAATTTTATTGCCTAATATTTCAACTACCTTAGTTAGATAACTTTCCAATATACCCCTGCGCTCCTCTGGATATTTTGTTGCAGCGCTAGAAAATGCTAAAAATTGCCTTTCATATATTTCTTGCTGCTTTCCCCATATTGTAATTCCTAAAAATATAACTAAAAATATCAGTATGAAAATCGTTTTAGATTTGTTGAACAAAACAGAAGTACCACATTGCTTATCCCAAGATGTTATGCCGTCATACACCAACTTGTTTCGAGACCGAGCAAAAGTAATTAGTTGGATTATTGGAACGCCGAACGCTAAACCATTCTTCCAAACTAAACCGCTTCTGCGCATTGATTCAAGAATGGATAAGTTTTGCCCTTCAATATTTTTTACTTGAATGCCAAGCAGCCATTTGCCAGGGGTGGTTGAAAAATAAGATATAAGGAATGACTCAACTAAAGCCCATACAGCAACTAAAAAGATACTCCAGACAGCTTGGTTATCAAATGCACCTAGTAAATTAGTTGAAAATAGTCCATCAATAAGGCCGATAAAAAATGACAAGATGGTGCCAGCAATTATATAGTCAAAGATTCTAGCCCAGTATCTTTTCCAAGGGTGTTTATTGTGTGGGTCATATAATAAAAAAAAATTTCTTAAACTGTTAGATTGCTTTAATTTTGTGGTTTTTTTTTCGCCACTGCCCCATTTATATGCTCTTATCGATAAGTATATTACAAGAGCAAAGCTTGCTAGCGTTAGTAGCGCTTCTATATTGCGCTGGCTTCTTTCGGATAATCCAGAAAAAAGAAGACCATAATAATCATCCATATTACCAACAATCCCCCCAAGTACAAAGAACACTAAAAAAGCTAATAGAAAGCCTTTTAGTTTTTTATTATTTGGTAAAGTTGTAATTTTTTTAGTATTTGGCAAAATCCTAATTACATATCCATTACCCCAAATCCAAAAGCCCAGCCAATAAAGAATTATTGGAAAATTAAAAAAAACTGTACCACCAAGAAACGAAGAAAACTTAAACCCTGAGTAACTATTAGATGCTGCTCCAGCAATTAGCATAGTTAAAAGAACCCAGATAATGCTTAATGATACTTTGATTTTTACTGACTTTTCCATACTTGCCAAACTAAGTTACTTTATTTCAATTTATAATTCACATTCATCCCAACATTATCGCCTCTAGCTTGGTAGCATGAAGTTATTATCTCACTTTCTGTTGAGGATACGACTAGAGCCCATGGAATCTCACCATTAATTGGACTCATTGAATTCAAAAACGTAAAAGACTCTTTGCCATTTTCAGAGCTAAAATGATGGACAAAGCTCTCCCCTAACTCCTTGTTAGCCCACTTCCTGACATCTACAGAGCCAAACCTACCGTCACTTTCATCATTGCACCTTTTATAACCAGAATTAGGCAAGCCAAATTTGTTCTTTGACTCAGGAGTTTCATGAAGAGACATTAAAAGCTCTATACTGGAGCCTGAACCAACAAAACACCATTTTTCATCACCGTACCTTTGAAGCAACCGCCACGGTCTTTTTTCATTTGTATTAGTTGTAACGTTTAGATTAGGCATAAAAAGATAGTATTGAGCTTTGCTGCCTGTATATAATGTATACAGGGTATTTTCTTTCGGTATTTCTTGTGTAGCTATCCTAATAGCAGTTAAACCATCATAACACTTTAGCTCTTCTGGTTTTGCTTGAGCGTTATTAAAAGAAACTGAAGCAATAATTATTAAGATAAAAAGAAATCTCATTTTGCGCCCCCATCTTTTGTATTAGTTAATTCTTGTATCTTTTTTTTCTCTTCCAAGGATTTACGTTTAAAATATAAAAAAATCCAGTTTTCACGATTTTCAAAATGAAATGCAATAAGGTTTATTATGGGGGTTGATAAAAATAATATAAGTATTAGTAGGTCTTCGCCTTTTAACCTTGGTTTATCAAATAGAAGGTATCCAACAAAAAGTATTAATAATACATTTAGTATGGTTGCTAATATACGCATAAGAACCCTAGTAACATTTCGGTTTATTTTATTGTGGCATACTGCCATTTAATGGCTGTGTATTTCGAGTTCGTGAAATTATATCATATTTCAAGGCATTGCAATTTCTTTCACTGCTATACTGATAAGCAGCAAAGCAGGTTTGGAAATGTTCATAAATATCAAAAACGCTAGCCCAAATGCTAGCCCAGAGCAGCCCTAGGTTTTTGAGATAAAAACCAAATGACTGTAACATATTGAACTATAAAAAGATAAAATGGTGGAGCCTAGCGGGGTCGAACCGCTGACCTCCTGCGTGCAAAGCAGTTTGCGAACTGTTTCACCCTACTTCAAATACATTCATCGCATTACATTAAACACTAGGCTACAACTAAGCATACGCACTATTTGCACTCCGTTGCAATATAACAATACAGCATGCAACATTTCACCTTGTTTCATTCAAAACGCTAGCCTATACTATCTGGGCTAGCGGCTGGCTAGCGCCAATCCCTTTTTATAACAAGGATAGCATTATGAAATTCACCCCCCGCAGCATTGAAGCATTAAAGCCAGAATCAAAGCGCTATATAGTATGGAAAGAAAACGGTGACGGGCTGGGTATTCGTATCACTCCTAACGGCAAGAAAAGCTTTGTGTTCATGTATCGCTTCGGTGGCAAGCCTCGCATGATGACATTAGGAGTATTCCCAAGGGTTAAACTTGCTGATGCAGGGGTTTTACACTCGGCAGCAAAAAAGCTATTTGATGAAGGAGTAGACCCTGCTGCTATTAAGCAAAAACACAAGAAGAACGAAAAAGAAGCTGACACCATAAGCGGCCTTATTGAAGCGTTTATAGAATGGGGAAAGAAGAATAAAAAAAGCTGGAAGGAAGACGAGCGGATGTTACAAAAAAATGTAGAACATGTGACTGGTAAGAAAAAAGTAAAGGATATTAACAAGAAAGATATATTGAGCATGCTAGATACCATTATAGCAAGAGGCTCGCCTGTTCAGGCTAACCGTGTATTAGGCTGCTTGCGCAAGATGTTCAA
>Ga0136555_1000851_pt1 | contig 11594 bp, 13 predicted proteins | sample AntRauTorckE5432_FD_104927 | JGI IMG/M metagenome (GOLD analysis project Ga0136555, IMG submission 104927) | Saline lake microbial communities from Rauer Islands, Antarctica - Metagenome Torckler E5 #432 | ecosystem: Environmental > Aquatic > Non-marine Saline and Alkaline > Saline | place...
CGCATTAGGGAGGTTAGGGTTGATAGAATAGGCCATAGGTAGGCTCCTTTGTAATTATTTGATAGTAACTACAGTTTAGGACGCCTACCTTTTATGTTGCAATGGTGGTGAGTTATTACGTAATAGTTGTATAATTACAATATTTGTTGTATAGTTATATTATGAACACGACAAGTTTTGGACCAAAATCTTTAGCTGAAATGCCGGTAGAAGCAACACCGATGGACGAAGTCACTGACGTTCGTCAGATGAATGTATCAAATGGACATTCTATCGGGTACACATTGCTTAATAAGCACATGATTGGAGAAGTACCGCCTATAGTTTCTATCGGTGGCTTTACTGGTGACCTAACCACCCCAGACAGAGCCTGGGAAGGGGTGCAGCTAGCTACATTAGAGAGGCCAGTCATGCAGCTCGATCTTCCAGGACACGGAATGAGTTCAGCGATGACGTCCAAACAAATTGTAGACCTTTGTATAAGTAGAGATGCAACATCTCAAGCTGAACCAATGTTGGAAGCAGTAAAAAAAGTGTTTGAAGAAGACCCTCTAGACTACTTTGGGTATTCACATGGAGGATTAATGGCCTTAAAAATGACCGAGATTGATCCAATTGACAGAGTTACGACTGTATTTGGACTTGATATTCCTGCCCTCAAAAAACGCTGGACTGTACCGCTACAGTTTGGCTATATTATAGAAGATGGTCGAAAAGGTAAAGAAAAGTACAAGTCAGAACGCGCAGCAGCTGGTCATGATGGATTTTTTGATGAGTTCAAGTCACAGCATAATACTTACGAAACGCCAGAAACAGAACATTTTATTCGTAAGAATACTGGTGGATTCTTGCTAAATCTCGTGAGCTCCATAAATGCAAGCCCAGCAGCAGCTGACAGCATCGAACAGATACTGGCAACAAAGAATACAAATATGTCATTTGTAACTGGAGAACACAGTAGCGTTTCAGACGCCAATGTTATCACTGGCATTATTGAAGGTCTTTCAGAAGATGAAGCTGATAGAATAACGCAATTAGTTCTTCTTGAGGACCATAACATAACAACGATACATGTGCTTCCAAGAGCTGTTCAGTTTGCTGAAAAAGCGTATGGTTATCGTCAATAAGAGATTACAACTCTCTTATCAAGTTTAGAGAATCTTTCACACATTTGGCCGCAAACGTGTGAGACAAACTGCCAACCGCACTAAAAGCGCGATATAAAATATCCGAGTTCAGTCCGTGCTTCCGGGTCGATCCAAAGTCGGTTCGCTTTTTTCATAGTCTTTCTTAGCTATGATGAAAAAAGGTCCTCAGCAATTACTCGAACTGAACTCGAAAATTTAATTCGGTTATAGCGCCCATGGTTGGATGCTCAGCTGCAAAAGGCAATTAAAGTATTGTTATTTAATCAGTAATTCTCTTATTTTTTTGATTGATTCATCAATTGATCTTGTGCCGTCTACTATTATGTCTGCGTATTCTTTTGGATTATCTCTGGCTATGTATGTATCTTCATTTTCTAACCACATTATCCAAAGCTGTATAATTTCTTCATCAGACTTCCCATCGTTGCCTCTATCTCGCTCGAGTCCGCGCTGCATGCAGACTTCTTTAGGGGTAGACACATACACACCAAAATCTATGTACTCACGAAATTCTTTACGTAAAGACGACACACCTTCAAGTATCATAATCTTTGTGACTGGTTGATTAACAATCGGTTCAGGATAATGATCCTCCCACCATTTAGATCTTGGGTAATTAAGCTGTTTTGCTCCAGACTTAATGGGATCAAATGCTGAATCAATGACAAGCGGCCACCAATTACTCCAATTATCAAAAGAAGCGAAATCATCAGTATGAATTATTTCTGCATTTAGTACCTTTGATAAATTTTCTGCGAGAGTAGATTTGCCAGATCCACCGTAGCCATCAATCGCTATAAAATAAACTTTAGACCTCATTTTTAACTAACTCTTAGTTTTAAGAAATATTGACTTGGTAATATGTCTGATGGTTTTACTGTCATTTCATGTATTCTTCTCTATTGTTTCTACTATTATTTTTACAGTATCTTCTACGGACTTGCTAGATGTGTCCAACAAGGTAAAGTCACTGTAGTACCTAGTATTCTTAAAATACTCTTGTCCGCGCTTTACCGCTTTTTCACCCATTTTAATTTCATCTGTTCTTGAATTGTCTCTTATGATGTTGATTGATTCTTCAGGAAGAAGCAGAAATTTGTTATCTAATTTTATATTTTTTTCTATTTCTCGCCATGACTCTTCTTCTAGATAGCCATTTATAATGACATCTAGCTGATTGTCTATAAAGCTTTGCGCAAGCAATGCGACATTTTTACCAAGAAGCTCCCAGGCAGAGTAGGGGTAGTCAACATAACCATTTTCCTCTACTACTTTAGTGAAAGCATTAGGATTCATGTGCTTCAAATGATCAACGTCGATATTCGCAAATGTTTTATTAGTCTTTGCTAAAAATTCAGAAACGGTAGTCTTTCCCGCCCCGGAAGGCCCTGTAATTGCTACAACTTTCACGATTACGAATAATCTTTGGAGTTAGGGATGATGCCCTTATAAGAGTCAGCAAACTTTATTGATCCTGCCTGTCTGCAGGCGTCGTAAACGCTTTCTTGAACAGCTTTGGCAGCCGCATTACCAATAACATCCACTTGCAAATGTATATCGTTGTCTGTTTCAGAAAAGTATTTACCCATGTTATTTAGTGGATCTTTAATTTCTCCTGTGCTAAAGACAAAAACAGTATCACCATCTGACGAGGTATGCACTGGGTTAATTGCACGAACATGACCTTGCGATGCAAAATGTGCAATTTTTTCATAATGTTCTTTTGATTTGAGATCAACATTAATACCAACAATACTGATCGTAGTATTAGTTTGATCTTGGGTTATAAATTCATCACGGTCTTCGATGTTCTTAAACTTTTTGTTTTCGTCTCGGTTCCCTGCCAATACTTCGCCGTTTGGCAGTATGACATTTCCAAGAGCGTTCAGTACGGTCATAGCCGTTACGATAACTCCGTTGCCTAAATCAACTCGTGCAGAACCAACACCTGTTTTCATAGCGCCACTTTTCGTGCCTTTTTCTAACCATTGAAATTTTCCAACAGAGACTCCCGTGCCGGCTCCGACATTACCACCCTGAACAGGATCACTCGTCGCATCTCTGTAAGCCTCTGTTCCATATAAAGAATCGTAAGGTGCAACTCGCATACCTAAATCAAAAACTATAGCACCCGTGACACTCGGATTATACACATCACCAATGCAAGAACCTTTTTTATTATTTCTAAGCTCTTCAATAATACTCGCACCTGTCATGAGTCCTGTAATGCTACCACCTGCTATGAATATGGCGTTTTCTTTGTAGCTTGTTTTACCGCTTAGGAGAGAGTCTGTGTTAAATGTTCCTGGTGCTCCACCGTAAGATTTGTAGGCGACGGTGTATGGCTGATCAAAAAGTACCACCGTACAGCCAGTAAGTTTATCAAGGTGTGTTGAATGCCCAACTTTTACTCCATTGAGTGCTGTAAGTGTGTTGTTTGTCATTTGTTCTCCTGTTTCTATCTACTGATTATACTTGAAATATCATGAGCTAGATACTTCTACTATCTTCTTTGCTAGTTTGTGCGGATCTTCTTCGCCATTAACCGAAATAGCACTTCTTTCAAAATAACAAGAGGCATTAAACATTTGTAAATCGTGCATCCAGCCACCTAGTCCTGGTGCCAAGATAATGAGATCTTTCCCGAGTCCTCCACGCAACAGGCCGTGTATCTCTGCTCCATCATCGTAGCTAGGTATTTTTACATACGTTTCATTCTTGAATTAATAGTAACAGACATAACTTGAGGTATACTTTACCCATGAAAGAAGAATGGCAGTTATATGACAATTTAGCGAGGCCAATTCCAGGAAAAGGTTCGTCTAAAAACGATGTCTACACGAAGCGACTCCTACATGGTTCGGTTCATGTTTGGATGTATAGAATCAATTCAAAAAATGAAATTGAAGTGTTGCTACAAAAACGTTCTTCAGAAAAACGGACTTGGCCAGACTATTATGACGCAACTGTTGGTGGACATATCAACTTAGGTGAGGAACCTTTGACGACAGTGCACAGAGAGACAAAAGAAGAAATTGGATTAGATATAGATGTAAATAATCTAGAATTCATATTTTCAACTCATATAGACATTGAAATAGATTCAGCAAATAATTTTGAAAATGAATTCAGATGGGAATACTTATATAAACCAAAGAATGATGAATCATTTTTGCTTGCTGATGGTGAAGTGGATTCATTGGCTTGGATGCCTATTGAAGAACTACGAAATGTTTCTCTTCACAGTGCAACTAGTTTTAAAATTGTTCCTCAAGGCAGAGACTATTTCATAATGTTGCTAACAGCGATCGAGCGCGTATGCAAAAAGTAGCCTATAGTTTATGTAGTTGCTAATGTTTAGATAACTATTAATCAGTATCACTCGATGATTCATCTGATTCTCCAACCGTATACATTTCAAACATGCCGTCAACAATTCTGACTGATACTACTCCTGCTTTTGGATAGTTTCTTTCTATTTGTTCTCTTCTTATTCGCTCGGCTTCCTCGTCAAACTCTTGGCCTTGTGCTTCTGCCATTGCTTTAATGGTTTCTTTGTCTATAAATTCCATTTTATTTCTCCTAAATTAAAAACTTCCATTTTTGGTGGAAGTCTTCTTTAGTTCAGGACTGTGAATCGGCGCTAAAAAATAACGCGAGACTTCAACCGTGCATGAAAACACAGCCCGTGTAGGACTAGCAGCATGTGAATTGAAGTTTGGTTGAATTTCATAAACACAACAATAACATTATTATTTTAATATAGCAAATAGTGTGACTATAGCTTTGCGGATTGCGGATATAATGTTTTATAATTCAAATATTACTTCATTACTTTTAAAATAAAGAAACAAAAATCTGATCAACACTAATTAAAGGGTATAGTTAATTCATGTTGCAAATAAAAAACGTCACCGATAGCTTTTACGATGTAGATAATCTACCAGCTAGTTTGGTTAATGAGCTTAAAGACATCCGTTCGTATGAAACAAAAGCTGGTATTTCTATTGGCTACTTATTACTTAATGAGGATTTGCTTGAAGATAAAACTAAGCCTGCTATTGTCGCTTTTGGAGCGTCTCTCAGCGATATCACTATGCCAGATAGAGCTTGGGAAGGGGTGCAACTTGCTTTCCTTGAAATGCCAGTGTTGCTGCTAGATATTCAAGGCCACGGAATAAGCTCAAAGCACAACAAGCAACAGATTATTGATTTGGTGCTCAAAAGAAGAATTACATCACATGTTTTGCCGTTAGCAGAGACAAAAAATGCTCTACTTGGAGACAGACCGCTCCATTATCTTGGGTCATCACATGGGGCACACATTGCAATTAAGCTCATAGAAATTGAAGAATCAAAAAACGTTATTTCTGCATTGCTAATCGATTTGCCAGCTGTCAAAAACAGGCTCACCGTTGCCCTGCAAGCAGGATTATTCTATGACAATACGATTGGAAGAATCAGGTATTTAAGAGCACTAAAACATACAACAGCCTATGCACAATACAACGCATTCAAAAAAATACATAAGTCATGGAGAGTTCCGGCGGCAAAGAGCTTCGTGCGCAACGATACGTTACTTTTTATCCTTAATCTATTTTCTTCAGTTAATTCGACTTCCCATGCATTAACTTCGTGGAATAACATTAATATGTCGAACAAGAAGACGGTCGTCACGGCCTACACAGCAGAAAAAGGGCACATATCAGACTGGAGCTCTATTAACAATATGTTGAGAGAAACGAAGGCAACAGAAAATGGATTGGGCTTTCAGCACATTGTTACAACTGAGGATCACAACATAAGTCTACACATCTTAATGCCAAGAGTCGCCGGTTGGCTACAAAACAACACCGATACAACGACGAGTTAACAAACTGAGTCAGGTGTTTTTTGTATCGCCATGGTGTATGCTTACACCATGAAGAAGCCAACGCTACACTTGATGATGGGATTACCTGGGGCAGGCAAGACGACTCTTGCGAAGATACTTGAAGAGCTAACGAAGGCGAAAAGGTTGTCTTCTGATGAAATGAGACTCAATATGTTTGAAAAACCGTGTTTTTCGCAAGACGAGCACGATAGGTTATATGGGATTATCGATCACAATTTAGAGCACCTGCTTGCTGCAGGATTTGATGTTATTTATGATGCTAATCTGAACAGACGCATGCACCGAGATGAAAAATATAATTTCGCAAAGTCTTATGATGCCAATGTAAAGTTATGGTGGGTAAAAACACCGCAAAGGCTGTCTAAAAAAAGGCGAGTCGAAGAGCAACACCCTGGACTGGTTATTCCTGGAGAATCACCATCGGAAATGCACGATAGGGTCAGTGATTTATTCGAAGAGCCACAAGAAGATGAAGCCTATATTGCTGTCGATGGACACTATATTACAATAGAGAAAATTCAAAAAAAACTGCAAGAAACATCTTAGAGTAGCAATATTCTAAGCAGTATGTAAGCTATCTCACTGCCGATGCAGAACAATTTCTCTATTATGTAGTTACTTAACTGGAGGACAACTATCACAATGCGATACGCATCAAAAAACGACATAGAACAACTAATACAAACTCCTAAAAACTCTAAAGCAATCAGCATATTTATGCCAACTCACCGCATATCACTGCCTCACAACCTGAAAGCAGATCGTGTACGAATGAAGAATGCGATTAAAGATACCGTTGCAACTCTTGAAAAACAAGGGGTTTCGAGTAGCAACATAAAAGACTATGTGACAAAACTGCATGAGCTTCAAAATGATAATAAGTTTTGGAAATACAGAGATAATGGCCTAGCGATATATGCTGAAAAAGGCAAAATAATGTACTACGACATGCCAATTGAAATAGAATACAACGTTCATATTGGCAATGACTACATCATCACCCCGCTAATTGTCGCTGAAGGAACCAACTACCAATATAACATTCTAGAGCTAAACAACCGTGAACCACGATTTTTCTTGAGCGGACAATCATCAATTGATAGAGCATTTACCGATGAGCTTCCTGGAGATCTAGAGACTGCTCTCAAAATAGACGAGTACCAACAACGACAGCAACATTCGACGTCACCAGGAGGATCAAGAGACGCACATGGCCATGGTCATGGTGGTATCAAAGACAATAAATCTAAAGACGTGACAAAATACTACAGAATGATTGACAAAATATTATGGGATAATCAGCTGAAGAACAGCAATTTGCCATTAATCATTGCTGGCGATACATCATCAATGGCTGAGTATAAAAAACTATCTAAATACGACTACATTCATGAGCAAAGCCTACACGGTAATCACGAACATACCTCGGAAAACGAACTACATGACAAATCATGGGAAATAATGGTCGAGCAAATAGAAAATCAAAATTCTGTTTTTAGAAAAGTTTTGGAAAAAGCCAAATTTAGAGATGGCAAGCAAATATTAGTGAATGGTGCACATATTAGAAAAGCGGCGCGTGAGGGAAGAATTGCAACATTGGCAATCAGTATTATTCATAAAACGTACGATTCGGTTGTGAGAAGAATGGAACAGAGGTTTAAAATTGCATTACCATCTAACATGAAGCAGTTAAAAAACATTGAGCAATCGGCTAGAGATGTGTTGCAGAATGGAGGTAAAATTTCTGCGGTGTTCATAAATAAAAAATCTAGCAATTCGACAAATCACACCTACCTAGAAGCTATAACAAGATAAACGGCTGCCGCGTTAAAGCGACATTCAACTAGCGAGTGCCTATAAAAGCAAAGACAACATGTTGCTCTTGAGCGGATAAATTGTTTCCAAACTGCGCATGGCTTAGTCCAGCAAATGTTATCGATTCATTGAGCAAGCATTCTCTATGCGCGGTGCTGCCCATCCAGGCACGGATAGATTCTTCAACAGAATCCGATGATTGCAGTTGTAAGTTTTCACAAGCGTACTTTTGCTTTTGCTCTTGTGGTAGCAACGACACAAAATTACTTCCATCTTGTCTGGTGTGGGAATAATGATAACTTTTTGACATTTCAGCAACCCGCATATCAGCAATGGATTCTAGGTCAGGACTAAAAATAAGAGGCTCAACTCCATAACTAATGCGCGTCTTATTAATGACATCAATGTAGAGACGAGATTCTTGGCTGACAGCAGACAATACTGCAGAAGGTGCGTTGTTTCCGGCATATACTGTTTGATCGCCAGTATTATTATCTATGAACAGCACGGCACCCACAAAAATAACATAGCTTATCAGTGCAATTAAAAGTCTCATTATTAACATATAATGACAAATATAGTCTTATTTGTCAATGTCGGGTGTGCTCTTAAACTTGTTAGAAAATAGTATCAAGCTGCCTCCAACCCAAAAATAAGCTCTAAAAATATTTCCTACAAATAACCCATAAAGTATCATCACTGGACTATGTACTGTTCTTTTTTCTTTACTTATTGAGCCTTTTGCTTCGTGCAGTTTTTTAGTCCGCAACCGACGTTTATCGTATTCTATAAACTTTGGCAAATAGGTGAGAGAATCGTCTTGAGAGCTCATGAGCATAGCATTATTACGCACAACCTTTAGACCATGCAAAGAAAAACAACATGATATATCTTGATCTTCGTGAACGATCTTATCATCTAGCTGCACCGAATCTTTTACAGCTAGCCAGGCAGTCCGGCGTATGGCCATGTTCGCTCCCCACATCATACCTATTCGGTAACTAGCTTCAACAAATTGCAAATACGACTTAGAAACAGTTGTTGGGGTATAGTTTTTTGCAAATGTAAATAGATACGTTTTTGCCAAACCAGTGACTCCTTGAAGTTCTTTGTCTTCAGTAAAAGACTTTAGTACAGTTTCTACCCAATTTGGTTCAAGGACGCTATCGGCATCTATACGTCCCAGTATGTCACTAGATGCAATGTTGAATCCTTTGTCCCGCGCATAGATGAGATCTTGTTTCTCTTCTTTTATGATCTTCACGAATGCATAGGTGCGAGCTACAGCTATTGTTTTATCGGAGCAGTTATTGTCAATCACCAGCACTTCATCAGGCATAATGGTTTGTTTTGAAATGGCGTCTAAGCAAGCTTTTATATAGCGTTCTTCATTATAAACTGGTAATATTAAGCTAATCGTAAGCATATAGATTAATAGTAAGTATAGAGTAGTAACTATAAGGTGGGCAAAAGAAAAATGGCTAGCAAAAAGAAACAAGAATCAGCAGCAAGCTCTAGCGGGAAACTAAAGCACTTTATTACTCACACATTATGGAGAAATAGAACTATCTTTGGCAAATTAATGGTGATTGTTGTGTCTATTATGGCGCTGTTATCAGGAACTGCTTACAGCATTGGCTACTGGTATCAGCAAGAACACAAAGATGAGCCACTCAAAATAGGGACGACTTTTGTCCCTAATTATTCTCGGTATTTTGAATCAGATCCAAAAGAAGTCCTGAGCGCCATGATTAATGATCTTGGGATTAAAAGATTCCGCCTAGTGAGCTATTGGAACAATCACGAAAAAGAACCTGATCAGTACGATTTTAGTGAGCTTGATTGGCAGTTTGACATGATAGAAGAAGCCGGCGGGGAAATAGCTCTTGCAATTGGTTTGCGTCAGCCGCGTTGGCCAGAATGTCATGGACCAGACTGGGCTATGGAAAAACCAATAGAAGAATGGTCACAAGATCTAAACGAATATATGGGCGTCACGATTGATCGCTACAAAGACCGCGATGTCTTGGTAGAATACCAACTTGAAAATGAATTCCTCCTCACAGTATTTGGTGATTGCCCAGATCATAGCCGTGAACGATTAATCGATGAATATAACTTTGTAAAAACTAAGGACGACACACGGCCACTTATAGTGAACCGTAGTAACAATGCTGTCCCAAGTTGGCCCGTCAACGAGCCAAGAGCTGACAAAGTAGGTGCTGCAATCTATAAGCGTGTCTGGGATAAGACTATTACAAAGCGTAATTTTGAATACCCGCTACCACCGTGGTTCTACAGCTTCCTCGCTGGGGGAACAGAATTAACGACCGGAGTACCGTCTATTGTTCACGAATTACAAACAGAGCCGTGGCTAGGCGAAGGTTTAGACTACGATATGCGCGACGCTCCTTTTGAAGACCTGTATGGCACATTCGGACCAGACAGAGTTGCGAGTCGTATCAAATATGCTGTAGACACTGGTATACGTGATATTGATTTGTGGGGAGTAGAATGGTGGTATCAAATGAAATACCAGCGTGGTGCACCAGAAATTTGGGACACAGCCAAGGAAGAACTAGCTAAATACCGCTAGTATAGCTTTGAGAACGGTTTTCTAAGTAATCTTTAATTTGAGCAACACTAGATGCAGGACGACATAATCCTGCCATATGATTACCTTCAAGAGTAGCAGCATCATATGAGAGCATTCTCATGAATTTCACAGCACCGCCTACACCGTGAACAAGATTATAACCAAACTGATCATCTTTGCGTTCGAAATAAGCAATACCACCGTTAAATGACCCGTCTGGAGCACCTGAAATAGCTTTAATTGTAGAAAACCTCGCTGCCAATAAGGGGTTCTTTGCATTAGTGATGAGGTGAGGAAAAGCTGCTTTTGGCTGCTCTAATTTACCCGGCACATAAAGTTCATCTTCAGCAGTGGCTTTATTTTCTCGATCAAAAAATAATTTACCCCCACGGTAGAAGGTTTTCAGAATTCCAATTGGTTCAACAGGAGCATCGATTATCATACCTTGGATACCTCGACGCCATGCTGCAAATTCATCGCTAGTAGCGACACTAGTAAGTGATCGAACAAGCAATGTTTTTCCTTGTATCATTTTTTTAAATTTATCAGGATTAGCAATAAGATCTGCTACGTTTGGACTTTCGTCCACAATACTGTCAAAAATCGCATTATTTCCGTCGCACAATTCATTTTTTAGTGGCGCTAGCATCCCTGGAGTTTCCAAATTTCCACCAAAAACAACTGCTTCTCGAGCTATATCTAGTCTATTTGGTCCTAAATCTACAACATTCATATATTAACTATAGCACTATTATTACTTATTGTCAATATGCTTAACCTCTGTTAGAATAGATACCAGTATGGCAAAGAAAAAACCACAGGATACCGGTAAAATCAGAAATAAGCGTGCTCGGTTTGATTATAACCTTGAGGATAGCTTTCTGGTGGGTGTTGCACTGAACGGCAGGGAAGCAAAATCACTTCGTATGGGCCACGGACAGCTGCAAGGGGCTTACGTGACAGTTAAAGACAACGAGCTATTTTTGATCAACGCATCTATTCACGGGACTAATGGCATTCCGATTCCTGAAGATGAAGTGTCACAGGCACGCAAATTGTTGGCTAAACGAAAAGAAATTGACCAAATCATAGCAGCTAAAAAACAGAACAGAACCGTCGTACCGGTAGACATCCTCACGCG
>Ga0136555_1000856_pt1 | contig 11545 bp, 10 predicted proteins | sample AntRauTorckE5432_FD_104927 | JGI IMG/M metagenome (GOLD analysis project Ga0136555, IMG submission 104927) | Saline lake microbial communities from Rauer Islands, Antarctica - Metagenome Torckler E5 #432 | ecosystem: Environmental > Aquatic > Non-marine Saline and Alkaline > Saline | place...
GCCGCGTGAATATCAGGCAAAGTTGATTGCCGAGCATGAGCGCGTCTTTTGTAACGGAAACACTGTGCTGTTGCCGGATGGGTCGCGCGTGCCGTGCATTGTGGTGGATGGCGAACAAAATTACCGAGACGACGAGGCGGTAGCAAAGCGAATTGCCCAGTTTATTTCCGATGCACTGTAGGATCAAAGACTTTGACCACGACAGGCACTAAATTATTCATGGTTTTCTGTTGTTTCCAGCCCAGCTCTTGCATTTCTGCCAAAAACTCGTCGGCGTCGGCTTCACGAAAGTTGTCGGCCACCATGTCGGGATGCGCGCGAATGTCGGCGCCTTCCACAATGACGTCGCGGCAGCGCTTGTCTATTTCTTGCGGTGGGAGCGATTGCGCATTAGCCACTTTGCCCGAGTGCGACGGGAGTGCGTGTCCGCGGCCCTTGCTGCCCGTCATGTTGTACACGGCAATGCCCATGTACGGTCCTTCGTAGATAAACTGCAGAGGCGTCGCTTTGCCATTGACGGGTGTCAATCGGCTAAAGACGGCAACGGCGCGGTGTCCTTCGTCTACGACGGGTGCAATGGTAGACACGGCCTGCGTGTAGAGCGGCACGGCGCGCTTGGGCTTGGCCGAGTATTCGTGCTCCACGTGCGATCCCATGTCCGTCATGCTGCGAATGGGCATCTTGAGCGCGCGGGCCATATTGTAGGCCAATCTCTCGCAGTTGCGCTGGCTCAAGTATTGGGCGTAATTGTAGTCCTTATCCACCAGCAGCTGCTCAAAGGTCAAGTCCTTTTTCAGGAGACGGTCGCGGAGCTGGCGGGCGGCCATGGGTGCACCGGCCTGCACGGCAATAAAGTAGCGCGTGTCGCGTCCGCGCGTTTGCTTGAATACGCCCGCAAAGGCATTTTCGTCTTCACCCAGTTCGGCATTCCACGTCTTGCCATCGAGCGGCGTATCGACGGCTTGGCAGCGAAGCGAGGGCGGCTTGCTAGAGTACTGCGGGCACGCCTCGTGAATACGATCCTCCTTGCCCTTGAACTCGGCGTCGGCGTGTTCGCCCAACACGGGCACAATGGCCAGATAGGTAAAGGCATTCAGAGGCAGCGAGTCCACGTGCACCTTGGCGTTCATGGGATGCACCATCATGATGCCACCTGGAATGTCTTCCGTATCCGTAAAGTCGGCCGTGTGATAGGCGCGAATCTGTTTGATTTGGTCATTGGGATAGTTTTTCACAATGGCCGAAATGGCCAGCTGCTCGGCGTCTGTCAAGAGCGCAGGTCCCTTGTAAATGGTTTCCATAATAAAACCGGTTGAGTGTTATTTAATTTACTGCGCGTGCGCAGTAAATTATCAAATACTAAAAATTCACTAATGGGTGATTACGTTACAACGCACGCACCGTTTGTTAAGGCTGACATTTTAATTTTCGACAATGAACTCATTCCCTGAACCATGTGCGCAAGCGGGAAACGTTTCAACGCCACCTTTTTGAAGAAGGTGGTGAACTCGTTGTCAGTAAGGACCAAGACATACGCGACGGAATGGAACATGTGTTTAACATTCTTCGTTTCCCCCTGCCAAGAAGCGCGACCGTTACTCTTCACCCGACGTACAAGACGAGCTAGCCTTGTTGTGCATGGAAAAAAATGCTATTTGGGTGTATGAAAAGTCTGACCAATTCAAAATTGACAACGCATCCGCGGTATGATACAGTAAACTTTATTCTTCAAGTGGAATGACAAAATCGCTAGCTTTGCGGCTTCGATACAATAAAATTGCAATTACTAGCACCATGCTTAGGAAAATCAAGCTACCCACGCTAATCATGGCGTCTGATCCATACTTGTAAATCATTTGCGTCTGGAGCACGGCGCGCGTGCTTTCCATATTCAAGTAGCAGTAGGAATCTTGATACAAATCCGAGCACGCGGTTGCATTCCTTGTAGTAGTAGGATGCGTGTGGCACATGCACGGATACGTCTTGCCCGCGCGATAATTATTCGTCATGCCTTGCGCCAGTTCGTGCGTGTCGCGCGCCCCATACACATCGACAACGACCGCACCGTCATTCCATGTGGCAACGAATTGGTTGTTGCTCTTGCACACCGCGGCACTCTTGATTGTGCACGTCGTCTCGCGGAGAGTGAATGTCGTCTTGACGCGTTGGTTGCGCATCGTAGCCCCTACTGAAATGAGCGCCACTGCAAAAATGAAAAGGATGGCAAATAGGGCACTCAGCGTCCATGTTCTTTTTTTCACCATACGCACAGAACGTCTTTCAATTTGCAGCGACCCTGCAGTGCTTCGTGCATTTCTCGCACAAAGCGATCCGTCGGTCGTTCCAACAGCAATTTTTGGCAAATGCGCACAAAGAGAATGGCGCCCACGGGCTGATGTTTACTTGACATGCACATCCACACGAAATCGCGTATTATTTCGCGGCGGTAGTGCTCGGGCAGCTCTCCGCGAATGGCCTGGAGCGTAAAGTTTCCGTTTAAATAAAAGTGTTTTTCCTGCTTGAAATAATCGTACCGATTGACAAAGACGTGCAGCACATACTTCCGTTCATTGGGCAACAGCCAATCGTACGGAATACGCAGTCCTTGCGTGGTTGCAAAGAGCTTCAAGTGATCCGTATGCAGCGACAACTCGAGCGGTTCGTACAGGATGCACTTGCAAAAATTCAGCATGACTTGCTCAGTCGTGTCGCCCGCCACGCATTTCGTGCTGTGCCATCGGGTCAAAATGAGCAGTCTGCGTTTTCGTTTTCCCAGCAGACTATAGAGAAAATTTTGCAGCTCTGTCATGGAAAAAAATTCTTGGAAACAAGAACCACCCAAAGTTTCTAGACGACGCAAACGCAAAGAACGCCCGTCATCGCAACCCCTCAATTCGCTTCAAGATTACGCGCTAGACGCGCAGGGTCAGCAGGATGTCGTGTTTGCGCGCCGCTTGGAAGAGAGTGGCAAGTCCGCCACGGCCAAGAATTTACCGCCACTCACTGAAGTTCTTTCGTACATTGCCAAGATGGACAAACAACCGGCGTGGTTCTTGCAGAGTCAAGAGAGCATTGTCAACAGTAACGCGCTCACCTATCCCGACATGGACGTGTTGACGCGTGACTACATTCGGGACTTTCTGCGCGAGCCGCTCAATCCTCAAGAGCCGCTTTGTAATCACCCACAGTGCGAGAGCGAGCGACTGGGTGAGTTTCGCCTGCGCGCGCTCTACACGCCCGGCCAAAAAATGCACAATTGGTGTTACTTGTGTCACTTGTTTTACACGAATCGTCTGTATTTTGAGTCGCTCAATCGCAAGGAAGACAACGGAAAAGTCTTTTGCCTTCACTACTTTTGCGTGCGTGTCGACGAACCAGGCGAGTATCGCTTGGACATGACGCTGCAGGGCGAAAAGAATGTGGAAGGTCTGTATGGACCTTTCCCCATTTACAATTGTCACAATTACACGCAAACGACGTATGGTCGCGTGCGTGGCTGGGCTGAAAGTGACGTACTGGTTTTTCGGCTTTCCCAAACAGCGCCGCCATTAAATCGGACCGGGTCCTCCTCCAACACGGAGAAGGCGAGCGCCTTGCGCCCATCCAGCCCTACCGATTTAGCAGCACCGTCTTCTGCATTCCAGTGATTGAGGAGGCGTTGTTTGGGGAATACACACGAGGCAAGAGTCGCATGCACAAGCAAATGGCCTCGCATATTTTTCACGAATCCATTGAAGAGTCGCGCCAGCGTTTGCTGCCATGGATCCAATTGCCCACCTTTAATCATTACACGTGCTTTCGACTCTGCCAGCAGTCGCGTGTCGAAATACAGGACGTACTGTATGAACGCACACCGTGTCCACCGCACGTGTCTAATCAAGAAAGCGTGCCGCCCGCATGGTCGGGACGCACGCGCTTTGCGTCGTCACTTGCAGAGTATTCCTATTACATTACCGTGTATTTGCGTGTCAATTGCGCGTCTGCGCTGGGTAGCAGTCCCAAAATTAAGGAATTTGTCAATGCGCACATTCCAGTGTTGCGTTACTTGGACGCACTGGAAGACCCGCGCGACGCGTGTTTGGAACTGCCGCTACCCTACACACCACTGGGCAAAACGCACTATGACGAAGATCGCAACGCTATTGAAATTGAGTCGCAAACCGTGCATCAGACGCGACCCTACCCGTTGCAAGTGATTCGCGCAGAATTTCCCAATGCGCCGTGGACCTTTGAAGAGGTGCTAGAGCGCAAATTCGAACGCACGGTGCGCAATGCGTGTCTGCACGTCATGGCACAGTGTCAAGAATACCATGAAAAGTGCGCGCAAACTCAACAAGTGCGCGACGCGCTGTGGTTTTATCACGCGTGCTTTCTGGACTATCTGTACAATTATCGCGACGAGTATGAAACGTATATGCCCGTCGAACTGTATCCTTTTGACAATCGCGCGTTTACCGCGTACGACTTGCCGTCTGCCTTTCACGTGCTGACGCAAATACCGCTGTGGGGCGAGCAGTGTGCGCCCGGTTTTCCGCTGGGCAAGTTTATTCAGAAATCGCTGCCTTTTGCCGGTGCGCGCCGCACGCTCATTAGCCACACAGACAAGCTGATTGCCACGAATGAGGCCTTTTGGCGCGTCTTTTCCGCCATTTTCTATTGCATGCTGACGGACATGTACCCAGAGCACTTGTCTGTCGCCGGTAGTCGCTGTTGGGACGTTAATCGCTTGTTGCGCATGAAGCAAATTGCCTCTGAAAAGCACATTATGCGCAAGGCGCTCACGCAAAATTCGGCGCGAGAGAATGACAAGGGCTGTTTTATTGTGTTTACGGCGTTTCGTATGTGGATTGCACTCATGACGGATAATCAAGCCCATTTTCGCGACCAAGTGATTGATTGGTGTGCTTTTACCACGCAGACAGTGGCCATGGCGCACGAAATTCGCAAAGCGGCCGACATTTTCGGCAATGACGTATTTGCCGGAGCGCGCGACGTGGCCAATCAGCACAAGATGAAAGTGTATCGCTATCGCAAATCGGCGCTGGTGGACACTTTGCTGGAAAAAATGACGGATTGCTTGGAAAAAGACATTTACAAGTCTATTGAGTTTTTAAAGTCACAAGAGCACCACCACCCGGCATTACTCAGGCGCATTGATACCACATTGGACGCCAGCATCAAGACCAATGTGATGAATGCGCTCATCCGCGCGCCTCGGCAGGACTGGCTCACGCCGCGCTGCTTGAGCATTATGCACATTCCGGAATACGGCGGGGTGCGCGCGTCGAGCATACAGCTCGTATTGGACATGATGCACGTGTATTACGATAGCGCAAAGCCCAAGGATTTTGAGCGTATTTTGGACGAGTTTCACGTGCCTGACTTTAAAGTGGTGTGTTGGTATTTTCACGTGGTCCATCTGCTCAATCGCATCGAATTTCAGGCGCTTACCTTTCAGCAAGTTGTGCAAATTGAAGGGGCAATGGCGGAACGTTACACACTTTTTCCAGGGCAACAATTGCCTACGCACGCGTACAGCGTATTCTTTACGCTGTGTTGTGGCAAGATCAAAACGCTGTGTGGTGTCAATGAGTATGGTCATCGCGACATTGCCTACGACATGGAGCGCAATGTCTACGTGTGTGCCAAGAGCCACAAGAAGCAAATAATTGACGACGACGACGACGAAGATTATGAATCGGAACGCAAGCAAGCGCGCCAACACCGCAAAACGTTTAATCACATTCCATGCAATGACAACCCTGTGCTGTGTATTCCGCTTCGCGGATTCATGCTCATTTACAATAAGACGGATCGATACATGCACTGTCCACAGTGCGCGGCGTTCCATCGCTTCCAGTGGACGGGCTACCATGGTGCCAATTACGCGTGCACTGAATGCCACGGCAAACGCGTCATTTGTCGCACGTGCACCGTATGCGGGTTACCAGCCAACAAAACATACGGCCCCATTGTCGATCCGCTGGCACCCGACAAGTTTCAGCACTTATATTTTTGTGGCAAGCACTACAAGTTGGCAGAGCGCGCGCCCACCAAAGAGCAGTTGTACAGCAAGAGAGCAAAATAATATGTTTATTTCTTTTTCAATTTTTTAACATTTGTATCTGGTTCAATGGGTATGTTAACGCCCATGATAAAGATTTCAAATGCCTTTAAAATATCCCGAGTAAACTGAATAGTGCGTGTGTCCATGTCTCTTTCACCAACGCGCAATAAATTTACAAATTGCTGTACCATGCGCTTTCCTTCATCATTGACAAGCGATCCAAACATTTTTAAGAATTCAATGGCTTCTCGTGGTTCGAGATTTGGGCTAGCATACGCAATTGCATCATTGACAAACTCATTGACACTGTACGTGAACCGCAAGTGCAATATTCTAATGAAATCTACGTTGCCTTTTCTTGCGGCCTGCCTTAAAAATTGTAACGCATAGTTTCGCTTATCTTCAAGCGTATCAATGGGTACATAATATAGCAGATTTCGCAAGTCGTTTTCAATTGCGCGTTGAAACAAATATACAATAGTGCGATATTTTTCAACGCCTGGCCTAAATACGAGTGCTCGTACATTATCGTCATCGAGCATCCAATGAAAAATAGTCTCGCGCTGTGCCTCATTTGCGTCCGCTAGCAATCCGTCAATAAATGAAAGATGGTACGGATAGAATGGTGTTGTGGTTTCTTGTATAATCTTGACAAAAACGTCCTTGTTCCACGTTGGACGACTCAACATTTCTACATAAGCGCCTCCAATGTAAAAGCGTTCCTGACAGGAAACGTCGCAAAAGGCGGCACAAATGTTGGCATCTGTGAATTCCGCACGTGGTTCAAGACAGGCGAAACAATGCATTTTTGTGTGTTTGTAACATGTGTCATTTTTATATAGAAACAATTAATTAAAGGATTACTACATCTCCAAATTGACGGAATAAGCGTTCTTTTGCGTCTTCCGTCAACTGATTATACGAAATATCCAATTTGCGCAAATTAGATAATTGACCTATGGACTCTGGTAGTTGAGTCAGACTATTTTGCGCAAATTGACCAACTGACCAATAGAATCGGGTAGCTCCGTCAACTTGTTATACGACATGTATAATTTGTGCAAGTTGGACAATTGACCTATGGATTCCGGCAGTTCCGTCAGATGGTTCCAAAAGACGGATAAACTGCGCAAGTTAGACAACTGACCAATTGATTCAGGTAGTACCTTTAACTGATTATAAAATAAATTTAGAATTTGCAAATTACGGAGATTTCCGATAGATTCTGGCAGAAATTTTAAGCGGTTGTCAAATAGAGATAATCTCTGTAAATTTACAAGTTGACCAATGGATTCTGGAATTTCATAGAGTCCATTACCAGATAAGTTGAGTTCTTCCAATTGTTGTAGTTGTGTCAAGCTAACCCAGTCAATGTCTGAGTTATTGTGAATCCTTACGTCTTTCAGTGCGTTATTTTTCTGTGCATGTGACAACTCAAGCGCCATTGTCCCACCACTTTCAGAATCGTCCACTGCAGTAATAAAAGACGCCAATTCGAGTCCAACCTGCGCAAAGGAGACTTGCGTCAGTCGCACTCTAAATCTTGAAAAGTATGTGCGCCGTATATGCTGTTCAACCTCACGAGAGGCCAGTCTCAAATTCTTCAAGTCGTCTGCGCTAAGCCACGGCTGAATAATGCCCCACAAATCGCGCAGTTGTGATAAATTAATCAATTGTTCTTCATCATCATCTCGCGCCCTCTTTACGGGTGGTCCAATACACTCATATTGATGGTTTTGCGCCCAGTGCGCCGATTGACAGTATGCGACTTGAAAACAACGCACACACACATGACGCGCGGTATGGGCACAGCCGGCAGGAGTTGCACGACCTGACGTATTGCGAATATGTTGCAAGAGAATCTCCATTGTTTTTTTTAATCCTTATTCAAGCGGCGCCCTTTTTTTTTATACATTGCATTTATTGAACTGTATCGCGCTTTTCCAAAAAGAGCCCTTGCGCCTTGAGCGAACGCACGCTATAATTGCTGCTATTCTTAGACCATCCTTGCATATTACCCACCTTGTCTTCTTGTAGCATCTTCATGGCCATGTCAATGGAGCCTTCCATGTAGAGGCGGCGAATGAGCACTTCGTCGTGCTTTTGTCCAATGCGATCAATGCGCTGGGCGGCCTGTTCGTCCATGGCCAAGTTAAAGTGTGGGTCCATAATGACACAAATGTTGGCACACTGTAAATTCAGTCCCTCGCTGCCCGCGCCCTTGACAATGAGCAAAACGCGCACGTCGCTGCGCTCTTCAAATTCTTCCAGTGCCTTGCGTTGCAGTGATTTGCTGCCACCCGCAAAGAGCATGCTTTGTATGCCAATTTGCTTGAGCCACTTGCGCATCACTTGCTCTAAAAAGACGCGAAACGTGCAAAACACTACCACTTTTTGGGTGGGATAAGCGCGCAGCATGTCCCACACGTAAATCATCTTGGGTGACGGGACAATGGCTTGGTTGTAATTGACATATTCACGGACAATCATGGTGCGCACTTCTTTCAGACAAATGCCAGCTCTGTGCAGTCCGCAGAGCAAGGCAAACACGCACGCGCGCGTAAATCCCGGGAAGGACGCGTGAGATGCGGGCGTCCAATGCAGATTATTGCTGTCATACTGACCGGTTTTCATAATGTGCGGTAGTCGCGGATGCAGGCAGACTTGGCGCAACTTTTGCATCTTGCCCAAGAATGTTTGCTGCATGGACAGTCGGCGCCGATGGTAATCTTGATCCGACTCACCGGGCAGGCGCTGCAAGTTTTCAAACTTTTTCAAAAAGGCAATATTGTCCGTCTTGATTTGTACATAGGTGCGCTTTTGATCCACATCGCGATCCCACGCAAACACGACGTCTTCTTCAGCCTTGTTGCGTTTGGGTAATGCTAAGCCCTGAATGTTTTCTTTGCGACGACCCAGCGACACGGTATCGATAATGTCCTTGCAATAGTCCGAACTAGGATTGGCTTTAATGCTTGCCCAGTTCAAGTCAAACAGACCCAGCCCATACTTCCAAATGGTCAATAAATCATTGCCCGTATTAACAATGGGCGTACCCGACAGACCCAAACGATACGTGGCATTCAAAAAACCCACTGCCTTGGTCGCCGTACTGCCAGGACTGCGAATGCGGTGCACCTCATCCAAAATGACCATGCCCCACTGTTGGCGCATTAGTGCCGGTGAATAAGGGCGCACTTTCACGCTGTCTTGCTTAATGGTGCGCGAAATGTCCAAGAGTTCGCGGCGCAAATCATCACCGCGCAAAAATTGCGTGCGGTTCTCAATTTGTTTGCCGTGCACCTTGCAAAAACGAATCAACTCGTCATTGGTGAGCGCGCCTTGCGCAAACTTGTCTTCAATGTAATACTTGTACAAATTGCGCAGTAAATCGTAAGAAATAATCACCATGGTTTGCGGCGTCAAATGCAGCTTGGAAAAACTCTTGTGACTGTACGCCACTGGTTTAAAGTGGTCAGACGGATTTTCCGAGAGCCAAATGCGCTCACACGACGCAGGACACACGACCAACACGGGCAGCGACATGTTCAATTGCCTGGCCGATTCAATAGCCTGAATAGTCTTGCCCAGTCCCATCTCATCGTGCAGAAGGAACGCACGCGTGGCAACACCACCCACGTGCCCATGTTGCAAAGCTTTCAGAATACTTTCTACGCCTTCTACCTGATGATCGTACAGAGTGTACGATTGTCGGCCCCTCTTCATGACTTTTAAAATTCTTTAATTTCCGTATCTTTCAGTACCACACCCATCATTTCCTTTACTGTACTGGGGCTGGCCCCATGCAAGCGACACGACTTGCGCGACAAGTAAACGTCACAGTTTAGTCCATTCAAATCGCGCATCTGCATGATACATTTGCCCAAAAAGGGATAACAAATGGGGTGCAACGTGTCTTTACTGCGTACAAGGCGCGCGGCGTACGCGTGTATGACATAGACGTCTTCCCTGACGTGCACGCTATTGATGGACCCGAGCGGTGCGCGCTGAATGCACGGCGACAAGTCTTCACTGGCAATGTCGCGCAGGTCCCACTGACCAGACGTATTGACAATGTGCACAATGAAGATTATCTTGTTTTTGGGGTGTTTTAAATACAAAGGGTGTTGTTTCATTTTTTTTTTTATTTCAAATTACAAGACTTTTTACATTGAAGTAGTCTCAGAAGTAAAATTGGGATCGAGAGCTTGACCAATAATCTCTTTGGCTTGTTGGTAAGCCACTAGCTCATCGTCTGAAACTCCTCCCCTCGATCGAATCATAAGATTAATTGCCGTCTCCAAATCGCGAAGTTCATCCCTAATCGTTTTTTTACGGCTCGACGAAATCCACTTTTTTGGGCCTCGTTTGTCTTTACCATATAAACGCGCCTTTAGCATGCGATTTTTCAAATCCGTCGCAAGTTTGATTGCCATCTCACCACCACCTCGCATCAGCTTGTCCTGATACTTACGTTCGCGTGCGCGTCCGTCAATCGTTTGCCACAATGCATCGGTCGCTTCCTTGACGGCGGCATTCACCTTGGGCGAGGCACCCATTGCCTCATCTGTCTCCAAGGCCTTGCGGTGCGTGTCAATCGTGTCAAACGCCTGCTGAATGACGGGTCCTTCCAAAGCGCCAGCAGCCATCTTGTCCTCGAGCGCCATGACCAGTCCCGTCACTTGGTCCAAGTCCATGGGATCGCATCTAAAGTTGATTTTCTGCACATTGGCGTAAGAGGAACCAGAAATGTTGTGCAACGGGTATTCAATGTCTACCAGCTGCGCAGTTTGGTTGTCGCGCACGTGCCAAATAAGCTTGACGGCATTGCCAGACACGTCCTCGCCGCACAAAGCGTGAATGTTGGGCAGCATGGAAGAGGCGCGCGCATCTCCGCGACGAAACTTTTTCTGAAAATCAATCTGATCGCCAGTGAGCTGGCGGTTTCCTGCAGGCTGGCACATCTCGGGATACACGGCATGCAGCGAGGTGTTGCGTCCATCGGAAAGCTTGACGTTAATTTTGAGCGTGCCGGCCTCATTGGCAGCCACAGTCAGCTTGTGCGATTCTACGGCGTGATTGCCCGGCCAAAGCGTAAATGCGTCATCGCCAGACGTGTGTAGCTTACTGGCAATGCCTTGCGCGCCGTGCCAAATGGAATGGTCGTGCACATTTAACGTGTCACCCAGTGCTACGGGTGGCTCGTCGTTGAGACTGACTGTCATGTCGTACGTCAAATCTTCGGAGATTTCTGTGGAACATTCTACGCTTCGCTGCGCGGGGTGTTCCACAGTTCGCTGTTCGATAATACCCTTGGGATTGACGTAGCGCACAATACATGCACCATCTTCGGGTGTGGTCAACACCGTCATGTTGGGTTCGGGCACATTGATCACGTTGGGTTGTTCAATACTCCAGTCAAAAGTCGCCATTATATTTTTTCTCTTTTTTTTGTCGTATGTGCTCAAGTATTATATA
>Ga0136555_1000858_pt1 | contig 11525 bp, 9 predicted proteins | sample AntRauTorckE5432_FD_104927 | JGI IMG/M metagenome (GOLD analysis project Ga0136555, IMG submission 104927) | Saline lake microbial communities from Rauer Islands, Antarctica - Metagenome Torckler E5 #432 | ecosystem: Environmental > Aquatic > Non-marine Saline and Alkaline > Saline | place...
AGCGTAACGTACACGAAGTGTATGGATCTGACCAACTGGGCCTGTCATTGGCTGAACACCAACTAGCTCGTTAGCAATTACTGTAGGCATTACACGTCTGATAACAGGTAGGATTACACGGTTAAGTGTAGCCACGTTACCAGCAGATGTTGCGCCTGCTGTTGCACTCTCTTGCAAGTGCTTCTTAGTGTTTTCTAGTGTAGCAGCCATTACAGACTTCTTGTTACCGTCAAGGCCTTCAAGAAGAGCTGTCTTGGTATCCTGCCAGCGTGATTCTAATAGTTCTGACATCATTTTCTCCTTAGTTTAATCCAGCTAGACGGCGTAACTCAAGTACATTTGAATCGTCTGCTTTTTGTGTCATATTTTTTGCTTGTTTCTTATCGCCTGTGACTTCTTTACCTTCTGAAAGCACTGCTTTGCGTGGTGCTGGCTTATTGCCATCAATCACGTTAGGTAGGTACTTTTCAAAAGACTGGCGAAGCCTGTTAGTCTGAACACCTTCCAAAAGATCTGTCATAATCTCTTTTTGATCCCTGCTTAGGGGACTTGTAAGTTCTGACATAATCTCTTTTCTGCGTGACGACTCAACTAGTTTCTCATAATCTTTGTTACGAGATTCAGCTAGGTTCTTTGCTTTAGCAGCAAATGCCTTTGCTTCTGAAAGTTGAGCTTCTTTTGCTTTAATGACTTTCATCATCTTAGCAGTTTCACTCTTTTCATTCAAATAGCTGTTTGAGTACTCTGAAGCAAAGGCTTCAAACAACTTGCGACCGAAGTCGTTTCTGCGAGCCTCTTCAATATCTTCTTTCAACTGGCCAATTTCGCCACGTAGGGCTCCGTCAACAGTTTCTGATATTGCTTTAGCACTTCTTTCAATAAAGTCTTTCTTAACCTTACCGAAGTGTGTCTTCGCTTCACGGACTAGGCGTACCTTTGTCTCAGCTAGATCTTTCTTGTCTTCATAGAACTCTGCAATTTCATGTGCAAGAGCGTCAACTACAAATTCTTCCAGCTTAGCAATCTTTGATTCCTGCGCCTTCTTGTCTTCGTGTAGTTCTGCAACTTCTGACTTCAACTGTTCCATAACAAAGCTCTTTAGTGTCTTTGCGTTTTCACGCATTGCTACCGCGTACTTTGCTTTGGCTTCTGCAAGCTGCTTGCGATCTTCTGCAAACTCTTGGATTTCATCAGCTAGTCTTTCGCTCAACATCTGATCAATAGCTTCTACCATTGTCTGCTTGTCGTGCTCATACTTTTGTGCAAACTCTTCACGAAGTTCAGCAGTAACCTGTTGGCGATTTTCTTTGATCTTCGCGTCCCAAGCTTCTTGTAGTTCTGCTTTCACTTCTTCTGATACTGCATTGCTCTCGAAGAGTGATTTTAATGCGTCCAACATATTATTCTCCTCGCTTATCGGAGCCCGCTTATTATATTTAATAAGCTCTCTTTAAGATATTTCTGTGCCTTTGGATCGTGTTTCGCAGCCTCGGCAAGTTCGTATGCTTTCATACCACCTCTTGTGTTCATCATGTGTTCATAGATTGCAGTTGGGTAAGCACCCGGTGCGCTTGGCTGGGCTACACAGTCAACGGTAATAATTTCAAAGTCTGAAACTGAATTACTACCGTCTTCTGATACGTTACCTGAACCCCTAGAAGAGACACCTAGCTTAACGCCTGCTTCAAGCATCGTCTTCACTAGGTTCCCCATTGGTGTCGGTAATATTTTTAATTTACCATAGCCGTTTGGTCCATCCATCCACATCTCTGTGATCATATGGCTTACGCGGTCTAGGTTAATGTTGAGACCTTCTGGATGATCAACTTCTCCGAGAACTGAATATCCTCCTGTGATCTGATCATTGAGAGTTTTGACAGCCCTGCCAATTTCGTTTACAGGATACACACGCTGGTTAGCGTTGCGTACACCGCCTTGAATACAAACACCTTTCATATAAAGATCTTTGCCTTCATTAGCAGACTCAATCACCATGTTCGCTTGATCGAATGTCAAATTCTCTTGTAAAGTTCTCATCTAACGTCCCTATTACTTCTTTTTACTGCCGCCAACTACTGGCTTGGTATAAGCTCCAGATTCGCCTGAACCCTTCTTTTCTGTGCCGTGTCCTTTAGGCTGAGCCTTCATAGACTTGCTTGCTTTACCGCCTGGCTTGTTAACGTTACCAGCGTCTTGGTCTTTAGCGTTTAGATCGCCTAGACCAGCATGGTCGCCGTTACTATACTCGTCGCTTCTTGCGATGTTGTCTGTAGTACCGTCTCCCATTTTGTTTGGACTTGCTACTGTTGACTTAGTGTTAGTGCCGTTATCGCCACCAATCTTTGAGCCTAGGTCGCCGCCCTGAACCTTTTCTACGTATTCACGCATTTCTTCGCCTGATGTCTTTTTCTTAGCATCTTTCTTAGCGTCTTTCTTGTCGTCTTTCTTGTCATCTTTCTTAGCTTCGAATTGGAAACTTTCGTCTTCTTCCTCTTCGTCACCTTCTTCGTCTTCTTCGTCATCGCCGAAGTCGCCTTCTTCGTCGTCGCCGTCACCTGGCATAAAGCCCATGTCGTCTTCGCCGCCTATCATTTTGTCAAACTCTGCTTTGAGTTCGTCAAGTGCGTCTTCTAGGTCAACTACGCGATCTTCAACGTCGCCTTCTTCGCCTTCGCCGCCCATGTCAAAGTCAACTTCGTCGTCTTCGCCATCTTCTGCGCCAAGGTCGCCGATCATGTCATCAGTAGCGTCGCCGCCCATCATGTCGTCGTCAGCTTCGACTTCAAACTCGTCTAGGTTAAAGTCTTCGTTATAACCTTCTTCGTCATCGTCTTCGTCTTCATCTTCTTCTGAAGCTTCTTCCATTTCTTCGTCTTCGTCGTCGCTTTCTAGAAGTGACTCATAGATGCTGCGTGATTTCTCAACTACAATTTCGTGGAATAGATCTTGTGCGCCGTCGCGGTCCTCATTGATGAGCCGTTCTAGCATTTGTTCGAATTTACTTAAATCTGCCATTTGTGTTCTCCTGTTACAAAATGTACCTATGGTAAGGCTGTCAATTGTATTTAACAAGATTCATTAAAATAGCAGATAAAGGCGCTCAAAACGGCTCGTTTTGAGATATGCACTCGTGCGGTAGGATATTACAGAACTCATCTACGTGGATAGTATTAAAGTTCTCAAAGTTATTTAGCTCCGGCGGGCAGTAATTATCAGGCTGGATAACTCGTGTGTATTGTATTCCTGGGTTGTCTTTTATTACTTGACAAGTCTGTTTTAACCAGTTACCATAGTACGTAGCCTTTGCTTCTGACTGTTTATAGTTTTGGGTATCGGCGAAAATGTTATTAATATTCTTGCCGTTATTAGTTCCTTTATAGTCAAACCCTAAGATGTATATGTGTTTCTTTTGGTGACTGCTTGCTAGGAACATTGCTGAGGGACCTGAACTCCATCCTAGACGAGGTTCTATAAATCTAAAGCCATTATAGTTTCTATTACTTTTTCTGAAGTTAGTCCAGGTTGGATGTTTATGCTGGTAGCCCGATTGAGCTATTTCAGCGACCATTTTAGCATCAACTGCTATTAAATGATCTACAACGTCTGTTCTGTATACTGCATTACAAGCGTAAACAGGTCCGTTTTTTCTTAATTTTTGTATGTCTACTGGGGCTCTACTTGTACCGTTACCTAAAACAAACGCAACTTCTTCCATAGATCATAGTGCCTCTTCTTCCCCAGTGCCGCCATACATTTGTTTAACATGCACAAGATCTTTCTCTTGTTCTTTTTTGTGCAGTTCGCTAGATTTTCTTATTCTGTTGAGCTGACCTAGTGTTAACCTAGTTTTCCGAGTGTCTGATTTCTTAACTGGAGTTTGATCGTGTTGAGGCTCGTAAGAATCGTCTTTCGTCGGTTCGGTAGTTTCAGGGTCAAAGTAGAAAAGTTCACGTAGTATCATAACTGTATTTATATCGAGCCGCCGATATCTCCGTCACCACCGCCGGCTTCGCCGCCGCCTGGTGCTTCGTCTGTAGTTGATAGCGGAGGTTCACCGTCACCGCCGAAATCGCCACCAGTGTCATCAACTTCGTCCTCAAGACCATCAAGGTCGCCTTCCAGGCCACCGCCTGTAACGCCGCCACCTTGTAGCTCGTCAGCAGCATCGCCTGCACCAGTGTCTAGCTCGTCTTCGTTCTCTTCTCTCCACAGGCGCTCGTTTTCTGCAACTTCTTCTTCGGTTAGGCCTAGGAAACGCTTGAGTGCAAAGCGATTTGATATAAACGGAATAGCTGACATCTGCGTAAACGTAGGAATACGAGCATTGTCAATTTCACTTTGACGATAAGCAGCAAAGTTCTGTGGTGGTTGGAACTTTAGATCAAACATCGACGTATCAATGTTTACACCTTTTTCCAGCAAGTAACGCTTGAACTCTTGGTCAAAACCTTCTATCAGCAGCCCTTGTAGACGCTCACAGTAGGTGTTAAAGCGGAGTTCCTGTATGTAGGCAGTGCCTACTCGGCCATCATTGTATTGGCTGCTTGAATCTTCAGCACCTGTTGGCAGGTATGAGCTAGGAATGCGCAATGCTCTAACCATCTTGTTAGTAAAGTAACGAAGGTCGTCAATTTCGCCAAGGTTAGTACCGCCTGGTAGTGTTTCAACTTTAGACCCACGACCTTCTGCTGTTTGCGGGAAGAAGTAGTCTTCGTTGATCGAATTTTTAACAAAGATACCACTTTCGATAGCAAACGTGTGATAGTTGTGCCATTTTTCAGTACCGTCTATGGTAATAGTTCCTGTATCTCGATTAGACACTACTTCTATTTTTACTACTTTGTGGTTAAACTGATCGATCTCTTTTACAAACTGTTTCCAGTTAGTGTATCCGTTTTTCTTAAGAAGTCGATTTAGTTTGCTATAACCAAATCGCGTAAAGTCAATCTTACACTGAGCGTTCTTATAATCAAGAGCAACTGAATTTTCTTTCTTTAATAGATCCAGTAACTGTTTGTTATTGTCACAAAGATTAATTACAGTGTTCTTGTTTGTTGACTGAGTTTTAACTATGTCCACTACTATCTGTAACATTTCAAATGTCAAACGCAACGATTGATTTTTTATTTTAACTCTAGATTCCAAGTTTTTTACCACTTGTTGCATCGCAGCTGGATTACTATTAAGGTAGTCTCTTCTAGATTTGCCAGCGTTCTCTTTATAACTGATCATAGTCGCAGTATCGTTCTGTCTCATCCACACTGATCTCTGTTGTGCTGACCTAATATTGTAAAGAGCTGATTGTCTTTCTACAATAGTCATATTCTTCCAATGTGTTTTTAACGTATTAGAAATCTTTCCTGTAACTAACTGAAATTCTTCTTCTGATAGATTAGACCAGTAATCTGATTTATTTGCAGCATGGTACTGTATGTGATCAGCTTTATTCATGTATTGAAGATTACGTGGATCGTTATTAAAGCGATTATAATCTTGGTGATGTATTACTGCTTTAGACTTTCCTACATTTTGTTCAAGGTATGTAAATTCCTGATGTTTGCTCAAGTTTCTAAAAAACTCGCCTACAACTCGATGAGTCCACATCCATTCCTTCTTGCTATGATCCCAAACTTGCTCATAGTCATTAGATTTAGACGATATCTTTTTGTTTCTTTTATTAAAAGATATTAAACTATCAGTTTCGACGATGTCCTTGGCCTCTACCATACCTTTTCCAAATACTGGTATCTTGTGGTCTGGGGTACAAACTAAAGTTTCGCCATTATCAAATGTTAATTGAATAGTTTGTGTATTTCTGCGAGTAATACCAGCCCAGTTAATTACGCCTGGCGCTATTTTGCCAGTCACAGGATCACAACTGTATGCCCAGTTTTCTTTTCCTTTCTCAAATTCTGCAATTAACTCAGTTAATGCTAATGTTCTTCCGTCAAGTAGAGGAATCCTTGTAGATAAATCCAAACAGAGAGGATTGTAGCTCGAGTCAATTACGTTTTGTCCGCCCCCTGTCTGACTTGGAATGCGTCTTTGGTGTATTTCAGTTTTTACTCGCTCAACAAATTGCATCGCAAGGTGGCTTGGCATATTACCAACATCAACGTAAAATACACGACGCTCTGGTGCACGTTGCACACGATAGATAATAATCGCATCCTCAAGCAACTCTTTCTGCTTGTAGACTTTGAATATAGTTTCTAACAGGCTGTTACCAAATGGATAGTTGACATCTAGTCCTTCGCTCATTGACAAGTGAACTACGTTTTCAGCAGAAACAGCAATTTCTGTTTGGTCTAACGAGAATCTAGTACCTGCTATGCCGCCTGCTGTATTCTGTCCAGACAGGTAGCCCTGCGAGCTTCCGCCCTTATTATAAGAAGTAGCGTGATCGCCTACGTGACCTTCTTGTGGGTAAGGAGCAGTTGCTACCAACTCACCAAAGTTTAGATTGAAGTCTTTAACGATATACTGTTCAGGTGTTTTACCTTCACTTTCGTTAACAATAATTTTTGTTAGGTTACTTGGGTCAACATGGAATAGCTTTTTAGTTTCTGGATCACGTACAAAGATTTGATCACCGTACTTAAACGTGTTTCGAATAATACGAAACATTCTTGTGTCAAGTTTGTTTAGCTTATACCATTGCTGTAGATACTTTTGAAGAACAGTGGTTTCGGTTGTGCTAGCGTTTTGTTTAAAGTTGATAATAAAGCTAGTGCCGTTTTGACTGTCTTTCTGTGTACAAAACTCTGCAAGAATATCAAGAGCAGCATTTACTTCGCTGTCTTGATCCATAGTATTGTACTGGTTATATCTTTCGATACGGTTCGGGGACCCTGTGTACACATCTGGAAGATGTGAAGTATAATTTCTTGTGGCTGGTCCTGGCATTGAGCCACTTTGTCCACCGAGCGGCGAGAAACTGCCTGTGCTGTTGTTCCCAGTCGGAACCGGTGTAAAATGTTTTTTCCAGCTCATGTTATTGTGAATCCCTTATTTCGTTTATTGATCTGAGTGTACGCTTGTTTAGGTTTTTTATCTCTTCCAAAACTCTTATCAAGTCAGTTGTATTTACGTCGTTTTCTTTCTTCGACTTGTCCATTTGGCCTAACAAGTCGCCTGCGTTGTAGTCTGAGCCGCCTGAACTTCCGCCACGAGACCTACCTCGGCCAAAGCCTCCGCCACTGTCTCCTTTAAGTTCTTTGTTCAAATCTGCTATTGCTTCAGTTAGTTCTTCTATAGCTTCTGCATAGTCAATTACGTTATCAACGTCGAGATTCTTTAATCCCATAGTACCGTTATTGTCTGATCCCATGCTGCTGAATACAGCCTGGAAGTCTTTAACTGACTGCAAGTTACGTTTAAGATTTTGATGATTGATATTCTCATCTGCAAAGTCTTGTAATTTTTCTAATGGAGAATCACTAAACCATCCTGAGATACTGCTTGCAATTGATCCTACAGCACTCATAGCACTGCCTGCACCAACAGCGGTCATTGCTTCGGCGTAAGTTTTAAATGCTCGTGCATTTAATTCAATCTGGTTAACTTGCTGTTCGGTTATCTTGTGTTCTGAGAATTCTTTTAATTTTTCTACTGGAGATTGGCCGCCGGTGAGGATGTTTAACCCTTCCCCGATATTTCCAATAAACGATCCGAACCCTGCTACAGCTGACCCAACTCCAAATGCTGCTAATGCACCAGACATTACTAGAAGGCCTTTGCCCACGTCAGCCAAAGTTTCGCCGTCGAGGTCTTCAAACTTCTTCATGCCTTCAACAAACGTCGGCAGAAGTTTACCAGTTATCCATGCTGCACCTGCTATACCTGCACCGATTGCAGTAATTACTAAGCCGATGTTTACTGCGCCGGCGATGACCATCGGATTAGCAAACGCTACCAATCCGTTTGCTACGCCTCCAAGGATTCCTCCAGTTAGGTTACCCAGCATTCCGCCTAGTCCCCTGCCTCCTCTGCCTCTAGATCTGCCACCAGCTGGCGCTGCGTTTGATGCTGCTCCGGCAGCGCCGCTAGCTCCCATGCGAGATACTATTGCATCTTTGGCAAGCAAAGCGGCGATAGAAGTTCCAAGTACTCCTAAAACATAAGGGTTAGTAAACAAAGATTTAAGGCCACTGCCAACAGACTTTAAGAGACCGTCGCCAATGTCTGACCACATCTTATCTAACGTTCCTGACGGATCTTTACTGAACGCAGTCAACCATGTATTAAGACTGTCAGTAAATGACGTCAAGTACTTGCTTAGTCTGCCCATTACCTCTGGTTTATTGAGAATGCCCAACACATGATCAATAGACCTAGCAAATGCGTCGAGTATACCGCTTTCAATAAACAATCTAGCAAAAGATGATCGTACACTAGCAAGAGTCTCGTTAAAATTAGCCATCACGCCAACTGACGCTGATCTACTTTTCTGTTCTTCTTTAGATGCTTCAATTTCTGCTTCTACTGCTGATACTAATTCGTTGCCAGTTTTATCACCAAACTGTGCTAGATCGATGCCCAAGTTGCCTAACATTTCTGCTAGCTCTGCTCCGATACCTTCGCCAGACGCTACACCAGCCGACAGTACGTTCTCCATACCTCGTGCACTTTCTAGCTGAGCGGCGGTAATCTCTGCCATTCGTCTGCTGCTCATAGCCGCATAGTCTGACGTTGTTACTTGGGCGTTCATAGCATCTTCTGCTGATCGACGTATACCAGTAGCAGCTTCTCCCATAGTTGCTTCAAACAACTGAGTTGCTCTGGACATCGGAGGCATACCCAAGACTACTTCTTTGAATCTTGCGGCTGCGGCTGGACCGGCAGCGGCCGCCTCTGCCATTCCTTTCATGACTTTTTCTTGTTCGTCGGCGCCCATCTTTGATAGTTTAAGCTGGAACGCTACGTCGTTTTGTCTTGCCTGTTGTTCTTCTTTTAGCTTGTCTACTGATTCGCCAGTAAGTTTTGAAAGGGTTTGAAGTGTAGTAGCATAAGATGCTGCCCGTTCAGCTACTTGTTTGGTGTTTCTGTTTTCTACCCTACCTTGAGTACGAGTTAGGTATGCGTAGTCGATCATGGCTTCGTTTATTTCTTCGAAGTTGAAACCCATGTTTAACAATTGAGTACGTTGAGCTCCTAACTGATCAGTCATGTTAGCCATTGCTTTTGCACCTTTAGTCGCTGTTCCGCCTAGTGCTGCTAACTTGTCAGTGTTGTTTTGTATTATTCCAGTAAAGTCTTCAAGACTCAATCTTGCTGTTGCAGAAGTATATCGTAACTCATTAAGGTTGTTGTTAAAAGCTGCACCTGACGACGACAGTGTTTGAAATGCCGAAAAGGAATCATCGATGTACTCTGACAGAACAGATATATGCTGACCGATTAAAGGTATGTGTTGAGTAAAGCTAGCTAGTTCTGTGCTGCCTGTGAATAGCTGCTGAGTCAATCCAGAAATACTTTGAACAAACGCACTCAGAGTCCTTGTAACTACGCCAAGTGTTACAGCATATCTTTTAGCAGCCTTGGTTGCTTTTTTAGTAGCTTTTGTGTTCTTTTCTTTTTCTTCTGCGGCTTTCTTTGTAGCGTCGTCAAGATCTCGAATAGATTTTTTATACTGCTCGTTGGCTTTCTTAACAGCCATCTTACTATCGGCGCCGGTCTTGTTGGCCATTAGCTCCATTGTAGCTAAAAGTCGCTGAAGCGTTACTTCAGACGCTATGCCTGTGTCGCCACCGACGTTATCAATGTTAACTGAGTCTACCACTTTAAGGATTCCTGGTTATATACGTACATAAATAAGTGTAACGTATAGTTATATTGTATTTATCAGGAGAACAAAATGGCAGAAATGCACGCGCCAAATCAGGGTTCAAACCCCTTACAGAAGTACTTTAGACAGCCAAAGATCTATGTCTCGCTGCCTAGTTCCGGCGAATTCTACCCGCAGGGAGTGCTGGACAAGACCGAAAACAATGAATATCCGGTGTATGCAATGACAGCTAAAGATGAACTGACTATGAAAACACCTGATGCATTGTTGAACGGTGAAGCAACAGTTAGTGTTATCGAGAGCTGTATGCCTAATATCAAAGACGGTTGGAAAATTCCGAGTCTTGATCTAGACGCAATATTAATTGCTATCAGGATTGCAACCTACGGTGAGATGATGGATCTACACATTAAAGTTCCTGTAACAGGCGAAGAGAAAACATTCCAAACAGACCTGCGTGTAATGCTTGACAGCCTAAACGCTGCTGAGTACAACAACGTAGTTGAGCTCGACGGTATGAAGGTTATTCTTCGTCCTCTTACCTACAGAGAGTTTACTGAACTGAGCATCAAGACGTTCGAAGAGCAGAGAATCTTCAGCATTGTAAACGACGACGACATGCCAGAGGAAGAAAAACTATTGGCTTTCAACCGCAGCTTCACTAAGCTAACTGACATGACTGTAGGAACACTTAAAGCAAGTATTGCCGCTGTTCAGTTTGAAGACCAAACAGTTACTAACAAAGAGCACATCAGCGAGTTTGTTGACAATGCTGACAAGGACTTGTTCAAAAAAGTTACAGATCATCTAGAGACACAAAAAGAAAGTTTCTCAATCAAGCCTATGGTAGTTGACGCTACTGAAGAAGAGATCGAAGCTGGGGTGCCAGAGACATACGAGATTCCAATTACGTTCGATCAAACAAATTTTTTCGGATGAGGGTTTTATCATGGTCCGTCAAACAGATCCTCGACGAGGTTAAAACCCTAGACGGTCAATCCAAGCAGTTTAAAGCAGAGCTAACAAAGATGTGTTGGTTTATGCGAGGAGGACTAACACTCGAAGAGGCCTACTATCTGTGTCCAGAAGATCGAGAACTAATAGCAGATCTCATAGAAGACAACTTAGAGAATACGAAACGCTCAGGGATGCCTTTCTTTTAAGAGTTAAAGTAATTACAGAGCACTTACAAACGTAGGTGCTTTTTTTTGACTATACAATCTCATCTAAGAGAATTCACAAACAGAATATTAATCCAGAGCTATCCATTTATGCAATTGCGAAGCTACTGTATATGTGTTTGCTTCGCCAACACAAGTTTTTCGCTTGCGCTCAAACTATTGTTTCTTTTGTATTTGTGTTTTAAAGTGTATGAATTAAGTGGTTAAGCAAGACACGAAGTGTATTGTTCTTATATTCATCTAGATAGAGGAGCCATAATTCACCCGTACTAGGGGTGAAATTAATGGAGAAAACAGATTTCATCTGAGTGAGCATCACCATCTTAACAAAAGAGATTTGTATTTCTACAACAGAGGCGGTTGACCGGTACCCCTTACTCTAGCTTCACATATCAACGGAAGGTAGTTAATTCTTGTTAAGCAGAATCACTTGCCCCTGGGTTGTTTCTTTTTCACAGAGCCCATATCTTTTAAGCCTTGAGTTAGCATTTGCCTTTCAGTTCATCAACTCCGTCGACGTTTACACGCAAACTCTTGATGAGTCGAGCAGCCCCGAC
>Ga0136555_1000863_pt1 | contig 11487 bp, 12 predicted proteins | sample AntRauTorckE5432_FD_104927 | JGI IMG/M metagenome (GOLD analysis project Ga0136555, IMG submission 104927) | Saline lake microbial communities from Rauer Islands, Antarctica - Metagenome Torckler E5 #432 | ecosystem: Environmental > Aquatic > Non-marine Saline and Alkaline > Saline | place...
CCAGCGAATCTGAAACGGCAAATTGGGAATGATGTTGTCAGTGTCCATCTAAAGAAAAAACTATCCGACACTAAAAAATTAGAGAAAATAGTTGGCGTTACTGCAGTCAAACAACAGAACGCTACCCTATCTATCTACGCAAAAGATGGCGGTAAAGCAGTTGCCGATATTGTGAACGTTCTAAACAGCTTGAAAGCAGAAATAACAGATATGGAGATTCGTAAACCGACACTAGATGACGTATTTCTGAAAGTAACAGAAGGAGACTCAAATGCGTCCCTTTAGAAATTTTCACTATCTAATAATTCCTGTGAATTATAATTCGATTAATCCAGAAAAGGATTTCTAACGGGATGAATAAGCCAGCTGTTACTGCAAAATCTGCTAATTTCTTTCAAGACATGACCACTGTTGCCAGGCGCGCTATTCGACTTGCGCTGCGTGAACCAGAAGCCATTATTCCGGGCATTCTAATTCCTCTGTTTTTCTTTATTGTGAATGTCGGCGCGCTGAGTGATATTTCTAATTTTGTTGGTGTTGATGACTACAACGCTTTCCAGCTCCCGGTTGCAATTGTGTTTGCCGTGACCGGTATATCCCGGGCAACTTCTTTGGTGACTGACATACAGTCTGGTTATTTTGACCGGTTATTGATATCACCAGTCAGCCGTAGAGCACTGTTGCTTGGATTAATGGTCGCTGATTTCCTAGTAGTAGTTGCGCTAAGTATCCCTGTAATCATCCTTGGTTTAGCCCTAGGTGTTACGTTTGTGACTGGACCACTCGGCATTCTAGCATTTATACTTTTAGCGGCATTATGGGGCGTAGCGTTTACTGGATTCCCGTATGCAATTGCGCTCAAAACCGGCAATCCGGGCGCAGTAAATTCTTCATTCCTATTGTTCTTCCCTTTTGCATTCTTGACAACAACATTTTTACCTAAAGAAGCATTAACAGGTTGGCTGGCGACCGTTGCTACTTATAACCCTGTTACGTATTTGCTTGATGGCTTGCGCACAATTACGTCAGTTGGGTGGGAATTAGATAAAATACTACCAGCGGTTGGAGCAATTGCGGCAGTCGCACTGGTGTCACAAACGCTTGCATTCAATGCTCTGCGCGGGCGAACAAAACGAAAATAACAGTTACTTTTACATTAGTTAACTATGCTAACTAATTACCATAAGCATTTTCATCGCAATGTTTATGTAGCTAGCTGCTACACTATTGCTAGATCAATTCATTCATTTGCTACTAATTTACTATAACTATACAAAGGAGACTCATGGGCCGAGACAAACCAAAGCGTGAAGCAAAAAAACCTAAAAAGCTAAGTAGTTATTACTCTCAGTAGCAGCGTTGACATTACCACCTCTGTTTGGTACTATTTAAGTGGATTTTAAACTTATTATTATGATAAGCGTATATCGCGGGATGGAGCAGCGGCAGCTCGCGTGGCTCATAACCACGAGGTCCTAGGTTCGAGTCCTAGTCCCGCTACCAAGAAAAGAGTCCGTCAGAAATGACGGGCTTTTTTAGTGGTAATGGATAGGTCTTGAACCTAGCATAAGGTCCTAGGTGAAAAAGTCTGGGAGACTTTTGCAAGAGAACCTTCACTCGACAACTTGTTGCCATGAGCAGAAGTTCTGGGCCCGCAGAATGTGGGCGAGTCCTAATCCCGAACCTTATTCGCAAAGCGGTAGGTTCGCAATTCCCCACCGTTATACGGCAAACGGGCGGAATTTTTCCCGACCTATCACCGCTGCACCTACTGAGCACACTGACGAATAGCATCTCCGCCAAATTCAGGGACAGCCCTCATGTCTGCTGCTTCTGCTGTCGTAGCAACACCGTTTTCGTTGATGTCGTTAATGAGCCACTTCATTTCATCAATTTCTCGCTTTTGAGCTTCGATTATTTCCGCTGCCAATTCACAAACACGTACATCTTCTATGTTGGCGTTTTCACTCGTCAGAATAGCTATCGAGTGGTGCGGTATCATTGCCCGCATCCATGACTCATCGCCAACAGTCACTTGGCTTCTTACCAGAAAGGTGCCCAGTACGAATATTCCAATACTAGCCAGCACAATACCAGTATTCACTTTCACGCTTTTATACATCCCCAGCATGTAGCCAAGCATGATAATGGCCATCGTCGACCCCATGAGCAGTGTCATGAAGAATCGTGTTTCACTCCACTGAATATGAGACAGTTGATACGTATTTACGTACGTTGTCATGTACATAACTACCATGGACGTCGCAATCATCGCACCAAATCTAAGGTATTTTTTCTTCGTCACGTTAGTTTCTTCAGCGTGCTTGTTGGTTGAATCAGCTTTGTCATTATTTTCTTTGTTCATAAATTCTCCTTAGTGTTATTTAGTTAATTTTATATAGAATTACTTATAATTTCTATGATTTGTTTCACACCGGCTGGCGTTTCATTTTTGTCACGCTGGTTGGCTCGTTTATGGTGCTTACCAAATCGTCAGTGTTAAATATAGGAATATGGTGGTTAGCTTCTGGTAATTTTATCTTGGTAACACTGTCTGGTAAAACAATATCTGCGATAAATGTAGTCGTTATACTGTCTTTACCTCCAATGAGTGCGAGAATAGGAACTTTTACCGTGCTTAAGTCTGCGGCGGGGTTATACTTCTCGATTAGATTTTCAAGACTTCTAGAATATGAATTCCACGTGTGTTTAAGCATATCTGCTTTTACGCTAGCTGGCAGTTTATGTGGGAGAAACCGTAATAATTCTTTTAGAAATGGGACACGGTGAGCACTCATACAAATAAATTTTGCAATTCTACCTTTTACGATAAATCTAGGCGCTATGTCAGATGAAATTATCGCTTTTGATTTGTCGTTAGTACCTACAAAAAGCGGCGTATTGCATATCACTAGTTTATCCACCTGGTCAGGATACTTCGCCGCATACCGGACAGCAACTAAAGCTCCCATAGAATGTCCAACAAGCGTAAATGGAACTGCTACAGATTCATTTTTTAATGTAAAATGCAGACTATCAACTTGCTGATCAATACTATATGAAGAATTATCAGGTTTTGGCGAATCCCCAAATCCTAGCAAATCCACTGCGTGACAAGTACGCCCATTAACCTTCTCTATAGTCTTACCCCAGTAACGATGAGACGACACTAAGCCGTGCAGGAAGACTGTTGGCTCTCCAGTGCCTGATGTGTTCATGTTTAATGCGTACTGTCTCTCGGGTGAAGCAGTAGCGGCGTTACCTGACTGGTTAGGCATCTTGGTTCCTAGTGCGCCAGGTCTTCCCGCCGTCGGTAGATTCATATATTTCTAGCGCTTTAGTTACAAAGTATACCTGCTGTGGATCAAGTTTTGATGAGGCAATATAGAGCACCTGACCGTACGAAGAACTACGATCCACTTCACTCCAAGTCTCTCCTTTATCTTCAGAGATGACTAACCCACGGTTAACACTATATGCGAAAATCGTACTGTTTGTTGGGTTTATCTCCACAGCGGTTATCGTTCCTGGCAAAGAATCAATTAATTTCCAAGTTTCTCCATTATCACTACTCACGTACAATCCTGAGACGGTCGATACATATAGCTGGCCTTCGCTAGACCCTGCACTGAGCTGAATAATCTGATCTGGTGCATTTTCAAGGTACTGCCAGCTGGCTCCTCTGTCAAGTGAGCGCTGCAAAGCACCGCGATAGTAACCGTATATTAGCTGATCATCGGCGTTATCGATCGCCATTGTATGAAAATCGACTGGACCATCAAGGCCTTCAGAAATATCTTCCCATGAAGTTCCGCCGTCTGATGTGCTGATGACGCCAAAATTACCCCCAGTTTTAGGGTGACCGCTCGCGTAGAATACAGATGGTTCGCTTGGGCTGACTGCAAACCCCATGAAGTCGTCGCTAATAGATCCTATTTTCTCCATTATTCCATCTGCTTCTTGAGAATAGAGACCTTGGTGATTTGGCAAGTAGAGTTTATCTGGATCATCAATAGCAACCTCCAGCCCGTGAACATCACTAAGCGTTAGTTGCTGCTTAGATTCGCTAACGGGCGTAGGAGTAGAATCATCGTTGCTAGCTAGTGTAAAAATAGCGATGAGTACTATTGCCCCAACGATGGTTAGAATTAACGGTTTACTTTTCATAAATTACTCCTGTGTTTCTTTAGTATATAAGTTAAATTTTCTTTATGTGGAAAGTATGAAGTTCTTTTCCTGGTCTGCAAGTTTTAACGTCGTGTAGCCGACAAACAATATTGCTATGAGGTTTATGCCGACACTTAGCGCAATTGCGGTGTTTACCCTTGCTCCACTGAAGTAGGCGCCGCTACCAGCTAATGTCGTAACGAGCGGTGCTACAAACGAGCCACCACAAGCAATACAGTGCGAACCGACAATTGCTCCAACACTACCAACAGCACTTGCCTTAGACCCTTTGGTATTGCGCTTTCGTTTTATCGTCTGCCACATCAACGTCAAATTAACGGCGGTCACAAACGAAAATACTAGCAACGACAAAACACGCAAATTTGTCACATTAGAAATTATGCTTGTAAACGAATCAAACATAAATCTCAGTTTGTCGGCAAAACTCAGGAATGAATTCGACCAAATAGCACCAAACAAATCTAGACTTGTAAGATAGGTAAACAACCAGAGCATTGAGACCCACAAAAATATGAACCTCAGCGGCTTCTTCTTAACGAGCACCCATATAAACCAGAGGTTAATTTTCATGATTAGCTTGCAGCCGGTTCTGGGCTTTTACTAACATTGTCTTTGTAGTAGTCAACCATCAGCTGTTCATCGTACGACTCATACGACAAACTTCTGTTCCACGAAGAAAATACTATAGGGGCAGTATTCGACTCCCGTGGTGCCATAATGACTTTTGTGGGCGCAAACGATGTATCGTCGTATGGCTTAAAAAACACACCGGTCAGCTTATCTATTTCTTCCTGTGGCAAATCTGGCTGATAGGTGATGTATATATAGCCGTGTTCGAGATTATGGATGGTGTTGTAGTCTGGCAGTTCTTCACTGTAGGCTTGCTGGGGAACGGGATCGCCGTGATCACCTGATGTGTGCGGGTCTTCATCGCCATACTCAGGGGCTTGTGCTTGAGAAACATGCTCTCGTCCATTATCTGCCTGTTCATTGCCTAGCCTGATTCTTTCAACCGTGTCTTTACCTAGAAAAACTGCTCCTACTAAAACTATGACTACTACAGCGGCCATAATGATACCAAATTTGTTATTTTTCATTAGAATATTCCTTTCAATCGATCTGTGAACCCGTGTGCTTCATTAGAGCTGCAAGTTCCCGGATCGTTACTGTTATTAAATTCCTGTGCATTAGAGGGGACGAATGTTTCATACAGGTCTATTGCTTCGCCATCGGTTTCTGAACCCACAACCACCAGGAGTCTATCTGCGCTAGAAATCTCTACTTTGGCGATGCTTCTTCTTGTTTTGCCATTGAGTACATACGTGATTGAGTCATCAGCTGCGGTGTAAAGATCATCTGATATCGCAATGTGATTAATCCCTGTAGAAATACCGATGTTCTCAAAGAAATTCCCCCAAGTCACTGCTTCATCATGAACATGGACTGTGGTGTTCTCTGGTTCGTGCATGTGCGCTCGATTGCTTGGTTTTTGTTTTGTAGACACAGAACAGCCAGTTAGTTCTTCGTAGTAACTAAAGTTATCAAATGCTTGCTGCTGGCCGTTTATAACTACCGCATAATTTGCATGGTAATGCGTGTGCTCTGGACTATAGCTCACAAATCTATACAAACCAAATGCAGCGATACCAAGCGCAAAACTAAACATTAGAGCCGCCTTATAAGGCACTTTTTTAACTAATTCTTTGCATTTTCCTAACATATAAACTCCTTATTTTTTGAGTATGAGTATGTAGGCTCTATTCAAATACGTAGCAAGCTATTGTGTATGAATATCTTACGCTCAGCATAGGTGTACACCGTGCGGTAGTTGCTTGAATGGTAGTGATTATACTCTCGTAGTTCTACCACCTGTGGTGGCTCTGGTTGCTTTTCTTTGTCTTTTTTTCTGTGGTTTATTGCTAGTCGATTTTCTGGTGCTCTCTCGCTTTGCATGCAGGCTGAAATACAATCATCTACATGGAACTGGTCATTATGAGGCATTGCTGATGCGCTATCGGACGTCAAAGGATAAGCTATTGTTAAACTAAAAGCGGCAAGAACAATGAGTGCTGCAACTCTAGATAAAGATTGCACCACGCGCATTACTACAGCTCAACCCGGCGGAGTAGCTGTGCGTTAGCCGCAACAATAATTGTCGATAGTGACATGACTGCTGCGCCAACTGCTGGAGACAATACAAACCCAGTGAATGCCAATGCACCTCCGGCTAATGGCACTGCAAGCAAGTTATAGCCAGCTGCCCAGAATAGATTTTGCACCATTTTGGCATAAGTTTTCTTAGATAATCTTACTATCTTACTCACACCGCGTGGATCACTGGCTGCTAGGACTATTCCCGCTGATTCGATAGCTACGTCCGTACCCGCACCGATAGCGATACCGATATCTGCTTGGGTTAATGCTGGTGCGTCGTTAACGCCATCGCCAACCATGGCTACTTTGGATCCATCAGCCTGCAATTTCTTCACGACTTCAGATTTATCACCAGGTAAGACTTCTGCATAATATTCGTCTAAGCCAAGTTTAGAAGACACCCACTTTGCGACGCCTTCTGAATCACCGGTTAGCATTGCGACGCGTTTGCCAGATTTCTGTAGTTCTTTCACCGCTTGCTTAGACTCAGGACGTATAACATCAGCGATCATGAAGCCGCCGATGATCGTCTTGTCTTCAATAAGATAGACAATACTATGTCCGTCTTTGTGAGCTTGGTCACTAGCTTGTTTGTATCTCTCATTTAGTTTCACTTTTCGCTCTTTCAACATTTGAGGACCACCGACAAAGTATGACTTCTTATCTACAGTAGCTTTTGCTCCGCGGCCTTCCATCGCGCTGAAGTCGGTTGCGGTCGCTGCTTTTATTTCGCTATCTTTGGCCTTTTGCACGATAGCTTTTGCAATCGGGTGTTCTGACTCATTCTCAACAGCGGCAGCAATAGATAGTAGCTTCTTTTTATCATCAGTGACTATATCAACGACGCCCTGTTGGCCTTTGGTGAGCGTTCCTGTTTTATCAAATAGGACGACATCAATATTACGAGCAGATTCTAACGCAGACCTTTCACGTACAAGTAATCCAGCACTTGCGCCTTTGCTGGTTGATATAGCAGTGACAAGCGGGATAGCAAGTCCTAGTGCGTGCGGGCAAGCAATAATAAGCACTGCAACGATTCTCTCTAGCACATAGTTAGCATCAGAATTACCAAACGCAGTCCAAGCCACAGCGGTAATTATTGCCGCAACAATAGCGTAATAGAAAAGATATTTTGACGCAGTGTCTGCTAATAGCTCAGTACGAGACTTACTCGATTGAGCGTCAGATACCATTTTCATGATGCCAGATAGCGCCGTGTCTTCGCCGATTTTCGTTACTTTAACCGTCAAAGATCCGCTGGTATTAATTGTGCCCGCTATGACGTCGCTACCAATTTTCTTTGCGACGGCTTTTGACTCTCCAGTCAATAGAGATTCATCTACTTTTGATTCACCCTTCACTACTTCGCCGTCTGTCGGGACAGATGATCCAGGCCGTACAAGTACTTTGTCTCCCACCTTAAGTTCGCTAATAGAAACGGTCTTGGTACCGTCTTTTGTTACCAAATCAGCTTCGTCAGGTAGCAGTTTAGCAAGCTCTTTTAGTGCTCCTTGGGCGTTAGAAATAGATGCCATTTCTAACCAGTGACCGAGCAGCATTATAGTTATAAGGGTCGCAAGCTCCCACCAGAAACTTTCACCATTTACGATGTTCAGGGTGATAAGTGAGCTATAGATGAACGCGACAGAAATTGCCATAGATATAAGTGTCATCATACCTGGTGTGCGGTTGGCTAGTTCGGCGCGGCCACTACGCAAGAATACCAGGCCGCCGTAGAGAAATATAATCACTCCAAAGAAAGCCGGAATATAACTACTGCCAGTAAAATTTACACCTTCGAACCCGAGTAGCGTCCGGATAGTTTCTGAAAAATATAGCACAGGTAGCGTCATTGCAAGCGACGCCCAGAACTTAGTCCTGAATATATTAGAATTATGACCTTCGTGCTTATCGTGATTTGTATGATCAATGTCGATTGTTTTCTTCTCTAAAGCCATATGACAATGCGGGCAGTCTCCTCGCTCTTCTTTCATGACATCAGGATGCATTGGGCACGTGTAAATAACTTTCTTCGCATCGATTGATTTCTTCTCTAAAGCCATATGGCATTCAGGACAGTCGCCGCGTTCGTTCTTAATCACATTTGGGTGCATAGGACAGGTATAAATAGTTTTTTTATCGCTCATTATTTATTTCCTTTAACGTTGGAAAGTTCATACAGTTCTAACAGCTCAACAACAAGCTTGTCTTGCGCTTCTTCGTCTGTATTACTCATGCCATCTTTGACATGCGTCTTCAGATGGTTTTCTAAAATCAACTTGTTAAGTGACTTCAATGATTGCTGAATAGCTAAGCTTTGAGTTAAGATATTCATACAATATTTTTCTTCTTCGATAGCTTTAATTAGGCCCTTAAACTGACCGTCAATAATTTTTGATCTGTGTACTGCGCGTTTTTTTATATCTTGAATCATGTTTATAGTGTATACCCCTTGGGGGTATACTACAACTACACTAGGTTTTCTCTATTTTTCGATTCTAGATAACTGGGCGGTCATATAAAACACCCAAATGTGGAACGGAAGCGCTGGAAGTATTTCCGCAATTGGTGCAATGCCTTCGGTCAATATAAAAGCGCCAATACCTACAACAAACCCAATCATTTCTGCGATTACAAAATAGCGCAGCGAGTTGCCGGGTACTCCAGTAGGCCTTGATTTTGCAAAAAGATACATAGCTGCCGGTATAGAAGCCGCTAATATAAAAGCGGCTGTGGTATGAATAATTTTGTCTTCGCCGCCGTACTTGAATATAGCCGCTACTGCCTGTCCTGTTTGACCAACTAGGTATACAACTAAAAATGCTATGCCGGCCTTGTATACGCTATAGAGTCGCACTGCAAAGAGCGCAAAAAACACGGCTGACATAAAAAGCAGTGTGTTAAAAAATGTTCCTGACTCTGCAGCTACTCCAAGATAGCTAATGGGCCGACTGTCCACAAACCCTAGCCCAGAAAGCGCCATTCCAGCCAACGTGGCTATCCATAATAGGCTAACAGCGATTAAACCAGTTACGTTCATTGATTAATTTATCTTAACTACCCACCGAAATAAAAATCTATCCAGGCTTCGAAATTTCTTTGATAGCTAGGCTTATTTGCCACCCTCACACCGGCAGATTCGTCATCTAAAGTTTTGAGGCTAGCCAGTGCAGTTTCCTGAGTAACGATATATACGGTTTCACCCTCTGCAGCTTTGCCATTTACTTTGCGGGATTTTAGTTCGGCGAATTCTGGAGTTTTGAAATATTCTATCTGAATTTCCCTGTTACGGTTTTCGAGTGCAATAATGCGATTTGTTTCTTCAAGTACTGCAATCTTTTGTGATAAATCATAATTCTGCTGCACGACGCGAATGCCATTCCAGACAACACTCAGTCCAATGATGGCTAGTATCACGATTCCTACTAATCGTGGATCATACAGCCCTTTTTTATCTAGCTTTATGCGCAAGATGTTTATTTTTGATCGAATGAATTGCATAAGTAACTGTATTTTAACATTAAAGAAACTAATGGTGGAGATGCACTCAAGTTATTTGAACCGCGCCCACTAGAGGATATTCTAGCAGAGATAGCCGAGGGCTGGGATAACACGCGGCGTTGTATGGGTAGGGTCAGGGCTAGCGAGTTTACTGAGGTTAGCTATGTACTCTAAGGTGAGTAGGAGTATAAGACGAAAGTGTTTGAAACAGTACGGTGGATAGCGCCATTTTAAGATAGAAAAGTGGTATAATCTTACTCAAATGACAGAAGTAAAGCATAACGATAAAAAAGCAGAAGAGATACTAACAGGCGCAGCAGATTATGCGTCTGGGGAGTTTGCGAGTACAAATCTGTCCGACGAGCGCAAGGAAATATTCCTTAAAGCAAGAACAGACCGCCGCATAGGAATTACTAGGGATAAGGCTGCAAATGAATATTACAAAGAAACTGGACGACACTTTGATAACGATGACGGAACTGAGGCTCATATTCGTATCACCGCGATGGCTTTTGTATATGTAATTCTCGCTTTGCTAGTAAACCTAATCCTATATCTACCTGTAAGCTTTCTGGTTAGGTCGTGGGGAGGCGCTAACAGTCACGATGCTGTGTACATCACTATCATAATAAATACAGTAATTAGCACTGTTCTCGCAGGTATTAGTTCCGAAATCACTACGAAACGCAAAGCGTTCATAGCTGGAATGAATGCAGAGGCAAATGACCGCGTAGTTGGTGAATATCACGATGCGGCTACAAAGTTACAGCGGCAATAGTTAGCTAACTACCAACAGGCGCAACAAGAATATAAGTAATCATTTGCTGGTTCTTGGGCATTTGAACTTATAATGAGTTTATGGCTAAGAAAAAAGTATATGGAAAATGTAGGATTTGCGGCGAGGAAAAGCAACTCACCCAAGAACACTACATACCCCGCGCAGCTGGTGGCGGCGCTAAGAGAACGCTTTACAGTGGCGATGAGCTGATAAAGACGCTGCATAAAGATAAGGACGGCAATGACTATAAGCCACGCGGTAGAATTAAACAAAATGGACTTTCTGACTATTCCCTATGTAAGGAATGCAACGAGCTATCAGGTATTCTATACGATAAAGACTTTGCCGAGTTTTATAAGCGCATCCACTATGTAATAACCTCGTCTACCGAAATCCCTAAGGGTCAGAACATAGATGATTACCTTGATAAAGAAGTTGCAACAATAGTATTGAAAGATATTAAGCCGTTTAATATCGCTAAGCGGATGCTGGTGTCCTTTTGTACTATTGAACACGCTGGGCTTACTGACCGACAGCCAGAGATAAGAAAGGCAATCTTAGATAAAGACTACCAGCCAAACACCGATAACTTCGCTTTGTATATGAGTCTACATCTAGGTAATAGTGCCTTTTTTGGCACGGTTGCCGCATTAAAGAATATAGGCGGCAGGCACTTCTCACAGGTTTATGCAGGGATTGAGAGCGAGTTAGTGGCGTTCTATTACTCTGCAGATAAAGACACAAAAGCTACGGGATTAGATAACTGTACCGATATTACGCCGTGGCTTACGCGATATAAGTATGACCAAACTGCAACCATAAAACTTGAATTAATGTTTAATAAATCTTTGATGATACGCTTTCCA
>Ga0136555_1000864_pt1 | contig 11480 bp, 14 predicted proteins | sample AntRauTorckE5432_FD_104927 | JGI IMG/M metagenome (GOLD analysis project Ga0136555, IMG submission 104927) | Saline lake microbial communities from Rauer Islands, Antarctica - Metagenome Torckler E5 #432 | ecosystem: Environmental > Aquatic > Non-marine Saline and Alkaline > Saline | place...
GCGACAGTGTTGTTGCGGACCTGATCAAAGAACTGAAGTCGAGGAATAGATCGAACGGGAACAGATGTTCTCACGCTTTCCGCAAGCTTCTCGATCTCTACGACGATGGCGACATCTCTAAAAAAGATGTCCAGAAATATCTGAAAACCATGACGGAATACCAAAGGCACCAGGCGAGGACTATCAAAGATTGGGAAGGTCGCCTTGATGCCAAGGGAGAGCCTTGATTTCTGTTTGCAAATGAACGACATCTGGGCAGATTTTCGAAAGAAAATCTGCCCTTTTTATATACATCCAAACAAAAAACCACCATAAGCGGTTTTTTTAATTTATTTAAATTAACTTATTTCGTATCAATCTTCTTAATCGCTACAGCTAGTCGAGACTTCTTTCGATCGACTGTTCCCTTCTTTAAGGTATTCATCTTAGCTGCTTTATCTAAAGCTTTGTAAACAGTTGGAAGCTTTGCTTTGGCTTCATCAGCTTTTCCTTCTTTGATTAGAGTTTCGACATCCTTAACAGCAAGGCGATATGTTCTAGTTCTTCGTATATTAAAAACCTTCTTCCTTTCGGAATTTCGAATTGCTTTTTTTGCTCCTTTAGTAATAGCCATATGTACGCGATACTTTAGCAAAAGAAGTAGTAAAAGGCAATAGATGCGGAAGGAGTTCAGCTCCCGAGCTGAACTCCTTCCCATTTACTGGTATCATTAACTCATGATTGCAAAAATTACAGGAACTGTAGATGAATTAAAAAAGCAGTTTGGCTATGCCATTATTGACGTTTCTGGAATTGGCTACAAAGTCTTTATTACTAATGGAGCAATGCAAAATATTAAAGAAGGTGCTAATGTTTCCCTTCACACTCATCATGTCATTAGAGAAAATATTCAAGACCTATACGGATTCACCGATTCTGCTGAATTAGAATTCTTCAACCTACTACTTGGAATTTCTGGGATTGGTCCAAAAAGTGCATTGGGAATTTTAAATACGGCACCGATTGAAACTATTAAAGAAGGAATCGCGTCTGGAGATGCAAGTCACTTAACTAAAGTTTCTGGAATTGGAAAGAAGAGTGCAGAGAAAATCATTATTGAATTAAAAGATAAGCTTGGATCATTAGAAAGTCATGAAGGATCAAACTTTGAAGGAGGTGGAATGGCTATTGAAGCCCTAACCGCACTTGGTTATAGCGACAGAGAGGCTCGCGAAGCTATGCAGAAAATTGATAAGAACTTAACTACAGAAGAAATGGTGCGAGAAGCATTAAAGAATTTAACTAATTAACTTATTACTCATATTTGACAAAAAAGTAAGAATTTCTTACAATAGGAATATATGAAAACAAAGATTCAAAAAGTAACCACAAAGGGTCAGATTACCCTTCCAGTAAAATGGCGTAAAAATTTAGAGAATTCTTACGTCTCTGTTGAAGTATCAAAAAAAGGATTAGTGATAAATCCCATTACTATGGAAAATGATACTCAATGGGAAACTATTTTTGATGCAAAAAGAGATAATAAAGGAAAAGGAATAAGTGCAAAGAAATTTTCACAACTATTAAAAGAATCTCGAAAGAAATAAAATGAAATAGAGAAGATGAATAATATTTTAAAATTATTAAAAAAGATCAATCAAAAAGATTTTCTCCATATTTCAAAAATAATAGACCAATTAGAAAGTGGTGATAAAGCAACAATAAATAAAGCACAAAAACTAAAAAGTTACGATCTTTATAGAATAAGGAAAGGTAAATTCAGGATAATTTTTTCTTTTAATAGGAACGGTGATGTTATTATTGAAAATGTATTTAAAAGAGACGATAATACTTATAAAAAACTATAATCAAATGTTAGAAAAAATCCTTAGAAAAACAGAAAAACTAATTCCAAGAGCACTCTATAAGTTTTTCCAACCCACTTATCACTACCTACTAGCTCTAGCTGGAAATATTATCTATAAATTTCCTTCTAAAAAATTAAAAATAGTTGGAATTACTGGAACAAAAGGAAAATCAACTGTCACAGAATTAGTAAATGGAATTTTGGAAGAAGCTGGATATAAAACCTCAATTCAAAGTACTATTCGATTTAAAATTGGAGAAGAAAGTCACGCAAATAAATATAAAATGTCGATGCCTGGAAGATTTTTCATGCAAAAATTTTTACATGATTCTATAAATGAAAAATGTGACTGGGTGATATTGGAAATGACTTCTGAAGGCGTAAAACAATTTCGCCATACCTTCATTGATTTAGATGCCTTAATATTCACAAATCTTGCACCAGAACATATTGAGTCACATGGTTCATACGAAAAATACAGAGATGCAAAACTTAAAATTGGAGACAGGTTGCAACAAAAAGAAAACACCCTACTAGTTGTAAATAAAGATGATGAAGTTTGTCATCTTTTCTTAGAAAAAGAAGTTCCTAATAAAGTTTCATTTAGTTTGGATGACGCTCGGCCTTTTAAATTAGATTCTGAAAGTTCAACAGGAATTGAAATTCCCTATAAAAATACAACCATTTATTCTAAATTGCACGGAGAGTTTAATATTTACAATATTTTAGCAGCCATAAATTTTGCAGAAGCTATTGGAATTAATGAAGAAATTATTAAAAAAGGAATTGAGAGTGTTGAAATGGTTCCAGGGAGAGTTCAGAAAATAGAAAATTCTAATGCTTATGTAGATTATGCTCACACACCCGAATCACTAGAAGCTTTATACAGAACTTTTGAAAATAAAAAGAAGATTTGTGTATTAGGAAATACTGGCGGAGGAAGAGACACCTGGAAGCGTCCTGAAATGGCAAAAATTGCAGACAAATACTGCGACCACATAATCCTAACTAATGAAGATCCTTATGAAGAGGATCCACAAAAAATAATTGATGAAATGAAAGTCGCAATCTCAAAGACTCCTCTAGATATTATTTTAGATAGGAGAGAGGCTATTAATCACGCCCTTTCTTTATCAATGAAAGAAGATCCTAAAGCTTCGCTCGGACAAGACAAAAATAATGTTGTTTTAATTACCGGAAAAGGAACTGATCCATATATCATGGAAGCAAATGGAAAAAGAACTCCGTGGAGTGATGCGGGTGTTGTAAAAGAAGGGTTGGAGAAGTTAGATAAAAAATAAAGCTTATTTCAAAAATCCTATAATTCCCTCTTTTGTTTTTTGACTTATTTCCTCTAAAATTTCAGAACCTTTATTTAGATCAGAAAATTGATCTTCATAAATAAATCCATACTCGATTAAAATAACGGGCACTTTTAAAGTATTAAATGCCCCTAATGCTATTAATTCTTTGTTTTCTATAATTCCCTCCTCCTCTGAAGGCAAGGTGCTTGTTCCTAGACTTAAAGATAATTTCGAGTGAACGCTTTCAGCCAACACCTTACTTGTAGAATAATTAGAAAACTTTTGGTCGGGTATGTAAATTGCAAAACCTTCATATTCCCCTTTTTTATTTTTGTCTCTTTCTTTATCAAAGTAATTATTAAAATGAACGTGAATTACAATGTCTATTTCATTTTCTCCTTCACTCTTACCAATCCACTGATTTATCCCGTATAGCATTTGAATAATTTCAGGAGGCGTATTTGAATGCGAAATATCCAACTCCTCTCCTTTCTCTTGTTCGAGCGAATCTTTAGGGTCATTTCTAAAATAATTAGCTAATCTTTGATAGCCAAGTCTAAAATCTTGAATTGTTTTTTCATCAGAAAGAAATTCTTGCAAATCTTTATTATCAAAAGCATTAATAACTTTTATATTCTTATATTCTTTATAAGAAAATTGTTTTTCTATTTCTTGAGCGACCAGATTATTTAAATCAAATTCTCTAATGTCCAAGTATTCTGATCCAGGATGTTCATTAGTATGTCCAGGAATTAATAGAATATTTATTTTTTCTTTTTTTCTAAGATCGTTATGTGTGATTTTTTCTTCATAAAAAAATTTCTTTAGATCTTCTACTTCGTAAACATCTTCTTTCTCTTTTGTTTGATACTGACTATCTCTATATTTTCCTAAAGCTGAAGATAAGCCGAGTCCTAAAACAGCGGCTGTGAGTAGAATAACTATAGATTGTAGGAAGCTTTTCATAATGGCCTACTATACATGAGTTGTTTCTTATTTCAATATTTATAGCATTTCTCTCTATTTTAAATTAAACTACAAGCACTGTGCCAGAGCTTCCTGAAGTTGAGACAACTGCAAATGATTTAAATGAACTAATTGTTGGAAAAAAGATTAGTGATGTTTGGAGTGGATATGACAGCCCTTATTACTATGACAAGCCTCAAATTAAAGATCCTAAATTCTTCAAAAAATTTAAAAAGATAATTATTGGAACAAAAGTTATTAGTGTTTCTAGAAGGGCTAAGAATGTTTTGATTAATTTATCGAACAATAAAACTATCTTGATTCACATGAAAATGACTGGTCACATATTATATGGAAAGTACGAATACAGTAAGAAAAATAAAGAATGGACTCCAAAAGAAAAATCGGGACCTTTAAACGACCCCTTTAATGCTTGGCTCAGATTCGTAATTGAATTTTCAAATGGAAAACACTTAGCACTTTCTGATATGAGAAAATTTGCAAAAGTTACCCTGCTAGACACAGCCTCACTAAATGAATCTGAGGATTTAAAGAAAGTAGGGCCGGAAATATTTGAAAAGAATTTTAACTTTAAAGTTTTTAAAGAAAGGCTAGAGAAAAAACCAAATGGAAATATTAAGACAGTTTTAATGGACCAAGAAATTGTCGCAGGAATTGGAAATATTTATTCTGATGAGGCATTGTGGTTAACTAAAATACATCCTGAAACAAAAGTTAAAAATTTAATAAATAAAAATAAAAAAAGCGAAACAGAGCTTAAAGAATTATTTAAAAATATTAAATTAGTTTTAAAGAAAGGGATTAATTTTAAAGGTGACTCAATGCAAGACTATAGAAGACCCTCTGGTGAGTCCGGAAGTTTTCAAAAACATCATGCCGTATATCAGAGAAAAAAAGAAGACTGCAAAAGAAATATGAAAACAAAAGATAAAGCTAGATGTAAAGGAAAAATAGAAAGGATTGTTGTAAATGGAAGAAGCTCTCACTTTTGCCCTGTTTGCCAGAAGATATAGGTTCCTGCTATCATCAGAATAGAACATTTCGACTCAGCCCTTCAAATTATGCCTCTTTTAATCATCCTGACTTTTTGGGTTGTATTAAATACAGTCCTGACAATAATTCGCTTTTGTGTAGAAAAATTCTTTCTACACAAAACTTTCTCGAATAAAGATAATTTCGCGACAAGAATGAAAGTAATTGGAAAATCTGTAATTCACATTATAGTTTTCTACTTTCTGGTAATCTTCTTTTCTTGGCTTTACGATCAAACAATCGAGACTCCAGAAAAAATCTTATATAAAATTATTTTCTGGTTATCTGTTTTCTTTTTGGTTCCATACGGAATGGAGAAGATTCCCTTTCTGTTTCAGATAATGAAGCCTTGGATTAATCCTGAGCATCTAAAACCTACGCCTGACAGAAAAAGGTTTAGTGAAAAAGGAGAAGTTGTAAGATTCAGGACAAAAAAACAGAAACCTAAGTCGCAAACCTAGTTTGCGACTTTTTTATTTAAATATTTAAAATCCTAAAAAGTGCAACGCCTGTAGCAACAGAAACATTTAAAGATTCTTTCTCGCCCAGCATTGGTATATCTATTATTTTGTCACATAAACTTAAAATATCTTTTGAAATACCTTCTACCTCTGAGCCTAGAATCAATGCGAGCTTTTCTAAACCTAATGATGTTTTTTGAAATTCTTTATAATCAATAGCCAGCTCACTTTGCTCTAAAGCCACAACCTCAAAACTCTTTTCTTTGAGTTTAGAAATTAAAGAAGCCATATCACTTGAATGTTCCCACTCAATACTTTCTTCTGCTCCCAATGAAGCTTTGCTTATGTCACTCCTCTTTCTTCCAAAACGATCGATTGGATCGGGAGTAATTCCAACTAAATAAATTTTAGAAACTCGGGCAGCATCTGCTGTTCTAAAAATAGAACCGACATTGTGAGTGCTTCTTATGTTGTCTAATATTAAAATTATTTCTTTATTTTGTATCATAAATAGTTGATGCTATACTACACCCATGCTTAATACATTTCCAGAACTATTAGATTTTGGCCTTATGTCACCCTTTATATTGAGAGTAACTCTTGCGGTTATTTTAATCTCCGTTGGATATTTAACTTTGACTAAAAAGAAGATGGAATTTGATAATTATTTTAAAAGTCAAAAATATCCCTTCCCTGCAATCATCACAACTGTCTTTGGAATATCTGAAATTGTCGTAGGACTTTTCTTCTTTGCTGGCTTCTATACTCAAATTATTTCTTTAATTTCAATCTATCTGCTTATTAATTTGATTTATATTGAAAATAAATCATCAAAGATATTACCTTACACTTCAGCATTCTATTTAATCTTAGGAGTTATAGCTCTGTCGCTACTGTTTAGTGGTGCTGGATTCTTTGCATTAGACTTGCCACTGTAATCTTTTGTGTTATTATCATTTCTACTTTTAGGAACATGGTTGCTAGCATGGTTATAGAAAATTAAATACACCGCCCGTAGCTCAGTTGGTAGAGCAGTCGCCTTTTAAGCGAACGGTCGCAGGTTCGAATCCTGCCGGGCGGACAAATACAATTGTTAACATTGCAGCAATAGACACAAAGCCCTTTTTGTGCTATTGTCGATATTGAACCCTGTTTTAACTCAGCCCTTTTTATAAGCATGAAAAAGACACTCGCATCATCACCGCAAGTTGTGGACTCTGTTCACTGCGACGGAACTGAAGATCTCGATACCGCTGTGCTGAATGAGAGCATTCAGGCAATAGGAAGAAACAAGCATATCTACGCTTCGGCCTTTCTCTACCTTGGAACAATTGTTTCGATGATAGGCTATTTCTGGATTTTGGCTCAAGAAGAAGCCTATTCAGAATCAGGCCTCTGGATCTACGCAGTACTTTCCGTTATTGTATTGTTTACTCTTATTGGCAACAAGTTTGCCACTCTGGTAAATAGGAAGCACCATCGAGAAATTGAACATTTCATCGAAACTAATCCTCGTCTATGGAAAAGTTTTCCGAATCTGGAAAGTTTTTCAGATTTTATGGAATTTGTTCGAAGAATCCAGTCGGATATTTCTTTGCAAAATCCCAAAGAACACCATCACAAACAGCCCACTACTTGAGTGGGCTTTTTTATTTACTCATTACACTCCCAAACAAAACTTCTCCAAAGATATTTTAAAATCTTTTAGTCCTCTTCTTGAATCGTGTGAAACTGAAATTAACTGTGATGACAGGTTGTGTAACTCTTCTTCTGAAAAGTTTTTAGAAAAACCTTTAGATTTGTTATACGGAAATGGTTTCATGCCAGCCTCATCAGCAGATTTTGCTTTTAAAGAAATCAACATACTTTTAACTTGCCAAAATAAGATTCCGTGAATTTCTTCAACTGAAACATGTTCCAAAGCTTCTAAATAAAGAAGCCAAAGCTTTTTCTTATCTCTTGCACCTAAAGCATCTGTTAAAGAGAAAGTGTTAAAACTCGGCTTACTATTTTTTTTGCTTTGAGGGGAGTCGAAGGACTGGACCCTCTCTGAATGTTTTTCTATTTTTTTAATACTCTTTGCATCAACCCCTCCTTCAGTCCAAATAAAAACATTCTCTGATTTTTTAAGATTTTCTAAATTATCTAAAATAACTTCTTTAATTTCTTCATCATCAAAAATTCTAGATATTTGAACAATGAATTTATTTTCAAATAAAGCTTGTCCAACCATTAGCTCCTGTAAAGTTGATGGTTCCCAATTTTCTGAATTTAATTTAAAGATTGAGGCATCTGGCTTTTTTTTAAGCATTGCTTCAACTAAAGCCTGTGATTTTTCAAAGACTTTTATTGTATCTGTGCCGTGGAGGAAATAAAGCATGAGTATATTGTATCAAATATTAAAACCCCTTCATTTCACCCCAACTCTTTCCCACAGATGCATTTGCAATTATTGGAATTCCTAAAGTTTCTTTTTGGGTTAAAATATTTTCCATAATTTTATTTATTTCGGGAATAACTTTTTCTATAATTCCCTCTTTAATTTCGTAAATGACTTCATCATGAATTTGAAGTAGTAGCTTTACATCTTTCTTTAAATTATTTTTATCTAAATATTCACTAATCTTAACCATCGCTAATTTTGTTAAGTCAGCCTGGCTTCCTTGAATTGGAGCATTAATCGCCATTCGTTCAGCTTGAGCACGAATAAAAGGAAGTGAAGATTTTATTCCTTCAAAGTGCCTTTTTCTTCCAAACATTGTTGTTGTATAACCTTTTCTAGCAGTCTCAGCCTTGACCTCATTTAAATAAGAAGCAAGTGTTGTGAAAGTACTAAAGTAGTCATCATAAAACTTCTGCGCCTCTTTTCGATCTGTTTTTAAATTCTTTTGAAGAGCACTGACTCCCATTCCATACAAAATTCCAAAATTAATTACCTTAGCTTTTCTTCTCATTTCTTTATCAACTCGGTCTTCAGAAACACCAAAAACAGCCACAGCGACATTTGTGTGAACATCCTTTCCTTCTTTGAAGATCTCTAAAAGCTTTTCATCTTTCGATAAAATCGCAGCTAAGCGAAGCTCTATTTGAGAATAATCGAAAGCTACTAAGCGAGTTCCTTTGGGTGAAATAAAAGCATTTCGAATTCTTCTTCCATAATTACTCTTAACTGGAATGTTCTGTAAGTTAGGATCGGCAGAAGCCATTCTTCCTGTCGTTGTTCCTGCTTGTAGAAACTTTGCTCTTAAACGAGAATCTTTATCTAAATGTGTTGGAATCTTATCAATATATGTAGAAACTAATTTTTGTAACTCTCTATAATCTAAAACCTTTTCGGCGATTGGATGAACTTCGACTAATTTTTGAAGAACTTCTTCTTTGGTTGAATAAGATCCGGAAGAAGTTTTTCGCATTCCTTTATACGTCAGTTCCATTTTTTCGAAAAGAACTTCAGCCATTTGTTTTGGAGAATTTATATTAAATTCATCTTCTTTTGTTTTTACACTTCCAGATAATTTATAAATATCTTTTTCTAAGCCTTTCAAAAGTGAGTGGTATTCTTTCGAAAGCATAGCTAGAATTTTTTTATCAACTAAAACTCCATTTTCTTCCATTTCTTTAACAACTTTTACTAAAGGCTTCTCTATTTGGTCATAAACAGTGTCTAATTTTTGTTTTTTAATTTCTTTTAAAATAATGTCTTTAGCTTTCTTAAAGTCATCTGTTTTTGCAAAATGTAATATATCCTGAAGAGTTGGATTTGTAATACTTGAATCTATTAGCCACAAAGCAACTGCTATTTCCTGTAAGTCCTGCGAAGCCACATCTGGAAGGACATTATCTGGCGAAGCAGGATCGGACTTTTTAGTCTCATCAGAATCAATTCCCAAAATACCAGTCATTCTTTCATGAAGAGACCTAAATTCTAGCTCTAGAAATAAATCTTTAATTTTTTTAGAAGAAACTGTTTTAAACCAAGACTCTTCTGGGATATCAAGTTTCATTGGAATGTCCAATTGAATAGTAGCGAGCATTTTACTAAACTCTGCCTCTTCTTTATTTTCTTTTAGAAGATTAATAATCCTTGGTTTAATTCCCTTTTTCAAAAACTCTTCTTCACCCTTCCCATCTTTCTTCTCCAATTTTTTATAAATTTCCTCAATAGTTCCAAAATTTTGAATTAAAATTGTTCCGGTCTTTTCTCCAATTCCAGGAATTCCAATAATATTATCGGAAGGATCTCCTCTTAAGCCTTTATAATCAATAAGTAATTTTGGTTTAAATCCAAATCTTTCTATTACAGCTTTTTCATCGTAAACAATAGTATCTTTAATTCCCTTTTTTAAAGTGTAGACCTGAACTTTTTTCTTATCGATGAGTTGCATAGTATCCATATCTCCCGATGCAATAATAATATCTATATCTTTATTATCTTTTAGTTTTTCTGTAATGGTTCCAATAACATCATCAGCTTCATAACCCTCTTTTTCATAAATTGGAATATTAAAAGCTTTGAAAACATCTCGAGCGCGTTGCAATTGCTTAATAAGTGCATCATCTGTTTTCCCTCTTCCCGATTTATAATCTGGATAAGCTTCATGCCTGTAAGTTGGCTTTGGTAAATCGAAAGCAGCAATAATATGATAGGGTTTAAAATCTTTAATGATTCCCATTAACATTGTTGAAAGTCCATATAGCGCTCCTGTTGGTTCGCCACTTCGTGAAGCAAAATCTGGTAGAGCATGATAAGCCCTATGAATAATTGCATGTGAATCTAGTAGAACTAGTTTCCGTTTACGGTCCTGCGAAGCAACTTTGCTAGAACTTTTTGGCGAAGCAGGATTAGGATTTTTTGCTTGCCCGACCGAAGGTTTAGGGTTTTTTATAGTTTTTTTAGGCATTACTTTCTACTTTTACTTCTCTTGTATTTTCATCAATAAATTTAAAATCTATCTCTAAAATATTTTCTTTGTATTTATCTTGAGATAAAACTTCATCAACAATTTCTGGCCACTCAATTAAAATAAGGTTTTTAGGATTTGAATGTAATTCTTCCCAATCTAAATTCTCCAATTCTTTTCCAGTTTCTAATCGATAAGCATCTATATGAATCAGTCTATCAAACTTTCCGATTTTTGAAGAATTAGTATTATTTTTTATTTCATATCTTTTTTGAATAACAAAAGTAGGACTATTAACCTTCTCTTTAATATTAAAATGTTTTGCTAAGTATTGTGTAAATGTTGTTTTTCCTGAGCCTAGATCACCTTTTAGGGCTAAAATAGTGGCCCTTTTGCTTGTCCGAACATCACCTTGTGATGTTTTAGGATCATTTTTTATATCTAAACTAGAATCAGAAAGCTTTTCTTTTATTTCTAAAGCAAAAGCTTCCATTTCCTGTAAGTTCTTTATTTGCATTTTTGTAGTTTAGCATTTTTGAGAGATTTTATGTAAAAAGTGAAAGAGCGCATCCGATATAAAATCGAACGCGCTCTGAGTAACCTCACAACAAAACAAATATCATGAAATTACCGTGTGGCCCTCCTACTGAGCCTGGACCACTGGCTGTGGCGTTGCTGCATCCACCAGACCGAAAAAGGTGTGGGTGGACGTAGCGTGTTGAAACTCCCGAGGGAGAAGTTCAGCAGGCACCTTAACCCAACGGAATCCCGGAGGGGCCGTGAATGGGTGTACGATGCCGTCGCCGATTCCGCGCTGAGCAATCACTTCAGGAAGCTTTCCTTCAGCCAGAAGTTCAGCAGTTGCCGAACCAGGTTGGACCGGAAGCTTCAGGTTGGGATCCTGAGGCAAAACCCAGAGCTCGTAGCCTGCGTGTTCAGCACCGCCGAA